>SDBV01009832.1_pt1 | contig 12629 bp, 11 predicted proteins | sample 2277081 | NCBI WGS metagenome assembly SDBV01 (sample SAMN10402039, study PRJNA504765) | marine sediment metagenome | isolation source: marine sediment core GS10_PC15, 223 cmbsf | place: Arctic Ocean: Southern Knipovich Ridge | collected 2010
GGCGGATTCATCGTCGAGCGGAGGACGGAAACTCGCGAGGCCACCAGCGGCTGAAAGCGGTCGTTGGCCAGGGAACGCTCGTAATTGCGCAGCGCCTCGGCGGGCTGCCCCATGTCCTCGCGGATCTTACCCAACGCGGCCAAGGCCCGTGGGCTCTCCGGATCGACTTGCAAGGCCTCGAAGAGGTGCTCCTTGGCCTCCGTCTGATCGCCGCACTCCTCACACATCCGGGCCAGCTCGATTTTGGCATCCGCCGAGCCGGGCTCGCCGGCCACCCAACCTTCCACCAGCTTGAACGCCTCGTCGGTGCGGCCCTGCTCGGCCAGCAGCACGGCCAGCCCCCGATAGCAGTCGGCATGATTGCAGTTCTTGGCCAGACACTGGCGATAGTAGCTTTCGGCCTGGTCGAGATCCCGCTGCCGGTTTTCCACTTGCCCGAGGCGGTGATACGTCCGCGCGAGGTTGTAGTACCCGTCCGGATTGTTCGGATCGGTGTTGTTGCCTTCCTGAAATTCCCGAAGGGCCGCCTGGTATTGCCCGTGGTCGAACAGCCGCACACCGGCCGCATTGCGGCTCTGGGCGGTGAAGTTGCCGCAGCCGGCGGCCAGCACCAGAGAGAATCCAGCAACCACTACCAGGGTCATGCGGGGGGCATTTTGCCGTAAATCATGGCGAATCGTTTCCATAGAACCGAAAACCTCGCTCGCGACTTGTTGGATTGAATTGCCGTGGAAAAAGGCTCCGGCAGCGGAATCGCCGCTCAGTCTGGGCCGGAAAAGAAGCAGGAGGATAGCGATCCGGGCAGCTTGGTGCAAGAGCGGATTTGGCGGCTACCAACGTTTCAGGTCGCCGTCGTTTCCAGAACTGGATCGGCCGGAGCGTCGGCCGGTGCGGCTTGCGGGCGTTTCTCGTAGCCGAGCTTGGTGATCACTTCCAAGATTTCGCTGCACGTGGGGAACATCCGCCCGCTGCGACGCTTGTATTCGTCCAGGGCGCTCATGAACTCGATTTCGGCGGAAGTGTAGTCCCGTTCACAGGTGGTCGGGTCGATCTGTCGGCGGCGATTGACTTTCACCCGCCGCTGCAACGTTCGCCGCTCCACCGCCACCGGCTCGTCCTTCTCTCGCCGGTCCGATGCAGCTCGCCGGTCCTTGCTCGCGCGGCGGTCTGCCGCGGCGGCCGTGACGTCGGTTCCCTTGGCCTTGGATTGCTTCTCGGCGACCGTGGCGGTCCTGGCGGTCGATGTCTTCTTGGCGGTCGACGCGGTCTTGGCGGTCGCCGCGGTCTTGGCGGTCGACGCGGTTTGGGCGGTCGACGCGGTCTTGGCGGCCGCCGCCGGCTTGCCGCTCGATGCCCGCTTGCCTGTGGCCGGTTTCTTGCCGGTCGATGCCTTGCTCATCTTGGTTGTCCGCCTGGTTGCCTTCTTGGTCGTCACCACGACACTGACCCTCTGTATCGAAGGAACTGAAGTCGTTCGCCGCTCAATAAGATACATCACCGATGTAGAAATCGTCGAGAATTCGGGCAAGAAAAGCCTGTCCGATCCTGGAAAAAAGGGGGGATGGGCAGAAGAAACGCATTGCGCGAGAATTACCGGCGGCGCAACCAGGGAAACCTTGCCGCCGCCAGGAAGAAAAAAACAACCCGGCAAGGGGACGCGTTGGGCGTATCCGCCATGGCGGCCGACCAGGACTGCGATCGGGCTACGAATCGCCGGCCGACTCTTTCACCTCGTGGCAGATGTCGCGAAGTTCGCCGATCGAGACGTCTTCGAGACGCTTTCCCTGTTTGTCGAGACGTTCGTTGATCTTCAGGGCCGTCTCTTGCATCGCGGCGTGTGTTTCCTGGCTTCCTCCCGCCAGAAAGAAGTTCCTTCCGCGGGTGAGCCGTGTGTGTCCATCGTGGTGGTCGAAGCCCAGCCCTAGCAAGGCGGCCGATTTGTGTTGGGGTCTGGAAGCTGTCACTGAAATCTCGACAAACGGTTCAGGGATACTGCAACTCGCCCCATTCTAGGTTATATCGACCGTCTCGTCACGCCCTTGCGGTCCGAATGGCCCAAGAAAGGAGCCATGTCGGGTTGTATAGCCACCCCCGAGAAGCGTCACCGGCGGCTGAAGAACTGCCGGAGCATATCGTCGGCCGCAGACTCCGTGTCCTTCGACGTCGGGCCCTTGGCCTGCCCGAAACGGCCGGGACCCGCCTTTGTCTTCTGCTTCGCCTTCTTGGCTTTGCCGCGGGATTCTTCTTCCGGCAGATCGCGGCGGGCTTCGGTCACGTCGTCCGCGCCGCCGGCCGTTGTGAGGGTCGTGCTGACCGGTTGGGTATCGGCGGTCGGCGTCGTGGATGTCGCCTCGGCCTCGTCGCCGAGCAGGTCGAAGATATCCAGATCTTCCTCGCCGCCGCCGGCCGTTTCCACCGTTCTGGCGGCGGCTTCCTGGACGCTGTGGACCTTGGGCTTCTTCTTACCGCCCACGCCGACGGCCAACTCCACCTCAAACTCCAGCGGTCCGAGCTTCAGACGGTCGCCGTTCTTCAATTCCCGTTCGGTCTTGATCCGCTCGCCGTTGAGGAACGTACCGTTCTTGCTGCCGAAGTCGCGGACCGAGACGAACCCCTCTTCCACCAGAATCACGGCATGGTGCCGGCTGATCAGATCACTGCCGGGCCGCAGGTGACAATCCTCGGCACGGCCGATAAAGAGCTTGGGACCGGCGACGGGCACCTTCTGTCCGGCGTGCTTTCCCCCGACAACGATCAGTTTGACTTCCATTGCTTGCCTGCTGCACAGAGGACGAAAAGAGACGAATGCGCGCTTGAAGCGAACGAATATGCCTCTGTGAAGGACCTGCAACCAACGCAGTGAGACCGGTGCTCCGTAGCGGCTTCCCCCTCAGTATGGTGACTCCGAGTTTCGCCGATTTCCCACCATCATTCATGCTACCAAGATCCGGCTCCCAAGTCAAAACGATTCTCAAGGACCCCGGTGTACGGCCTGAACATCCGGACGATTCATCAGGGCTTGTAGCGACCCGATTTATCGGGTCGAACCCGCCAGAAACTGCATAAGTGCGGTCACTACGAACGATGTGCGACTGATCCAAGCTACAGCAGCGTCGCGTGGAACCACTAGCGTGACCGGTTGACATTCCACCCAGTTGAGCCGTACCGGCTCTCCGCCAGCGCGGCGGCCAGGCGTTGTTGCCGCTGGGAGAGTGGCTCGTTGCGCCAAGTGACGCCCAGCAGTGCGAACAACCGTGCCTGCCAGGCTTCGGCCAATTCGTCGCTGCCGATCGTCTTGCCCGAGAGGTCTTCCAAGCCGTCGAGTTCCGGCGCGGCATGGGACCGTCGCAGCAGCACGCTGCCGTGCTGCAGCACGGCCCTTCGGCGGCGACGCTGGGCACTTCCGGCAACCTTGGTCTGGTCCACCAGCACGTCGCCCGGGGCGCGGCGATGGAAGCAAAGGAACGGCTCTTGACCTTGCCGCCGGGGCCCTGCCGGCCTGCAAACGGTTGATACGATGCCCCAATCGGCCAGCACGTCGATCAAGCTGGCGTGGACGGTTTCGTACAAGGTGTTTCGTCGGGCCGCCAGGGGGTGGCCTCCGGGGACGACCAGACTGTACGTCAGTTCGGCGTCGTGGACGATCGCCCCGCCGCCGGTCAGCCGACGCACGGCCGGACAGTTTCGGCTGGCCGCGTGTTGGCGACGGCCGTCGAGCGGCTGGAAGTATCCCAGCGACAAGGTCGGCTGCTGCCCACCATACGCCCGAAAACAGCAGCCGTCCTAGGCGGCCGACCACTGAAGCAGCACCTCGTCGACCGCCATGTTCCATGCGCCGCTGAGAGGGGGGTCGATCAGTAGTCGCCAAGGTTTCAGAGGGGGCATGTTACGTGCTGATGCGAAGTCTCAAGCGGCGGTTAGGGTTTTGGCGACCAGCGGAGCACCGGTTTGCGAGCCGCTTTCACCTCGTCGGGGCGACTGATCGCCGTGCCGTGGGGCGCTTCGTGCAGCAACTCGGGGTCTTCCTCCGTGATCCGGAACAGTATCTCGGCGAAGGCGTCCAGCGTGGCCTTGCCCTCGGTCTCCGTGGGCTCGACCATCATCGCCTCGCGGACGATCAACGGAAAATAGACCGTGGGGGCATGCATTCCGAAGTCCAACAGCCGTTTGGCGACGTCCATGGCGGAAATGTCCCGCTCGGCCTTCAACTTGGCGGCCGAGGCGACGAACTCGTGCATGCACCGTTGGCCCTGCGGCACCGGCAGGATGTGCCTGACCCGGGACAGCAGGTAGTTGGCGTTGAGCACGGCGTTTTCGGCCACGCTTCGCAAGCCGTCGGGTCCATGGGTGAGCAGATAGCAGAACATGCGGACCAGCACGCCCGTGTTGCCGAAGAAGCTGCGGACCCGGCCGATCGACTCGCGGCGGCTGCCGTCGAGCCGATAGCCGTCGGCGTGCTTGACGACGATCGGCCCGGGCAGGTACGGTTCGAGCTTTTCGGCCACGGCGATCGGTCCGGCCCCCGGTCCGCCGCCGCCGTGCGGGCCGCTGAAGGTCTTGTGGGGATTATAGTGCATCAGGTCGGCGCCGAAGTCGCCGGGCCGGGTGATCCCCAGGATGGCGTTCATGTTGGCCCCGTCGAGATAGACCAGGCCTCCCACGTCGTGCACCATTCGGGTGATCTGCCCGATATGTCCTTCAAACATCCCCAGCGTATTCGGATTGGTGATCATGATCACGGCGGTTTGCCGATCGAGCCGGGCGGCCAGGTCGTCGACGTCGACGAACCCGTCCGCGGTGCTCTTGACCGGCACGCAACGGAAGCCCGCCATGGTAGCGCTGGCGGGGTTGGTGCCGTGGGCGCCGTCGGGGATCAGCACGACCGAGCGTTCTTCGCCCAGGTCGCGGAAGTAGGCCGCCGCCACCAGCAGGGCCGCCATCTCGCCCTGGGCCCCGGCCGCCGGTTGCAGCGAGACGGCCGGCAGCCCGGCGATCTCGGCCAGCATCTGCTGCGACCGGTAGAGCAACTCGAGCAGGCCCTGCAGCGTCGATTCCGGCTGGTAGGGGTGCAGATCGACCATGCCCGGCAAACCGGCCAGCCGCTCGTTCCGCTTGGGGTTGTACTTCATCGTACACGAGCCGAGCGGATAGAAATGCGTATCGGCCGACATGTTCAGCGTGGAGAGATTGACGAAATGCCGCACGATGTCGGGTTCGGATAACTCCGGCAGCGGCGGCGGCTCGGCGGCCAGCGACGTCGGCGGCAGCAGTTCTTCTACCGGCCGGACGGGCACGTCGCAATCGGGCAGCCGCACCGCGACACAACCGGGTTTCGACAGCTCGAACAGCAACTGGGTCGCGAGTGTGTTTCGCATGGTTCGGATCAACCCGGGTTTCGGCAGAGAAGACGGCTAGTCGTCATAGACAGACACCTCTTCGATAATCGTCCACTTGGAGTGCGACAACCCATCTTCCAAGTGTTTGATGGTTGCTTCCGCATCGTCGAACGTTGCGCAGCGGAGTTGAGGATCGTTGCCTCCCAATCGCATCGTTGCTCCGGCGTCGAGCAAGGCTTGGCGGTATTCTGGAGTTAAGGACATCCCGGCTCTTTCGCGAGCGGCCACGATCTTGAAAGGCAGCAACCCGATAGCGATGGCCTCCGGAACGGTGAGTCCCAACACCAGGGTAATCTGCGGTCGTGGATCGTTCAGGAAAGCCCTCTCATACGCTTCAAGGACAATGCGTGACCGCAACTCGCCGCACCATTCTTCCCACCGCTCCCAGATCACATGCACTCGGAGCGAATTGGTTTCCAATGTCTCATCTTCAAGAATAATTGGCTGTCCAATGTCTCGAGGCTTCATCAACTCTTGGGTCAGTGCGGTGACCAACTGCTCGAATTCGTCCTTGTCTTCCGGACGAGCGGGTGGTTGTCGATGTACAGGCATTATACCCCCAAAGGTAGATGGCAGCCGTACCCCGTCCCGAACCAGCTAGACGCAACGCGTCCTCCTCCCGAATCCTGGCTGCGGCTCGGAACTGGCTGATCGTGTCGGGGGCAAACCGCTCGACTAACAGTCTGGGCAATCGTCATTCCCTCATATTCTTAGGTTCTTCATGCAAGTGTGACGTCAATCGATCAATTTCGTCCTTGGTCCGCTTCTCCGTTACCGCGATCAGCAGGCAGTCGGCCAGTTCGGGATACCATGGCCCCAAGGGGATCCCGGCGAAAATGTCGTCGCTTCGCGCAGCTTCCAGCAACCCTTCCACTCGACCGTTACCGACGCGAACCACGAACTCCTTGAACGTGGGGCGATCGAACGCCAAGGAAAGGGACGCTGTGCCGGTCAGCCGCTCGACGGCGTAGCGTGCCTTCCGCAGACACAGCTCGGCGACCGACCGCATGCCCGACGGACCCATCAATGCCAGGTACACGGCCGCCCGCAACGCCAGCAGCCCCTGGTTGGTGCAGATGTTGCTGGTGGCCTTTTCGCGGCGGATGTGTTGCTCGCGGGTTTGCAGCGTCAGCACCCAGCAGCGGCGGCCGCGGCGGTCGACCGTCTGCCCGACCAGCCGGCCGGCCATCCGGCGGACGAACTTTTCACGACAGGCCATGATCCCCAGGTACGGTCCGCCGAAGGCCATCGGGTTGCCCAGCGACTGCCCTTCGGCCACCACGATATCGGCCCCGTAGTCTCCCGGCCGCTTCAGCAACCCCAGGCTGATCGGATCGACCGCCACTACCAGCAACGCCCCGGCCTGGTGGGTGATCTCGGCGATGGCTTCCACTTCTTCCAGGCAGCCGAAGAAGTTGGGATGCTGCACCAACACGCAAGCGGTTCGGTCGGTCACGGCCGCTTCGAGTTCCTCGGGCGAAACCGTCCCCTCGGGCGTGCCCACGGTGACCAACTCGACGTCGAGGTTGGCCAGGTACGTGGCCAGGACCTGGCGATACTCCGGATGCACGCTTTCGGCGACGACCACACGGCCCGACCGGCGGGTGGCGTGGACGGCCATCAACACGGCCTCGGCCGCCGCACTGCCGCCGTCGTAAAGGCTCGAATTCGAGACGTCCATGCCGGTCAGTTGCGCGATCAGCGTCTGGTACTCGAACAGGGCCTGGAGGTTTCCTTGGCTGGCCTCGGCCTGGTAGGGCGTGTAGGACGTGTAGAACTCGCTTCGGGACGCCACGAAATCGACCACCGCCGGGATGAAGTGGTCGTAGCTGCCGCCGCCCAAGAAACAAACGCTCTGGCCGGCCGGCGTATTGCGGGCCGCCAACTCGGCCATGTGGGCGGTCAGTTCCATCTCGCCCATGGCCGCCGGCAGATCGAGCCGGCGCTGCAGCCGCAACTCGGCCGGAATCATGGCAAACAGTTCATCCAGCGACGCCACGCCGATGGCCGCGAGCATCGCTTGTCGGTCGTCGGTGGTGGTGGGGATGTAAGGCATGCTGCTAGTGATCCGCTTCCGCCTCACACTGTTTTCGATACGCCGCCTCGTCCAACAGCTCGGCCAAGGCGGACTCCCCGCTGATCCTGATCTTGACGAACCAGCCGAACCCGTACGGATCGTCGGCCAGCGTTTCGAGCTTGTCGGCGATCTCCGCGTGGACTTCGACGACTTCACCGTCGACCGGGCTGGAAAGGTCGCTGACGGCCTTAACCGACTCGATCTCGCCGAACGGCTCGCCGGCGGTGACCTGGCGGCCGACCTGGGGCAGGTCGACGAACACCAGGTCGGTCAACAGCTCCAGGGCGAAGGCCGTGATGCCCACGGTCGCCACTTTCGCCCCGGACGGGTCGGCTTCCAGGCGGACCCATTCGTGCGTCTTGCTGTAGAGGAGCGGTTCGGACATGGCTTCACGATTCCTTTCGGTTGGTTTTCGGGCGGCGGTAGAAGGGGAGTTTGACCACGCGGGCCGATTCGGCGCGGCCGCGGACGTCGATCTTCAATTCGGTTCCCGGCGGGGCGAATTCGGGCGGAACGTAGCCCATCGCGATCGGTTTCTTCAGCGTCGGTGCAAACGATCCGCTGGTGATGGTTCCGATCGGGCGACCTTGGCTGAGGATCCGGCAGCCTTCCCGGGCGACCCGGCGTCCGGTCAGCTCCAGGCCCACGCGTTGGCGGTCGAGCGGCCGCTGCTGGAGTTGCCTCAGCGCGTCGCGGCCGGGAAAATCGTAGCCCGTCAAGTGGCAGGTGAAGGCCAGTCCGGCCTGGAAAGGATTGATCCCTTCGGAGAGTTCAAATCCGTACAGCGGCATGCCGGCTTCCAGGCGCAAGGTGTCGCGGGCGCCGATCCCGGTCGGCACGACCCCTAGCGGTTCACCCAACTCCAGCAGCGCTTTCCAAACGTCGGCTGCGATGCTGGCCCCCACGCTGAGTTCAAAGCCATCCTCTCCGGTGTAGCCGGTTCGCGTTATGATGCCACCCTGTCTTTGTGCGCGAGGGTGCAGCACGCGGACCTGGCCACCGTTGTAGTATTTCATCGGGTGCAGATCCATGTCGATCAGCGGCTGCAGCAACTCCTGGGCCCGGGGTCCCTGGATGGCGAACATGGCCCAAAGCCGGGTGACGTCGGTGAAGAGCACCTCTTGGCCCGGGGCTTCGGCCCGCCGGCGGGGCAAATGGGCCTCGACCCAGCGGACGACCTTTTCGCGGTTGGCCGCATTGACAACCAGGACGTAAAACGGCTGGCCGTACTCGTTTCGGTAGTAGCCGACCAGCACGTCGTCGAGGATCCCGCCTTGTTCGTTGGTGATCAGCGAGTAGCGGATCTGTCCCAGCCCCAGGTCGGCCACCCGCCGAGTGAGCAGGCCGGCCAAGAACACCGCCGCACCGGGCCCCTCGAACCGCAGCCGCCCCATGTTCGAAATATCGGCGATGCTCACGGCCCGGCGGGTAGCCGCATGCTCCTGCAGGATCGAGGTGTACTGCACGGGCATCGCCCAGCCGGCGAACTCGACCATGCGGCCGCCGTGGGCCACGTGCCAAGCGTGAAGCGGCGTATGTAGTGGATGGGGATCGGTCGATAGCATCGTCGGGTTGCACTGCCTGTTTTGACACCCGGCGGCAAGGACGCAGCAGTCACCACACGGATCGAAACAAGACATTGTAGCGACCCAACCGGTTCTGACCAGAGATCAGTTTGAACTTCGGCAAGCCGAGCGAGGCCCACCTTGCTCGGCTCCCGCGACGCCCTCTTGAACCTACACTTGTGTTGGGCGAAAACGCGTATCGGGATGGCTGCCGTGCTACCGCGACTTCAGACCGTTGTTTCTGAGAGCAACCTGAGAGACGGGGCCGACGTGCTTCGACGGCGGCCCTATGGCGTGATCGAGGCCGCCGGCGGCCGATTCCTTCGAGTCGTGCTGCGGCGGTTTCCCAAAATGATTTCCGCACCGGATGTAGTTCTGCGGGGGGGGGCGTATCATCGTTGCTGGCCCGGCGATCGGCTCTGGCTCTACTACAACCAGCCCCGGTGGTTTTCGAATTTCCTGGTGCTGAAGTACGTCGTCTCGACCCGGCGGACAAGCATGGGGACGTTGACCCGGGCGCTGGCGGTGTTGGACGAAATCGCCCGGCTGAAACGGTCCGACGCGCTGATGTGCGACGTGGGTAACTGGCGAATCTCGACGAAGTTGCTCGGCCGTTGGGGCTGGCAGCCGCACTGTCCGTCGCGGTGGCACCGTCACTACATCAAGCGTTTCTACGGGCAGTATCCCGCGCGGCCCGGATGGCTGGAACCGACGTGCGAGGCGAAGCAAGCCGAAATCCTCCTCGTTTAGCCCAAACGGGCCGTCGGGCACCTTGTCTGCCCGGGTGTTAGTCGCAATACTACTGTAGCCACGCGAAAACTCCATCAGAACATCCCTTACCCCTCCCCATAATGCTTGATAAGTTCGCCGAGATCCCTTGGGAGAGCTGGCTGGTTCTCGGCCAGATGTCCCCCTATCTGTTGTTCGGCTTCCTGATGGCCGGGGCGCTGTCGGTCTGCATTTCGCCGCAGTGGGTGCAGCGACATCTGGGTGGGCGGGGTCTGGGGCCGGTGTGGAAGGCCTCGCTGTTCGGCGTGCCGCTGCCGCTTTGCTCTTGCTCGGTGATCCCGGTGTCGGCCTCGATCCGTCGCCATGGGGCCGGCCGCTCGGCCACCACTGCCTTTTTGCTATCCACCCCCCAAACGGGTGTAGATAGTGTCGCCATCACCTATGCCTTGCTCGGCCCGGTCTTCGCGGTTTTTCGCCCCATTGCCGCCTTCCTGACCGGACTGTTGGGCGGCGGCCTAGTGCAACTGGCCGACCAACTCGGCGGCGACGACGAGGCGAAGGACTCCGATCCGCAGGCCTGCAACGAGGTCTGTTGCGATCGATCCAGCGGGCAAAGCATGATCGTCCGCGTGCTGCACTACGGTTTGATTGTCTTGCCCCGCGATATCGGCGTCGCGCTGTTGGTGGGGGTCGTGATCGCCGGGGCCATGGCGGCCCTGGTCGAGCCCGGTCAGTTGAAAGGATACTTCGGCGGGGAAACCTTTTTCGCCGCCGCCTTGTCCATCTTGTTGATGATGGCCGTGGGCGTGCCGGTCTATGTCTGTGCGACGGCCTCGGTGCCGATCGCGGCGGGCATGATGCACATCGGCGCCTCGCCGGGCGCCGCCCTGGCGTTTCTGATCGCCGGACCGGCCACCAACGCCGCCACTTTCACCACCCTCTGGAAGCTCCTGGGACGGCGAGCCGCGGCGATCTATCTGTTCTCCGTCGCGCTAAGCGCTTTCAGCTGCGGGCTGCTGTTGAATTGGCTGCTGAACTGGCTCATCCGGACCGTGCAGCTACCCGAGACACATTTGGGCACCCACGCGCACACGGACGCCGAGAGCGGATGGATACTTCACGCCTGGGCGATCGGCCTGCTGGGAGTGCTGGCGTTTTCCTTCCTCGCCAAGGCCCGATGGCAACGGGAACCATCCGCCGCAGCCGACGAGAACGCTTCGGCCGGTGCTTCGGCCGGGCAACGTCTCGAGCTGTCGATTACCGGTATGACCTGCGCCCACTGCGCCGACACGGTCCGCCAGGCGCTGGCCGCGTGCAACGGCGTGGACTCCGCCCGGGTGGATTTCTCCAACGGCCGGGCAGTCGTCAGCGGCGACCAACCGGATCACGAACAATTGGTCGCCGCGGTGGGGCAACTCGGTTATTCGGCAAAGATCTACGACCCAGCAGCCCCATGAACACCACGCTTGGCGAGAACATCGACTGGGTCGGCTACGTGGATTGGACGGTCCGCGATTTCCACAGCTACGATACCGAATTCGGCACCACCTACAACGCCTACCTGGTTCGCGACCGGAAGACGGCCCTGATCGACACGGTCAAGGCGCCTTTCGCCGATCAACTGTTGCGGCACGTCGCGGCGATCACCGAGTTGTCGAAGGTGGATTACGTGGTCTGCAACCACGCCGAACTGGACCACAGCGGGGCGTTGCCCGAGGTGATGGCCGCCCTGCCCCAGGCCACGCTGATCTGCGGCAAGAAGTGCCGGATCGCCTTGTCGCAGCACTTCGACACGTCGTCCTGGCGGTTTCGGGTGGTGGCCGAAGGTGACGAGGTGTCGTTGGGTAAGCGGACGCTGCAGTTCATCGAAACGCCCTTGGTACACTGGCCCGAGTCGATGTTCACGTACGTACCGCAGGAGCGACTGCTGTTCTCGATGGACGCCTTCGGCCAGCATTACGCCACCTCGCAGCGGTTCGACGACGAGTTGCCCCCGGGCACGGCGATCGATCAGGCCAAGGCGTATTATGCCAACATCATCATGCCCTACGGCAAGCAGGTGGCGAAGTGCCTGGAAAAGGCGGCCGGGATTGCGATCGAAATGATCGCGCCTAGCCACGGGGTGATCTGGCGCCGCGGGGTGGCCGACGTTCTCGACGCTTACCGGGACTGGTCGCACCATCGGCCCCGGCCCAAGGTATTGGTGATCTACGATTCGATGTGGCAGAGCACCGAGCAGATGGCCCGGGCGATTTTGGCCGGCGCGTCGCAGCCCGCCGTGGAAGCCGTGCTGATTCACGTCCGCCGCAGCAACATCACCCGGATCGCCACCGACGTACTCGACGCGGCCGTGGTGGCGCTCGGCTCGGCCACGCTGAACCGGGGGATGATGCCGGCGGTCGGGGCCGTGTTGACTTATCTGAAGGGTCTGCGTCCGGAGGGTAAGGCCGGTTTTTCTTTCGGGTCCTACGGTTGGGGACGCGGCGGGCCGGAAGCGATCGACGCCTGGCTTCAGCAGATGAAGTGGGAAGTCATGCGCGGGCCGCTGAGGGCCCAATACCGCCCCACGCCCAAGACGCTCGACGAGTGCCGCGCGGCCGGCCGTATGCTGGCCGAGAAAGCCCGACAGATGGCCGCCGACTACGAGGGCAACGTTTAGCCGAATCTCTCGTCAGAAAACTCACCACGGAGTCCGTAGGGTGGGTGCTCGCACCCACGCAAAACGGGCGGCAGTCGAAAGCGTGGGTGCAAGCACCTTAGGTTTACCCAGGTTTTCTTGAGTAATTTTTTCAAGATGTCAGGCAGGAAGCGGTAAATGCTAGCATGATTAAGTTCTTGTGGCTCAAGGGACTAGGTTGCGTT
>SDBV01009833.1_pt1 | contig 12629 bp, 8 predicted proteins | sample 2277081 | NCBI WGS metagenome assembly SDBV01 (sample SAMN10402039, study PRJNA504765) | marine sediment metagenome | isolation source: marine sediment core GS10_PC15, 223 cmbsf | place: Arctic Ocean: Southern Knipovich Ridge | collected 2010
GGCACGATGTCCTCGACCAGCGGCCGTTATGCCGTGGTCACCAAGGGACCGCTGACCGGGGCGATCGCGTGCTCCAATTCCGGCGGCAAGTTCGGGGCGGAGCTGAAATTCGCCGGCTACGACCTGCTGATTATCGAGGGCAAGGCGGAGAAACCGGTTTATCTGCACATCGTCAACGACAAGGTCGAGATCCTGCCGGCCGATGAAATCTGGGGTGGCACGGTGTGGCAGACCGAGGAACGCCTCAAGGCGAAACACCAGAACCCGCTGCTGAAGGTCGCCTCGATCGGCGTCGCCGGCGAGCGCGGCGTGCGCTACGCCTGCATCGTCAACGATTTGCACCGCGCGGCCGGGCGTTCCGGTGTCGGCGCGGTGATGGGCTCGAAGAACCTGAAGGCGGTGGCGGTGCATGGCTCGAAGGGCGTCACCGTCAAGGACCCCAAAGCCTTCATGAAGGCAGTGCGCGAAGCCAAGGAATTGCTGGTCGACAATGACGGCCGCAAGGAGCTGACCGAGCTTGGCACCAACGCGATGATCGACGCCATGCAGGAATTCGGCGCCCTGCCGACGCGCAATTTCAACGAGGTGCAGTTCGACGGCGTCGGCAAGATCAACCCGGCGGCGATGGCCAAGACCGGCCCGGACGGCCACACAAACCTTCTGAACAACAAGGCGTGTTTCGGCTGCACCATCGCCTGTGGGCGCATCGCCCATATCAACGAGAAACATTTCACCGTGGTCAACAGGCCGGAATACCGGCATGCCTCGGGCGGCCTGGAATACGAGACCACCTACGCCTTCGGGCCGATGCTGATGATCGACGATATCGACGCGTTGACCTATGCGTCGTTCTCGACCAACGAACACGGGATCGACCCGATTTCGTTCGGCGCCACCCTGGCGGCGGCGATGGAGCTTTACGAGATGGGCGTGATTACCGACAAGGATACCGATGGCGTGCCACTGAAATTCGGCAATGCCGAGGCGCTGACGATCATGGCCGACAAGACCGGTAAGTACGAGGGATTCGGCCAGATTCTGGGCATGGGTTCGAGGCTGATGTGCGAAAAATACGGGCATCCGGAATTGTCGATGGCGGTCAAGGGGCAAGAGTTCGCCGGTTACGATGCGCGCGCCCTGCAGGGCATGGGTCTCGGCTTCGCCACCAGCAACCGCGGCGCCTGCCACCTGAAACACGACATGTTCGCCGAGGATACCGAGGACCAGACCGGCAAGGGCAAGGCGCAGCCCTGCAAGGATTCGCAGGACCTGATCGCGATGGTCGATTCCACCGGCCTGTGCCTGTTTGTCATGGCCGGCTGGGGCGGGGAGGAATTCCAGAAACAGATCGCCGCGGCCTGCGAGGGTGACGACTGGAGCAAGGAACGCCTGATTGAGATTGGTGAGCGGATCTGGAACCTCGAGCGGATGTTCAATCTGAAGGCCGGCATTACGGCCAAGGACGACACGCTGCCGAAACGCCTGCTGGAGATACCGGCGCCGTCCGGCACCGCCGAGGGCCATGTCAGCGAACTGCCGAAAATGATGCCGGAATATTACCAGGCGCGCGGCTGGACCAAGGACGGCAAGCCAAGCAACGAAACGCTGGCGCGACTCGGCCTGCACGGCCGGTAGCCAGCCGGGACGCGCGGTCCATGAAACATTTGATCATCGGCGCCGGCCCGGCCGGCGTGATCGCGGCGGAAACACTGCGCAGGGCGGACCCGGAGAGTTCCGTCACCCTGCTCGGCGACGAGCCGTCGCCGCCCTATTCACGCATGGCGATCCCCTATCTGCTGGCCGAAAGCATCGACGAGGACGGTACGCATCTGCGCCACGGCGACGGGCATTACGAGAAACTGGGGATCGAACTCAGGCGCGGTCGCGCGGCATCCGTCGATCCGGGCAAACGCAAGGTCGCGCTGGAAGACGGCGCCACCCTGCCCTGGGACCGGCTGCTGATCGCCACCGGCTCGCGGCCCACGCGGCCGCCGGTGCCGGGCATGGATTTACCCGGCGTGGAAAGCTGCTGGACGCTGGAGGATTCGCGCGCCATCGCCGGCCGGGTCAAACCGGGCGCCCGCGTGGTGCTGATGGGCGCCGGTTTCATCGGCTGCATCGTGCTGGAGGCGCTGGCGGCGCGCAAGGTCGATCTCACCGTGATCGAGATGGAAGACCGCATGCTGCCGCGCATGATGGACGATACCGGCGCCGCGATGATCAAGCGCTGGTGCGAGACGAAGGGTATTACCGTACTGACCTCGACCGCGGTTTCCGGCATTGCGGAAAACGGCGGGGCGTTGCTTCTGTCGCTCGACGGCGGCAAGACGCGTGACGCCGATCTTGTGGTCTGCGCCACCGGGGTCGCGCCCAATATCGGCTTGCTCGACGGCAGTGGCGTCGAAACCGACCGGGGCGTGCTTGTCGATGCGCGGCTGCAATCCAGTACCGAAGGCATCTTCGCCGCCGGCGACGTCGCCCAGGGTCCTGATTTTTCCACCGGCGGGCTGGAAATCCACGCGATTCAGCCGACCGCCAGCGAGCACGGCCGGATCGCCGCGCTGAACATGGCCGGGAAGGAGACGCCCTATCGCGGCAGCCTGTCGATGAACGTGCTGAATACGCTGGGCCTGGTGTCCAGCTCGTTCGGCCTGTGGATGGGCGCCGAGGGCGGTGAGCAGGCCGTGGCCCGGGACGACGACGCGTTCCGCTATCTGCGGCTGGAATTCGACGGCGATGTAATGGTCGGCGCGCTGGCCCTGGGGCTGACCCAGCATGTCGGCGTCATTCGCGGGCTGATCCAGACCCGGGCGCCGCTCGGCGCCTGGAAAGACAAGCTTCTGGCCGACCCGCACAGCGTCATGGAAGCCTATCTCGACTGCGCCCAGGGTGCATCGGCGAGAGGCTGATTGAATATGAACATTACCGTCAAGACCGGCGGACTTCTGGGCAAATATCTGCCGGCCGGCAGCCAGACCAACCTTGCCGAACTCGACATGCCCGACGGCGCCACCGTGACCGGGGTAATGGCCCAACTCGGCATGCCGGCCGGCGGCAGTTACCTGACCATCGCCAACGGCGCAACGGTGCGCAAGGCGGCGCGCGATACACACAAATTATCGGCAGGCGACACGCTGGCCATAGTCCCGCCGCTCAAGGGCGGGTGAGGATTGGCAGCTACCTAATTTCCGGCGCGCCTGGTGCAGGTCGATTACCACAGGCGCTTTCTTGCAAAGGCGTGGCCTGAACCTGATTTCAGATATAGCTCGAAGGATTCGGCCTTAGCCTGATCGGAGAAAGCAATGTACGTCACCAGACGCCACGGCCTGTACTTCAAGGTGTGAGCTGATCTGCCAGCATTATGGTCGTTCAATCGGTGTTTCAAGTCAGTGGTCAGACCGACCTACCGATGTTTTTGCGTTGAGACGTCTTCCAAAAGATAAACGTAATGCATGAGCAGCCCTTCTTCGCTAAAGCTACGAAGGGCATCCTGCTTCGATTGCAAGGCAGAAACAATCCTGCGAAGCGCGGGAGCGCGAAGCAGGATGGCGGGAGTGACGGGACTCGAACCCGCGGCCTCCGGCGTGACAGGCCGGCGCTCTAACCAACTGAGCTACACCCCCGCAGCATACCTGAAAACAGGCCCGTCCGTGTACTGCACGCGACCCCGGGTGTCAAGGTTGCCGAGGGCGAAGAAGGGCATCGCGACAGTGCGAAACACTGGTCTCCCTACGCTCCTTGCAGGAGCTTCGGAAGACACTCCCACGCCTAAGCTCGGCTTCGCGCGGCAGGCCACGAAGGGGTGGCCTGCCACCCGAAGCCGAAGGCGTAGGGTGGTGGGCGATGACGGGCTCGAACCGCCGACCCTCTCGGTGTAAACGAGATGCTCTCCCAACTGAGCTAATCGCCCAACCTGGTCGCTACGAGCTGGTAAAGAAAACGGCCGGCCACCGCTTGCGCGATTGACCGGCCGGTTGTTCTTTTTAACAGAACGCGATCAGTTAACCGCTGCCTTGAGACCCTTGCCGGCCTTGAACTTAGGCTGCTTCGACGCAGGAATCTGGATCGCCTCGCCAGTGCGGGGGTTACGCCCCGTCGTAGCCTTGCGTTGCGCCACGCTGAAGGTGCCGAAACCGACGAGACGTACGTCGTCGCCACGCCTCAACGCGTTGGTGACCGACTCGAATACTGCGTCGACAGCTTTGGTGGAGTCGGCCTTGGACAGGCCGGAGTCACCGGCGACGGCAGAAATCAGATCATTTTTATTCACTGCATACCCCCTTCTGGACAGGGAAAGATGAAGGTTCAGGTGTGTAACTACTTTTAGTGGTGTCTGTAAAAGACGCCGGATATTAAATTGAATCGGCCCATTCCGTCAACGTCGGAACCGCAGAAATCCTCGCTTTTTATAAAAAAACACGCCTGAAACCAAAAAAAGGCGGCCACAATCGAAATTGTGGCCATTTTAACGCGCTCAATACCGAATCAGTGCTTTGTCAGCGCCCCGACATCGTCGTCGCCCTTTGGTGGTGTCACGGCTTCCGATTCCGGATTCCATTCGATCGCCGTCAACGGCCTGACGAGCGCATTTTTCAGAACATCGTCGACCGTTGTTATGGGCAGGATTTCCATCCCCTTCTTGACACTGTCCGGAATCTCGGCGAGGTCCTTCATATTATCGATCGGGACCAGCACCGTCTTGATGCCGCCCCGCAAGGCCGCCAGGAGTTTCTCCTTCAGTCCGCCGATCGGCAGAATGCGGCCACGCAGCGTGATTTCACCGGTCATCGCGAGATCCTTGCGTACCGGTATTTCAGTCAGCACCGAGACGATCGAGGTTACCATCGCGACGCCGGCCGACGGACCGTCCTTCGGCGTCGCGCCCTCGGGCACGTGCACATGGATGTCGGTGCGGGCAAACACGGTCGGTTCGATCCCGAAGGACGGCGCGCGGCTCTTCACGTAGCTTTCCGCCGCCTGCACCGATTCCTGCATCACGTCGCCCAGCTTGCCGGTCTTGGTGATCCGGCCCTTGCCCGGCACCTTGACCGATTCGATGGTCAGCAATTCGCCGCCGAATTCAGTCCAGGCCAGGCCGGTGACGACGCCGACCAGGTCGTTCTCCTCAAGCTCGCCGAACCGGAACTTGCGCACGCCAGCGTAATCGCCCAGGTTTTTCGGCGTCACCTTGATCGTTTTCTTGCCATTCTCGCGTAGCAGAATCTCTTTGATCGCCTTGCGGTTCAGCGATGCGATCTCGCGCTCGAGATTACGCACTCCTGCCTCGCGCGTGTAGTAGCGGATGAGGTCGCGCAGCGCTTTCACGGTAATCTCCCACTCGCCTTCCGTGAGGCCGTTCTGCTCCATCTGCTTGGGAATCAGATAGCGAGTGGCGATCTGCAACTTTTCGTCCTCGGTGTAGCCCGGAATTCGAATGATCTCCATGCGGTCGAGCAACGGCTGCGGCATGCGCATGGTATTCGCCGTGGTCAGGAACATCACGTCGGACAAATCGTAGTCAACCTCGAGATAATGGTCGGCGAACGTGTTGTTCTGCTCCGGATCCAGAACTTCCAGCAGGGCCGACGAGGGATCGCCCCGCCAGTCGGCGCCGAGCTTGTCGATCTCGTCGAGCAGAAACAGCGGGTTCGAGGATTTCGCCTTTTTCATGCCCTGGACGATCTTGCCCGGCATCGAACCGATATAGGTCCGGCGGTGGCCGCGAATCTCCGCTTCGTCGCGCACGCCGCCCAGCGACATGCGGACGAAATTACGGCCGGTGGCGCGGGCGACCGACTTACCAAGCGACGTCTTGCCCACGCCGGGCGGCCCGACCAGGCACAGAATTGGCCCCTTCACCTTGTCGGTGCGGTGTTGCACGGCGAGATATTCGAGAATCCGCTCCTTGACCTTGTCCAGCCCGTAATGGTCGTCGTCCAGCACCTTGTGCGCGGCCTTCAGGTCACGCTTGGTTTTGGTCAGTTTTTTCCACGGGATGCAAAGCAGCCAGTCGAGATAATTGCGCACCACCGTCGCCTCGGCCGACATCGGGCTCATCGAGCGCAGCTTCTTCAATTCAGACTCGGCCTTTTCCTTGGCTTCCTTGCTGAACTTGGTCTTGCGAATCTTGTTCTCGAGTTCCGAGAGCTCGTCGCGGCCGTCCTCGGTCTCGCCGAGTTCCTTCTGGATCGCCTTGATTTGCTCGTTCAGATAATATTCGCGCTGGGTCTTCTCCATCTGCCGCTTGACCCGGCTGCGGATGCGTTTCTCCACCTGCAGCACGCTGATCTCGCCTTCCATGAAGGCATAGACGCGCTCAAGGCGCTCCAGCGTGCTTTCGGTTTCCAGAAGCTGCTGCTTGTCGCCGATCTTCAGCGTCAGATGCTGGGCAACGGTGTCGGCAAGCTTGTTCGGCTCGTCGATCTGGTTGACCGAAATCAGTACTTCGGGCGGAATCTTCTTGTTGAGCTTGATGTACTGTTCGAACTGCGAGACCACGGCGCGGCTCAGCGCCTCGAGTTCCTGGGAATCCTCCTCGGTGTCCTCGATCGCGTCGGCATAGACCTGGAAAAACGCCGGATTATCGGTATAGCGGCGAATCTTGGCGCGCTGGCCGCCCTCGACCAGCACCTTGACGGTGCCGTCCGGCAGCTTGAGCAGTTGCAATACCGTGCCGATGGTGCCGACCGAATAGATATCCGCCGGAGTCGGATCGTCCTGCGACGCGTTCTTCTGGGTGACAAGCAGAATCTGCTTGTCGTCCTTCATGACATCCTCCAGCGCCTTGACCGACTTGTCGCGCCCGACGAACAGCGGCACGATCATGTGCGGAAAGACGACGATGTCGCGCAACGGCAGAACGGGATAGGTTACACCACGCGGAATTTCCAGCATATGTCCTCTTACTTCGTTACCCGGCGCGACACGTCGTGCCAGAAATTATCGGGGAACAGCCTATAAGATGGCTTCCCTCCCCTTTTCATTCAAGTTCTCTTGAGCGGTGGTCCGGAATTACGCGCTGCTGCTGCCGACGTCCTCGCGGCGGTCCGAATAGATATAAAGCGGCTTCACGTTCCCCTCGACAACCTCGCGATTGATGACGATTTCCTCGACCCCGTCGAGCCCCGGCAGTTCGTACATGGAATCGAGCAGGGTCGATTCCATGATGGAGCGCAAGCCGCGGGCGCCGGTTTTGCGGGCGAGCGCCTTCTGCGCAATCCCCGTGATCGCGTCTTCGGTCAACTCCAGGCGGACGTCCTCCATCTCGAACAACCGCTGATACTGCTTGACCAGCGCGTTGCGCGGGCTTGTCAGGATTTCGATCAGGGCCTTCTCGTCGAGGTCCTCCAGCGTGGCGATGACCGGAAGCCGCCCGACGAATTCCGGAATCAGGCCGTATTTCAGTAAATCCTCGGGCTCGACATCGCGCAGGATTTCACCGACCAGCCGGTCGTCGGGTCCGCTGACGTCGGCGCCGAAGCCGATCGAAGAGCCGCGGTGGCGTCCGGCGATAATCTTCTCCAGGCCGGCGAAGGCGCCGCCGCAGACGAACAGGATATTGGTCGTATCGACCTGCAGGAATTCCTGTTGCGGATGCTTGCGGCCACCCTGCGGCGGTACGCTGGCGACCGTGCCTTCCATGATTTTCAGCAGCGCTTGCTGCACACCTTCGCCCGACACGTCACGGGTGATCGACGGATTGTCGGACTTGCGGCTGATCTTGTCGACCTCGTCGATATAGACGATGCCGCGCTGCGCGCGTTCGACATTGTAGTCGGCGGCCTGCAGCAGCTTGAGGATGATATTCTCGACATCCTCGCCGACATAGCCGGCTTCGGTCAGCGTGGTCGCATCCGCCATGGTGAACGGTACATCGAGAATTCGCGCCAGCGTCTGCGCCAGCAGCGTCTTGCCGCAACCGGTCGGGCCGATCAGCACGATGTTGGACTTGGCCAGTTCGACATCGTTGTTCTTGCTGCTATGGGCGAGCCGTTTGTAATGATTATGCACCGCGACCGACAGTACGCGCTTGGCGTGGTCCTGGCCGATCACGTAATCGTCCAGCACGGCACGGATTTCCGACGGTGGCGGTACGCCATCCCGCGATTTCGATATCGCTGACTTGTGGTCTTCGCGGATGATGTCCATGCACAACTCGACGCATTCATCGCAGATGAACACCGTCGGGCCCGCAATAAGCTTGCGGACCTCATGCTGGCTTTTGCCGCAGAAGGAACAATACAGCGTGTTCTTCGTGTCGTTGCCGCTGGATTTGCTCATCTAGTGTAACCCGAATCGTTTTCCCGACTCATTATAGTTTACCGAAACGCCGGGCCTACCGACAATCCGAAAACAACATATCGGTCCGCTTTTAACATAGGTTTAAGAATAAGGCTTTTCATCCCCTGATTTCCCGGATTCCCGATGCCGCGGCCAAACGCCCGGAAATTCAGGGAATTCCAATAGTTCTTTTATGGTTAATCGTTCTTGCTTTTTGCGGAATCGGACGATTCTTCGGACTCCGGAACCGGGCGTTCCGTCACGACTTCGTCGATCAGACCGAACTCCGTCGCCTCTTCGGGCGCGAAAAACCGGTCGCGCTCGACCGCCGATTCGATGGTTTTGAGATCCTGGCCCGTGTGATGCACGAAAATTTCGTTCAGCCGGCTGCGAATGCGCAGCGTTTCCTTGGCGTGGATTTCGATGTCCGATGCCTGCCCCTGGAACCCGCCGGACGGCTGGTGGATCATGATCCGGCTGTTCGGCAGGGAATAGCGCTTGCCTTTCGCGCCGGCGGCCAGCAACAGCGCGCCCATGGACGCCGCCTGGCCGACGCAAACGGTCGATATATCCGGGCGGATGTACTGCATGGTGTCATAGACCGACATGCCGGAGGTAACCATGCCGCCCGGCGAATTGATGTAGAACGCGATGTCCTTCGACGGGTTTTCCGATTCGAGATACAGCAGCGACGCGCAGATAATGCTCGCCACGTGATCGTCTACGGCGCCGGTCAGAAAGACGATCCGCTCCTTCAGGAGCCGCGAATAGATGTCGTAGGCGCGCTCCCCGCGGTTGGTCTGTTCGACCACCATGGGCACCAGCGTGTTCATGCGGATATCGTCGTATTTTTCCATTGTGCGTAATCCGTTCTAACTCTTCTTACTCTTGGCAGCGGAATTTTTCGCCGCCGGCTTTTTCGCGGCGCCCTTCTTGCCGGCCGCGCCCTTGGCCGGCCCGGCGGCTTTTTTCTTCGCCGGTTTGCCGGAGGATTTTGCTTTCACGGCGGTGTCGTCCCGTTCGGCGATCAGGTCTTCGACGGTTCCGGCGCGTTCGGTCACGGTGGCCAGTTCGAGCACGAAGTCCGTCACCTTGTTCTCGAACAGCGGCGCGCGCAGTTCCGCCAGCGCTTGCGGATTGTTCTGGTAATGCTCGACGACCTCGCGCTGATGTCCGGGAAACCGCTGCGATTCGCCGACAATGGCCTGGTTCACCTCTTCGTTGGTAACCTCGATGTTGTTGCGCCGCCCGACCTCCGACAGCAGAAGCCCGAGTCGCACGCGGCGCTCGGCGATCGCCCGGTATTCGGATTTAAGCACTTCCGCCGATTTTTCAATGTCGTCCTCGTCGAGCTGGCCCTGTTCGCGGGCCTGTTCAAGCTGCTTCCAGATCGCGTCGAATTCGGCATCGAGCATCCCCGTCGGCACTTCGAAGTCGTGCAAATCCGACAATTCGTCGAGCAGCTGCCGCTTCAGCGCGGTACGTGACATGCCGCTATATTCGCCTTCCAGATTGCCGCGCACGGCGTCGCGCAGGGCCGCCAGATTCTCCATGCCGAGCGCGGTGGCAAGCGCGTCATCCACCGACGATTCAACGAATTCACGTATCTCGGTTACGTCGACATCGAATTCGGCTGGCTTGCCGGCAAGGTTGTCGGGTTTATAATCCTCCGGGAAACTGACCTTGACGACTAAATGGTCGCCGGCCGACGCGCCCGTCAATTGTTCCTCGAAACCCGGAAGGAACTGGTTCGAGCCAAGTTCGAGAGGATGCGCCTTGCCGGCGCCACCGGGGAATTCCGTTCCGTCGACGCGGCCGACGAAATCGATTACCGCGACATCACCGATTTTCGCCTTGCGGGGCTCATTCAGCGGCTCGGTACGGCGATTCTGCGTGGCCAGACGCTGCAGCGCCTCGTCGATCTCCTTGTCGGTGATCTCGATGGCGATCCGCTCCAGCTTGATCTTGGAAAAATCGGCCGGCTCGAACTCCGGCATCAATTCGATCTGCATGGTGTATTCGAGATCGGCGCCGTCCTCGAAACTGGTGATTTCGATGCGTGGCTGAACCGCCGGCCGCAATCCACGCTCGGCGAGCGCCTGCGACGAGGAGTCGGACACCGCCGCCTCGAGCACTTCGCCCATGACCGCCTTGCCATAGCGTTTCTGCAGGATCGCCAGCGGCGCCTTGCCCGGACGGAAGCCCGGCAGGGTTACGTCGCGGCCCACTTCGGAAAGCCGTGCGTCCCTTTTTTCGGCGATGTCCGTGGCCTCGATTCGCACCGTGAACTCACGGGTCAGGCCGTCGCTCTTGGTTTCTGTTACCTGCATGGTTACGGGTGCTCAATCCTGGTTGAAAACTTCCGGCCACGGATTACGGTCGTGGCCGGCGCACTGGTGCGGGCGGAGGGACTCGAACCCCCACGGATTTCTCCACTGGCACCTAAAGCCAGCGCGTCTACCAATTCCGCCACGCCCGCGGCTATCGGGCCACGCCAAACGCGCCGAGGCGCATGATGTATAAGAACAGCATCGGGGCCGGTCAAGTCGGGCGGAAGGACGCAGCCAATTTTCCGCCGGCGATTCGCCTGACAACCCATCATATTCACGAGTCGGCGGGAGAACGGGCCGCCAAAAAACAACGGGCGGCCGCTTTCGCGCCCGCCCACCCGGCAGCAAACAAACTGCATTTTACGGGGCATCGCCCCGAACGGCGTCTCAGCTCGGTTCAGCGCACATTTCATAAGTGTCGGCGAACACCGACAGCGCGAGAACCCGCGGCCCATCGAAGGAACGGCCGCCTTCGCGCGAACTTTCGAACTTGACCTCGTACTTCACGTGCGGAATACCAAACAAATCGACACCGATCGACAAAACTCGTGCGGTCTCGATCAAATTGTGCGCATGCATGCGTTCGAACACGCCGCCAGCTTTTACCAGGTTTGTTTTATCTTTTTTTACACCGAAATTAAATATCATTGTCAGCCTACTTATAAAGTAAAGAGTTGTTTTTCTAAAATTAAGAAATTTGCCACTTATTCTGTTCGTTTTGTTTAAAAATTATTACTCAATGCCATTGCCCCCGGGAATTCCGCACCCAACCCCGAAGCGCTTAAGCTATTGAGATAATACCTTCATTTTCTTAACAAGGTGTTGACCGGCTGAATAACTTCCGTCGCCGAGCGAATATTTTTGCCGGCTACCGTCGCATCGCTTCGCACGGGGCATTCAGGCTTCGGGCCGCATCGCCGCGAGGCCGCGCAGGACCGCCGGCAGACCGCCGGCCAGGTCCTCGGCAATCAGGCCGGGTCCGAAATTCGCGGCGCTGGCGCCATGCAACCAGGCCGCGTAACAACCCGCGTCGAAGGGATCCATGCCCTGTGCCATCAGCCCAACGGCAATGCCCGCCAGCACGTCGCCCGAGCCGGCCGTGGCCAGCGTCGGCGGCGCGTTGTCGTTGATCGTGGCGCGGCCGTCCGGCGCGGCGATCACGGTATCGGCGCCCTTGAGCAGAACCACCGCGCCGGCGCGCGCCGCGGCGTCTTTTGCCCGGTCGAGCTTGCCGCCGGGTCCGCCGTCACCGAACAGCCGGTCGAATTCGCCCTGGTGCGGCGTCAGCAGGCACGGCCCGGCGACCGCGTTGAACAAGGCGCCGGAGTCGCCGGCGAATACCGTCAGCGCGTCGGCGTCGAGCACGACCGGCCGGCCGGTCGCCAGCGCCAGCAGCGAACGCTCGCGGGTTACCGGCGTCACGCCATTGCCGGGGCCCAGCAGCACCGCCCCTACCCTCGCCTCGCCGACGGTGGCGGCAAAGCCACCGGAGTCCTGCACGACTCCAACCAGTGTGCCGGTCAACGCGGTCCGGTAGATCGCGGCGGTCTCCGGCGTACAGAGCAGAGTGACGATTCCGGCCCCGGCGCGGCGCGCGGCCTCGGCCGCCAAGCGGGCGGCGCCGGTCATCTCCGTGCCGCCCATGACCAGCGCGTGGCCACGCGAAAACTTGTGCTGTCCGGACCGTGGCCAGGGCAACCGGTCGAGCCACAGATCGGGCCCGTTGACCGCCTGGCACGGTGCGATGCCGTCCAGCACGGAGTCGGGAATGCCGATGTCGGCGACCACCACCTCACCGCACAGATCCCGTCCCGGGTACAACAGGTGGCCCGGCTTGCGGCGAAAAAAGGTAACGGTGACGGCCGCCGCCGCCGCCACGCCCAGCACCGCGCCGGTATCGCCGTGCACGCCGCCCGGCCCATCGACGCCAATGCAATCGAGGCCGCGCACCCCCCCGCCGCCCGCCCGCCCGGCCCCCGCTGGCGGCCGCCCCCGACCGGCCCCGACCAGCGCAGCCCC
>SDBV01009834.1_pt1 | contig 12628 bp, 16 predicted proteins | sample 2277081 | NCBI WGS metagenome assembly SDBV01 (sample SAMN10402039, study PRJNA504765) | marine sediment metagenome | isolation source: marine sediment core GS10_PC15, 223 cmbsf | place: Arctic Ocean: Southern Knipovich Ridge | collected 2010
AATGGAATCTTTCTTGAGAAGTTGGATTTCACCATAACAGAGGCCGCTGGTACCGTTACAGGAAGTTTAGAACAGGACAGTGGCGGGGACTTGATCCAACGGTTCTCTGATGGATACACGACACTTGATTGTACTCCCGCTCTTACGATAGATTTGACTGCCTATGTGGGGACGAACGCTGTCCCGAAAGAGGTATTTGTATATATACTCCAATCAGCCAAGACTGTTATGGCTGCATCTAATTCTGATTGGCCCGCTACCGAGCATTGTAAGGTGGCTAGACTTGTTTTGAAGAGTGCTGCTGCTACTGGAACAGACGGTGGAGGACTGGGAAATCAAAATATAAACGATTATGCTTCTGATGCAACTGGGGCAGGATACCTTGCTCAGGTGGAACAGAGGCTACGACAGGAACCTGCTGCATACGATGAAGGTATTGCCCTGACACTAAAGAATGCAGCAGGAGCAGCATTGACCACAGGCAACTCATCGACTGCTGTTGAAATAGTCACCACAGAAGGTAAAGTATATCAACTTCATCGGCATACGTTTCCTGCTTTTGATATGTACACCACGGCGACGGACGATGCCCATATTGTAAACCAACCTGTTGACGAAGGCGGAGCTTACGAGACTACGGCAGATTTAGTGACGGACGTGACGCATTACGTAGATGGTACTGATGCCGGTGTGGTTATAGGCACTAACAAATATTTCAACTTGGTGGTTTGGGGGATACAAAATCGCAGTGGGGAAGCCTCTCATATAATGATAAACCTCCCCACGGGACAGTACACTACATCCGGCAATGCAGTAGCTGATGTTGATGGCACCTCTATTTTTGAAATCCCATCTGTATTCAAAGATACTGGTTTTCTGATTGCTCGATTAACATTCAGGTTGATCGCCGGATCACAGTGGACATATATCGCACAAGAAGATTTACGAGGCAAGTTCCCCGACATTATTGCTGGGGTAGGAATCACAACTACAGACCATGCTCTGCTCGCCAATTTGATCGCCCCAGCAGATGACCATACCCAATACGTTCTTGCTGATGGTACTCGTGCTATGACCGGAGATTTATCTTTAGGATTTGGAGACTTAGTATCTGAGCAGAACCCTGATGCTGTTAATGCAATTAGATTAAAGGGAACTGCAAGTGACGTGGATGTCGTTATCGGGGATGTGACAGGTTATTTTAGTGTTTGGAACACAGTAGATGATAATGCTGTTTTTCATGTTAATGACCGTGGAAACACAGATATAGCAGGGGACTTAATAGTTGAGGGTGCCTTGGCTGGTGCCTGGGACATGGGTTCTCAGATTCTTACCAACGTCAACATCGACACAGGTGATATCAACGTAGCTGTCACGAATACTGAATGGGACGCTGCTTTTGTTCATGTATCCGCTGACGGGTCTTCGCATAGTGCTGTAGGTTTGAATACAACTCATCGCGGGTCAGACGGGTCGGACCACTCCTACCTCGATCAGGCTGTGACGATAGCGTCTACCCCTAATTTTGCATCTTTGGGTGTTGGTGAAACCTCTCCCGCGACACAGTTTGAAATGACGGGAACTTCTCCATATTTAACACTTCATAATTCAACCACCGAGAATGCCCCCGATGGTCGAGAATCAATAATTATTTTTAGGGGTGTACAGACAGGGGCGGAAGAGACTGTTCTTGCAGAGATCAGGATAGATCACGAAGGTTCAGCGAACGATCAAAAGGGAAAATTTGAAATAAGTCTGAATGATGGCAACGATGACAATACCCCGACCCCGGCTTTTAGAATATTAGCTAATGGTTTTTGTGCTATTGGGCAACGTGGTGCTATAGGTGTCCTCGACCCAACATCCACTCTTACTATTACTGGAACAGCGGTAGGTGAATTGAACTTGCTGCAACTACACAATACTGGTTCTGCTGCTGGGGACGAGGCAGGCATAGTATTTGCAGAGGCTTTATCTGCCTCTAAAACATGGACGGCATCTGTTATAGCCCGAGGTGTGACAGGAGCATTTAAGGGTGATCTTTTTCTCCGCACAAACCAGGGTATTCAAAACACGTTAGTTAACGTATTACGATGCACAAGTGCCGGAGATGTAGAGATATTCGGAGAGTGTGACGTGACAGAATTTTATTCTGTTGATGGTACACAGGTTGTATCCAACCGAATTATTGATGCAAGGTGTGACGATGTGATAAACAGCGGCGACGCCACGACGGACGGTGTCATTGATTCATTAAGAGATGCCATGATAACTCATGGTTTAATAGCAGCAACATAAGGAGCCAACATGGCCATACGAAAAGAACAACCCGGAGCAGCGAAAGCAGCCGCCGTAGCAGGGACCGCGATAGGCCAAGCGAAACGAGCAGAAGAAGACCGAGCCCGAGTCGAACGAGAACAGGCTCGTGCGGACCAGGAAGCTGCTCAGAGACAGGCTAGACAGACTGCTATGGCTTGGGATTTGCAGAAGATGCAGTTGCGATCCCAACAGGAGTTCGAGCAGGAACTCCGCACCACACAGTATGGTCTTGATCGTTTCAACCGGGCTAAAGAATGGGACATCGAAAAGATGGAACTCCGTTCTCGGATGGACTTTCAACAAGAGGAAGAGGAGCGAATCAGAGAGACAGGTCGAATTGACGCCGATATACGCGCTGTCAAAAAACTCAAAGATACAGAATTTACTGGCCGCGAATTTGAGTATGAGAGCATGTTGTTCGATCTTGAGCAACAGAAACTTGGCATCAAGAACCCGCGTAGACTTCCTGATCCACAAGTGGCGGAGAGGGCGGAGAGTCGTGAGACCAGAGCAGAAGATACAGCACAACGGGCACAAGAGGTCCACGAAGCGAGGTTGGACAAAGGCCCTTCTATGGTGGATAAACGTTGGGCGATTAAGTTTTTGGCTGACAACCCGAAGCCTTGGTTTTTTGATGATGAAGAGACAGCGGAAGGAAGAAAAATCGCCCGAGAGATTTTAGGTTCTGATGCTTCGACTGTTGAAGATGCTACCCGAACGATGAATGAGGTGTCTGTTCCTCCGGCTGACATTAAATATCAACAGAACAGAAGAACAGGTCAAAAACGTGTTAGCTACGACGGTGGAAAAACATGGCAAAATCTATAACTAATGACTGGGTGAACACACCACCTCCTCCTGATGCTGACTGGGTGAACACACCACCTCCTCCTGATGCTGACTGGGCTGATGTCGCGGCAGACATCAGCCCCATTGGACTGGGTGAAGGCTTCATGCTCGACGCAGTACAGAATGTTCCAGGGAGTCTCGCTGGTTTGGAGCAGTCAATGGAACTCGTGGCAGCAGGGAAACGATTACAGGCTGACGACTATATTAAACCCCCGATCATCGGCGTTGCGCCAAGCCCAGCGGCTACCCTAAAAGACCCATTCAGCTTCGGATACTACGGTGCAGTCTCCCAGGTAGCTGAAGGCGGGTTTCAAGCGTGGACCCCGAAGAGACAGAAGGAATACGATCAGCAGTTGTTGGACACATATTTCGCTGAACAAGATGAACGAAGTCGTCGGGGATTTACGACCCTGGGCAAAGCAGGCCATATAGCCGCACAGATGCCAAAGTACATGGTTGATTGGATGGCCACTGGGGGCCTGCGAGCCGCAGGTTCTGAAGCTGCAACACGATCAGCGACGAAGGCTTTGCGTCGGTATGCCACGACAAGCCTCGGCAAAGCTGCTATTGCCACACGAGGAGCAGCCGCTGGTGTAACACTACGAGCAGCAGGACTTCCACATCGCGCTGTTGAAGCCGTCGCAAGGAGACAAGTGCCCCGCAACATGAAGATCAATGATGATGGTTCAATTGAAATAGAAGGTCCTGTTGAAGGAATGATGGAGTCTACCATCAAAGGTTTGGCCGATCATTGGATTACAATAGCTGCTGAACAATCTGGCGAAGCGTTTGGCCCTGCATTCAAAAAAGGTTTTGGTTGGTTAGGCAAAAAATTACCTCTCATAGGTAAACTACTTCCCCGAATGCAGAAAGCGTGGGTTGGTTCAAAACCTGGCCGCACCATATCTGCGTTCAACAAACAAGTGTCAACGCTCAGTGGCTTCAATGGAACAGCAAGTGAATTGGGTGAGGAATGGATAGACGGCAATGTCAAAGCTGTGTTGGCCATTGACCATTTTGGTGCAGGTGACGACGCTACGTGGCAACAGCGGATCGTTGCTGCAAACAAGAATTTCGCAGACAATGTCCCAGCTATGGCTTTAGCATTTGCTCCTTTTGGGGTTGCCCGTGGCATAAGTGGTTTAGGTAGTATCCCGATACAGGAACAAATAAAGAAAAGAGAAGTGGCACAGACTGCATTGAATCAGATGCACGCACAGGAACTTGACGCTCCTACAGAAATAGAGACAGCAGAAGGCTCTATCGGATACGACAGTGGGTTCTTTGCCGAGAAGTATCAAGAGCAAGTTGAAAATGGCCTTCCTTCTGCCTTCAAAGAGACAGGAGTTGGTAAATATTTCACCCCCAAATGGTTGGTCAACCGTTTAATCGGAGCAGAGACTCTACTCGAAGACGTAGAAGCGGCACACATTGCTATGGGCTTAGAACGTGCTGATTGGCAGAGCTGGACAAATGCTATTGTCGCTAAACTCAAAAAAGAAAAAGGGTTGACCCAGTTGCCAGCCTTACTCCCTGTTGAAGCTGAAAAAGAAGCCACAGTGTCTTTGAAGGGTTTACTGGGTGGTGAAGTAGACCTGGCCCGAGAAGAAGGGTTCTTGCCTATCGCGGCGGAAAAAGAAGCAAAGGCACACATCCTCCAAAAGAAGATCGGGGAACGCACTAACCCAGTACAAATCATGCGTGATCTTCTCGACACTTACGAAGACGCACCTGCATTCTTAAACGAGAATGAAACCAACATTTTCAACCAGATCAGAAGTGTTACACGGTATATGCTCGACCGAGTAAACCGGGCTCACGTGGCAAGAGGTGACGCACCCATCGAAGGACTCGATGCGTATATCACACATTGGATGGATGCCGCTGTTGAGGATACGATTGCAAACAACGCAAAAGGACGACAGGGCATCTTAGGCAGTGCTTTAACCAAAGTGTCTAAGAAAATACCTAACACCACGGCAGAACGACGTAAACTCCGGGGTGACATAGAGCAACAATTCTCAAAAGACCTGGGCAAAGTGTTACAGCAGATGATTAAATATGACCTGCGGGATATTTATATCACTACCCCGTACCAAGCGGCTTTAGCTGAACTGAACTCTTTGGACAAAATGGGTCTCGTTCCTGCGTCAACATACCGAACAATTGAAGACTATCTCAGATACGACATCAGAGAGTTTCAAGCACCTTTAGACAAATTATTCAACAACGCCATGAAAAAACCTGCTGATCTATTGGACCGGATAAGTTTCGGTAAAGTAGTGATTGACGACCCCGCCAGACAAATCCTTGGGAGTCTTCGCAAATTAAGTTTCATGTCTGGATTAGGCTTTCGAGTGAAATCCCCACTAAGAAACCTTGGCCAGCGACTACTACTTCAAGACCTATATCGAGGGCGGGACTATGCCAAGGCACAAGCTGTTGCGGCTCGCCTTGCTAAAATGCCGCAGGTTGAACATCCCCAAACTGGAGAGATGGTCGATCTATACGACTTGATTAAAGAACAAGATTGGTATAAAGTAACGGTTCAAAGATTTGAAGACGTAGTTAGTGACGCCGATACAGTGCAATCGCGTTTTGGAGCAGGCGTTCAAAAAATACAGGACATTTCATTTCATGTGTATAGTCGTTCCCACGCAGGCAACCTATTTTTGAGCAACGTAGAAGTGGCGGCTTTGACCGGTTACTTTGATTGGCAACACAACTATGAACAATCTAAACCTGGCACTGACCACTTCAAAAAGACCGTGTTGTATTCCGTGCAAAATGGTATAAATCAGCAGCAGCTATTGACTGGCAAAGAAGATATGATATGGTCGATAAGAGAAGCTGTGCGGCGAACCCAGTGGGAATATTTTGCTACGTCTATGCCCACTATATATCGCGGCCAAGTTGCTCGTGCAGGGCTCCAATTCCAAAGTTGGATAATGAACTATTATTTTAACCATACTCGTGAGATGACCAGTCAGTTATTAACGGGACGAAACGCAAGAGGTCGTTTGATCCCCGGTGCTGGTCGTCTTCGTGCGTTAAAAGGAATTGGTTCTATTGCCGCTATGGGCAAGCTAATTGAAGGGGCTTTTGATATTGCCGTCCTGAAGTTCCTTTTGTTCCCTGATCTATCACGGCCATTGTCTGCGCCCATCCCAAACTTCATTTTATCTGTCGCAGCATACTGGGGGGCTGATGACGAGGATGAGAGAAAAAAGGCGTGGAGGCAAGTGAAACGTGCACTCAAATTTTGGACTCCCTATAGCCTTGCCTTAAAAGATGTGTGGGAATTTCTAAGTGGCGAACAAGACTTCAGTGATGTGTTGTTCTATAAGAAGAAAAAATAGGAGAATACGATGAGCGAACTCGGCGAACGTGTAGCCCGGATCGAAACCCTGGTAGAAGGACTCGTTGAGCACAATCGAATCAAGGATCGCTGGATGATGGGTATCTTAAGTGCCTTGGTTGTCGGTGTCGTTCTCATCGGTGTTGGTGGGTGTGCTGGGTGGATCGGTGGTGGGTGATCGTGGGTATCGCAATTTGAACACCGGCGATACATAGGGGTTGACATCCATTGCAATTTCAAACTCCCGATACAAATGATCTTCTTGAGCCTTCGTCCAAGGTTGCAAATGTGGGTAATGATAGCATCGCCACACACTTTTATTGAGTCCATGTCTATAATAGTCGTATAATTGTGGTATTCGGCCTGCCAAATTATACCATACGTTTTTCCACAGTATTGTCATCTCTCATCTACCTCCTAAACCCACAACTCTTCCCAACCTTTAGCTTCTTCCCAGTTGGTACAACCAAAAACCCAATTTGTGACCAACCATTTCATAATACTTGGTTTTATATACTCAGGCAACGCAGTTTCGTGGACCTTCATACAAGCCCTGGTCTTTTCATTCTCGCAATATGCTTGGAATGATTCCTCATGGTTTTTAGATGCAGTGCCTGCACTCAAATAACTAACATTCTCTATTCCGTTCAACTTCACATCTTGGTTCAATCCCCAGTGTTTACATGATTGGCAGTTCTTCATCTCTCTCATACCTCCTAATCCCCACCGACCCCGAAGGGCCGATGGGTGTGTGTATGTGTGTGTGTGTGTGGTGTGTGGTTACTCTGAACAATTCTTTAATATTTTAATCAACGGTTTTCTAAATTTCAACTTTTTGGTGGCCGCGTCGAGGTCAGCGTATAGTTTGTCTTGTTGAGTCGTTGTCCACGGCAATAAGCGGGGATAATAAAAACTACCCCAGTTGACAAAAGGGTAATAACTGTCTTTATGCTGACCACGCCAATAATATTTGAGTGTGCACCACTGCTGTACTACCAAGTTGTACCATATGTTCTTCCATAGTATCATCTCTCTTCTCCCAACATGGCTTCTTCTAATTCGCTGTTCAAACTTGCAGTAGTTGCTTCCAAACCTACAATACGCGCGTTCCTGGTTTCTGTTTCACGACACATCGGACATCCATGTATGCACGAATCATAAACCACTAAACAATTATAATGTGCTCCACAAAGCCTCATCTCTCTCATACCTCCTAATCCCCACCGACCCCGAAGGGCCGATGGGTGTGTGTATGTGTGTGTGTGTGTGGGGTTCTGCTTCGTAATCAATATCTGTCCACCAGTCTTGGTGACACCTTTTACACTCTCGATAACCCTCACCAAGTAGATTCTCGTTTACATATTCAAAACTACCACATTCAGGACATGCTGTTGTCATCTCTTCTCACCCCCTTACACTTCCTCAACATCTTCTTTACGCAGATCGCCTGGCCGTTTGATGAACATAGCACCAGCCCCGAGACCCATTAACCCAGTCAACGCGCCGAACACCCCGGTCGGGTTGAACAGTGTCTCGCGTAGGGCTTCGGCAGGGATCAGGTTGCTGACAATACTGTCAGCCAAGAAGGCCCTTAGTCTACTGTCCTTCTTGATCGCCCCCAGCAGAGCTTCACGTTTCTCTACTCCCACGAAGTCCAACTCAGCACCTAGCCGTTTTGCGTCACCGATAGTGGTGTACAACGGGTTCAGGCTGGTCATGTTCGCATCAGTGTACTCGCCTACACGCTCGTCAATGTAGCACGGCACGAGGTAGTCCTGCATCGCACACCCAACCATCAGGGCGATGAACGCGGCGAGGCATATTGCTGCTGTTAGGGTTCTTAGGGTTTTCATATTGGTTTCCCCACGTTCAATTTTTCAACTTTGTCGAGTTGTAGACCCAAATCCTCATCAACACCTTCGTAGAGATGAAGAACACCACCTACGTCTATAGTTAACAAAGAGGTAATCCAATTACCATTTTTATCGACGGCCCGCAACTCCACCCCGCCACTATTCAGCACCAACCGCAACCTCAACGGCTGCTCCGCTTCCTTCTGATCTTCTTCCCATATTTCGATTTTCATTTGGTTGTCTCCTTCAATATTGAATCATATACTTTTTTCTGACAAGCATAGCAGATGGTCCCGTGCGATGTTGTCCATGAACCACCATCAGGTTCTTGCTTACAATAATCACAGATAATAAGCCCGACTGACATTGTTAAATCTATTGGTGGGTGGTTAAACAGCCACTTAAAATTCGCTATCCACCTTCTCAGTGTTTTCATTTGGTTGTCTCCTGTGATTTATTGATGACCAACTTGATACAATCAAGCTCGATCTGCACTCGTTTCAGTTCAGCCCTCAGTTTTCTGTTTGTCTCCTTGAGGGTTTTGTTTAATAGTTTGGGGTTCATTTATCCTCCAGTTCTTTTTCAATAATGTTTCGGCTTATATCTCCGCGTTCATCCAGACTGATCGCTTCCTGTTTCACCCACTCCAAGGCGGCTCGCCAACCTTCTTCGTAGGCGAATTGTGCTCCGGGGTTATATTGGGATACCTCTTGTTTCTCCCACCACTTCTCAAACGCTTCCATTATTTATCCTCCAATTTCATCGCTCCCATGTTGGCGAGTACCCACAATGGATACACCGTCGTTCCATTATCCTTGGTTCTCTACAAAATATGAACTCCTCGTAATGATGAAACCCTAACCAACATAGTATCTCTCTCATCTCAAATACCCTCCGACTCAATTTGTTCTGCCCGTTTCGTTGTCCTGATCCCCATGATCATTTGACCATCGCCGTCGCCACCCTCCTCAATACTAACCCCGTCACACACAACGGCCACCAGAGCCCGCAAGAAGGCGTTCTTCTTTCCGGGGCGAGAACCATCCCGACTACACCAGCATCGCCAGATGTGGTATAAGAAATCAACTGGAGCACCCGGCCCAGATGGGTCTGGTTCTACGCAATGTTGAACGAACTCGGGCATGGGGTCTTGTTCGTTCTGGTATTCCTTTGTGTGCCTACAGATGGCCTCAGTCGGGATCAGCTTCCCGTCTTCTTGCCACTTCAGACAGCCCTTGATAGCCCATCGCAGAATACCCGTCCGTTCTGATTCCAATTTTTCAATCATGTGTGTATCCCAGTCTACTTTTGGAATTTTCACAGCCCAAAACAAGTAGTGGACTCGATCCCAGATCGCCTCACCTTTATCGTCAACAGCAAGTAAATCATTGGTCTCTAACACTATTTTGGCTGTTTGTTCAAACTCGAAAAGATTTTTGTGCATAAACCTGGCCTTCATGTACTTCTCTCCAGTTAGAGCTTTAATCAATCCCGAATTAAGTTTGTCTGTTTCATTTGTTTCAGACGCTATCGCCAATCGCTTACCACACAAGTCTGCGACCTCTGTTGGGTGCTCCCGATTGTGTGATACAATCAGTAGCGTTCTTGCTGCGACACCTGCATACTCACCGAGTATACCCTTTATGGTATCGAGAAAGACGCTCTTGCCATTCTTACCACTGCCATGAAAAACTGCGAACACCCGGCTTGATATGTCACCAGTAAGACACATACCAACGAATCGTTGCAAATAATCAATCGTGTCCTCTTCGTTGTTATGCCACCTGTTTAAGCCGCTGAACCACAGTGTCGGTTGTTTCGGTCTACCTTGGTAGTAGTAATTGACCGGGGCGAGCCTGGTTATCATATCATCAGGGCCGTGTGGTCTCGGCTCCCCTGTACGCAGATCAATCGTACAATCCAAACAGTTAAATAAGTAATCATCCTGGTCGTAGTTTTCCTGGCCAGAATCAATGGGCACCATTATCTCGATGTAAGACATAGCACCGTTACGACCTGCTGCTGATTGGGCATGTTGTGCGCCGCGCATGAGCCGTTTTCTTTCATCAGGGTCTTTACAGGCAAGAGCTTCGGCCCACAACGTTTTCACTGTTTTGATGTAACAACGTTTAGCTTCACCTTTGCCCGTGTTGTAGCTCCAACGCTGGCCATCGTAGTTCATCCACTTGCCTGATGTCCGGTTGTACCTGATCTTGTCCCGATGTTCAACGACGAACCTCTCGGCGGTGTCGATGTCGGACAAAGCGTCCAGGTCTTGTGGTGCTTTGCCTCCCTTGTCCTCGATGTAACTCAACAACTTGGGTTGAGTCAGTCCGCTCTCTACCCAATGCCGGAGGTCTTTGACGCCCTTCGGAGGCATCAGCTTGATGAGGTTAGGGCACGCTTTTCGCAGATCATCGAACGTGGACTCCATCCCGCCCTTGCCAGCCCCAGCATCGTTCTCTCCCATCACCACGACATCACGACCTGTGAGGAGTTTAGCGAGGCCCTTTTTCGTCTGTATGCTACATCCTGATGGTTTGCCAATGGCTACGAAACCCAGATCATAAGCGGCGAGCACATCAGACCAGCCCTCTACGATCAGGATCAGATGGTCTGATGGGTGTAGGATCGAGTAATTATGTGTCACCGCCTTTTGTCGAGCAGCATTGAATATGTGGAGATAGCCAAGAGGCATCTTCTTGGATGCTCCAATTGATATACGAACACAGATCACAGCATTAGGGTTGTCGTACTCACCTTTAGGATACAAACACCCAAATGGTTTGAATGACCCGTCTGAACTCTCGCCTTTACAAAGAGGACACGGATGATCTACCGAAGTTCGTTCCCAGCCATCAGGCTTTTCGTACTGTGAAGTGTCGTGGTTGATCATGTAGGCCAAGCCACGCTTGGAACCTACGACAGCTTCCTTCTTGCCATTATCGAATCGTACCTGAACGCCAATTACATCGCCTTTAGCAGTTCGCTCCGGGAGTGCCCAACCCTGCCTACCATACGGATCAACAGGGATGAACCCGATCTCGGCTTTGGCGACTGCCTCTGGACTTACTCCCAACTGTTCGGCCAATACGCCATAGAGGGCTGGGAATCGTGCGGTGTTAGCAGCATAAATCGAGTAGAGTTTTTGGATGTCTGGCATGGATTATCTCTGTTTACCGAGTTGGAACTGCTTACCACATATTTTACACATTAGAATCTCTCCTTCTCCCCAACTAAAGTATTCCTCTTCTTTGTGGCAATGAGGACAAGAAGCAAATATCCTGGATGTGTTCCATTTATGACTCTTCTTCATCTCAGTTACTCCAAAATAGGTGGGGCGGGCCGGTTCAGGATTTGCATCCACTCTGCTAAACCCGCCCCCACCAGCACATCTCTGCTTACACCTTACTAGTTCGCTTGCTTACTTGTTCTTTGATTGTATACCATTCTTCTTCACTGATCTTGGCCTCATCCACGTTGACCTTGGCTACCTCCTCAGACCACACTATGTTCAACGCCTTTTCCAACTCGTCACCGCCCTCTGAACCACTGAGAGCGAAGCACTCGGTATAGGCTTCTTGATCGGTACACTTGCCGACTACTGCATCGGGTTTGGCCTGTGGTGGTGCCTTGGGAGTAGGTTTGGCTGGGGACTTCTTACTGGTCTTCTTGGCTGTCTTTTTCCCAGTCTTCGCCGACGCAGCCTTAACCGGAGCCTTGGTCGCAGCGAGAACTGGAGCATACCGAGCCTGAAGAGCGACCACGTCTTCTTTGGCAAGCTTAGTCACCGCGCGTGTCGGTGAAGCATCAGGCACATCCACCTTATTAACCCCAAGCTTGTCGGCGTAGTCCCCTTTGCCATACCCAACACGCCACGACAACTCAACACCAGTCAAATCCATATTGGCCAATACGTTGAAGTCGGCCCCGTCCCAACCTGTGATCTTCTTGATCTGCGAAGTGTTGAAATTTTCACTATCGTCGTGGTTGAACATGGTCAAATACGCTGTGATCTCGTCAGCTTCGCTGTCTACTGGAAGATATTCCTCACCCTCCTCGTCATAGATTTCTGTTGCTTTGAGCATCCATATTTCCTGGGGGAGTCCATTTTTTGACTGGCCGAACTCACCACTTACGATAACACCCTTAAAATAACCATCTGTGTTAATAAAACCCATTGTCTTGTCTCCTGTTACTCTATTGATTTTTCATACGCTTCCCACTCGTCTGTTTCTCGCCACGCTTC
>SDBV01009835.1_pt1 | contig 12628 bp, 8 predicted proteins | sample 2277081 | NCBI WGS metagenome assembly SDBV01 (sample SAMN10402039, study PRJNA504765) | marine sediment metagenome | isolation source: marine sediment core GS10_PC15, 223 cmbsf | place: Arctic Ocean: Southern Knipovich Ridge | collected 2010
AAATGAGGTGGTCTTTTGGCAGCTAAGACGCCAGGATTGGGGGGATTAAGCACTATTCCTCCTCCTTTTTGCCCTCTCCGCGGTTGTTTTCCCCTGGGGGTTGTACCTACTCCGAATTTCAGTTTAGTTTAGGATTTCTTTAGATTTAAATGCATTATAGCACAATCTGTAATTTAGTTCAAAAGATAAATTTAAAGATTAACAGTTTTGAAAAATTAGTAAAATATTGTTTTGATGAAAAGTTAAAAAATGTCATAATAAGAATAGGGGAAGATAGAAAACTATTCATGAAGTAAAAGGTTCTATTTTCGTAATAAAAAACAGAAATAATAGGTGTTGTTATGGCTGCTAGAAAAAAAGAAGAAACCACACATCTTTCTATTTTAGATGCTGTCGAAGCGCTCTCAAATATTGCAGATTTGGACTTTGAGAGGGAGGTTGATGTTGCGACAGAGGAAGAGATTGCTGAGCAGAATCACCTCGTTACTGCACGAACGGTGCAGTGGTTGGAAGTGGAAGATCCTGACAGTACGATAACGTTCATCCGCGAAACATTTCACGTTGTTCTTGATTATCTACGAGATTTCTACAAACACGACTATAAATATGTGAGCAAGCCGCAGGCTGTTGAAGGGGTGAAGACGATTATGGTGCTTGTGGGAGATGCTGCGCAGAAGCTGGACAAATATACTACTTTATTCTCTCGTACGAAGGCAAAAAATGTAAAGTCTCTGCAAGAGTATAAACAACTTCAAGAGTTTTATCTGACGCGGGTTGCAAGAAAAATTGAAGAGGGGATTCTGGGCAAGTGGATTTTGGCGTTGACCAAGGATGCGATGGCTCGAAAGGAAACTGCTGCGAGATTAAAAGGCAAGAGGCTGATTTCCACCAGGTATGTTTTTATCGATTTAGAATCGGTGAAAAAAGACACAGAATATGAATTATTCTTTTTGAAAAAAGAGGATGGTTCAAGGTTTTTCAATCCTCGATTGATTCGTAACATCAAGCTCATCTGTGACTTCGGGGAGACCATTACGGCACATAAAGAGGTCGATCCCATTTTGCGGATTAACATATGGCAAGACTATGCCATGCATATTGCTGCTAAGAGCATTTTCAAAGCTCAGGGTGTGGTGCTAGATAGGTTTTTTCATGAAGCTAGAAAGGGATGGAAAGGGGAGTTGGCAACGACGTTAAATAAGGCCGTTGTGGCGTTATTAATGAGCTGCAATCCAAAGAATTTGTTGAGGAATGCTCCTGTAAAAAGTTGTTTAGAATACTTTGTTGATTTTCAGTTTTTTCTTCGTAGCGCTTTGAAATCTCGAGAATATCAGAGGGATATGGTTTACCCACCAAAGAGATCTGCGGTGCTTGCCAATTGCTTGCTTGATGTCACTCATGGCCTTTCTCGAGCACTATTCTCAAGCATAACTGGTTATCCTGAATTAGTTCCGGTGTTTGAAAGAGTGTTTCATAAAGCTTCTGAAGCACAATCACCGGAGCATAAGAAGGCAGCCAAAGAGAGTCGGATGTTGTGGAGTCGTTTGGCGGCAGATAATGTCGCAATGAAGAAGCTGATCAAGCAGCATCCCAATGGTCCTCTGATCAAAGATTTAGAAATTCTTGAGCACGGAACTTGCTATGCTTTTGATCCGATCATCCAATTCAATATTCCTTTTCAGTTGTATTCTCTTTATCTAAAAGAGCGAAAAATTTCTAATATTCGGATGCCATCTCCAACGTCCCAGAAGTTCATTCATGAGGCAAAAATTCTGGATGAATTTAAGGCATTCCTTCATGCCTGCACAAAAAGGCAGTTTAAGCGGAAGCATTTGATCATCAATTTGCAAGATAGAACCTCTTGGAGAGAACACAGTCGGAGCCGTGCTATTGAAGAGCTCCAAAGCAAACGTGACTTTGTCAAGGTGTTGGAGGTTGTAACTTTGCCTAAGGATACAGAGTTCTACCATCAGGTTTCTCCCTATGACCGGGATAACCATGCCGAAGTTTTCATCGAACATTTTAAGGAGCACCTTGCTGACGAAAATTGTGGATTTTTCTTTCCACAACACATCAAGAAGAAGTTGTTCCCGAAATTCGTCGATGGCGTGCTCGATGGAATACATAAGGTCTTTTTCTCTAAAAGGAATGTGTTATCGGTGCAAAATCGCTTAGATTTTATTGAACTATTTTATCTCTTCTTGCAATTAAAGCTCATAGAAGTTACGCAATCTGATTCGTTTAGTATGTTGTGCAAAGACGGGATTGATGTTGGTGGAGTAGCTAGCACACAGTTTTATGCGTTTCTAAGTTTGTTGAGTGGTGGGGGAGTTAATGAGAGCGATGTTGAACATATGAATCTTATTCTATACACCGCTCCTCTGTTGATACGGGAACGAGTCATCATTCCCGAGGTTTTTGATCGAATGATTACCGTGTTAAAGCGCATTGAGGGTACGAAGGATGAGTTAGGTTCAGGAAAATTTAGGAAAGTAATTAATGGGGCCTTTGGACGATTCTACAAGATTCCAATAAATAAGTCTCTTAATGCGGTGCCGTCGATGTAATACGACCTAGTCACCTTAAGTTTATAAGATCTTAACATTTCGATGTTATAGATAAGCGTTCAGCCAATGCCATTAACTTAAGAAATAAAATTAAACGCAAAGGCGCTAAGAACACCTTAATCTTTGCGTCTTGGCGCCTTTGCGTTTAAAATTTCGCTTAAGTTGACGGCATTGAGCGTTCAGCTTCCTAGCACGATTTTTGGTTTTCTTCGTGGATAAAAATCCTTTGGATGCGAGGGCCTAAGCAGGTGACAAGCTCGTAGACGATAGAATTTCCCTTTTCTGCGAGCTCTTCTGGGGAAAGATAGTTGCCGTATTCATCTTCGCCAAAGATTAGGACGGGATCCCCAATCGATGCCTTTGGGATCTCTGTAATATCCACCATCATGTAGTCCATGCATATGGTTCCAACCATGGGAGCTTTTATTCCTTGGATGATCACACACCCCTTGCTGCTATAATTTCTGTGGAGTCCGTCAAAATAGCCGATGGGGATCACTGCAAGCCGTTGGGTGTCCTTTTGGACGGTATAATTTCTACCATAGCTTACTGTGTCTCCCTTTTTGCAAACATTGATGCCAACAATACGAGAGTTTAGGGAGATGGCTAGGCGGAGGTCTAGAGTTTCCGAAGGATTTTTAGAAGGCTTTAGGCCATAGATTGCGAGCCCCACACGAGCCATGTTGTACTGGGGGAAGTGAAAGCGCATCACTCCACTTGAATTGGCAGCATGATGCCAGGGGATTTCAATGCCATTCTCTTTTAATTCATTGATTACGGAATCAAATCTTTCGGATTGCTGAAATGTAAAGTTATCATCGGCGGGGTCATCAGCGCAGGCAAAGTGGGTCATGATCCCTTCAAGTTTCAGTGAAGGAAATGTAAGAATGTATTTTGCTAGGGTTAGGGCTTCTTCGGGTCGGCATCCAAGCCGGTTCATTCCTGTGTCGACATGCAGATGCACTTTGATGGTGGTGTTCTGCTTGGCAGCTTCCAGAGCAATCGCCTGAATAACCTCTCGTTCGCTGACGCCGACCTCAAATTTCCACTCTACAACTTTTGATGCTTCATAGGTTGCAGCATTCAGAGTGAAAATGCTTTGCTTCACACCCGAATTCCTGAGGGCTATTCCCTCATCGACATAAGAGACTCCTAAAATACCCACTCCTTGTGTATCTAGAAACTTGGCAATGCGAACGTCGTGGGTGCCATACGCCATAGCTTTTACCATCACCATAACTCGGGTGCTCTTGGACAGTTTATTGCGAATGGTTGCAAGGTTCGAGGCAATGGCAGCTAAATTGATAAAACATTGGTTGGTGCAAATACTTCCAAAAAAAGCTTCTGTAAGGTGGTCGAGGGGCTCTTTTCTTTCCCCTTTGATGAGAACAAAATCGTTTGGCCGTATCGTTGCCTTCAGTTGATGGATGGCTTCCGCGTAACTTGAAAATTGAGAGATGGAAGTCTTGGGTGAGTGTGATGTAACCTCGTCGACTAAGGACCCATAAGGTTGTTTTCCTATTAACATGAGCAACTCTGGTTGCGCTTTCTGGATAGCTTTTCCAATGCGGTTATAGTCTTTTTCCAGGTATTGTCCATCTCCCCGCATTCCACCAAAGAGAAAGATTTTTCTCTCGTTTGGATGGCATTGATCAAAATACCGCAAGGCAACGTCAACGGATTGTGGGTCTGAACAGTAGGTGTCATTAATAAAGGTTGCTCCACCTGGGGACTGCCAGATCTCTGTTCGCATGGGTTCAGGGGTATAATTTGTTAGTGTAGAGCAGATATCTTGGGAGGAAATTCCTAGAAGCCAGGCAGCTTTAATAGCGAGGTTGATGAGGTCTAAATAGAAGTAATGACCTCTAGTGATTCGACTTTCATAGTGGTTGCCATCGGGAAAGTCGATGCGGAAGGGGACCTCGCTTGTTCTTTCCGTGGAAAGAGTTCTGGCATGGGGAAGGGTTTCCTCTTTCTCGTTCCAGAAGAATTTCGTCGCTTTAATCTCAAGAAGATGTTGTTGAAGGAGGTCGTCGCTAGGGATGAGTGCCCACCCTTTTTCATTCGTGCTTTTGGAAAGCTTTATCATCTCTGCAGCTGCCGTGTCGACGGTGCCTAGGGTCGTGATGTGTTTTCTTCCAATGTGAGTGATAATGGAGAAATCGGGAACGATAAGGTCCGCCAAGGCATCCATTTCATTCACTTTGGAAATCCCCGCTTCGATGATAGCTATTTCGTGATCTTTGTCGACTTGCAGTAAACTTAATGGAACACCAATCTGGCTATTAAAGCTTTCGGGTGATGCTGCGACATGTTTCGATGTTGATAGCATGGCGTGGAGGAGGTCTTTGACCATAGTCTTGCCATAGGATCCTGCGATTCCAATCACTTTGCAAGGAAGCTTCTGTCGGTAGCTTTTGGTAATCGCTTGGAAAGCTGTCAATGGGTTTTCAACACGAAGCAATACAATTCCATTTGTATCAAAAGGGATATTTATGCCTTTTTGCACTAGAGCATATTTTGCACCGGCTTTGGCAGCATCTGCAATAAAGTTGTGGCCATCATGTCGAGTGCCGGGAAGAGCAACGAATAGAGCATTATGAGTATAGATTCGTCGGGAATCGATGGTGATTTGGTCGATAACCACTGGAGTTCGTGGGCTTCCTCCCGCTTTGACGAAGCCTGACCAATCTCTGAGATCATAAGAGTCCATAGTTACTTCATCCTAAAAAATTTCCAGCCTACTATTCCCAAAATTAAAGAAAAAGGAATTCCAATGGACCAAATAGCGGGAAGCACCTGTCGATTGCCCAAAACTACAGCAGCATTAAGTATGAGGTAGCACGCTACGAGTCCAAATATGCTGCACGCATAGATAATAAACAGGGGGAAGTGTCGAGAAAAGCGTACGCAAAACGGTGCGGGGCCAATAATGGCCAAAAGGCATAACCAAGGGATGACCAGTTTGTGGTAAAAAGTTGCAGAAAGCGCCGCTTCCTTTTCACTTAATATTTGTCGGAATTTCGGAAGCTTGTTCCATAATTTTGATAGAGGCAGTTCCTGAGGTGGCGTTATCGTGTCGAGAAGTACTTTTTTATTAAATCGTATCTCAGGAAAAGTTTTCTTTTCGAAGGATGCTGTTTTGAACAATTTCCCATGATCATTTCTGACAAAATGATCAACGAATCTTCCCACAGGAACTTTTGTATGGGGCGATAGATACTTGATGCGATAAATTTCATCGAAAGATTTTACCCAATACACATCGAAGAACATCTCACGCGCAACGTCAAACTCTTGAAACAGCAATGTTGAATGATCTTTCAATGTGATCCGTTGCACAAAAATGCGCTTATTTTTTTTGCTTTTTTGGAGGCTGTGGGCATCATTGAGGTAGCGATGTTCACGTAGCGCCTTGGGGAGGAAATATTCAGTGTTGGCATAGACAAGTAAGGTGCAAAATAGCCCCATGAGAACAAATGGTCGTAACAAGGTTTTAAGTTTGATTCCACTTGCCATAAAAGCCAAGAGTTCATTGTTAACGTTCAATTGTGTAAGTGTTCTTATGCTAGCGATCATTAGCGCGAAAGGTAGTATAACGTTAAGACGTTGGATGAACTCTCTGTAATAATATTGACACAGCTCTAGCCATTGGAAATGGGAGTGATGGTAGTGCTGACCGTTCGAATGACTCGCATAGTCTATCAACACATAAAGTCCATAAAAGCAGAAGAGAATCAAAAAGAATACCTTTATGGTTTCACGCAAAAAATACTTTTCCCAAATTGTCATTATCATCACTTATTCTATCCCTTTTGATATCCTTTTGAGCGTCCAAATTGATAATGCGACCAAAATAAAGTGGGGCACAATGTAGATCAGCGCTGAGGCAAAAAGGCGGTGGTCTAGACCCCTGGCGACGAAGTATGAAATTAAATACATTGCAGCCAAACCGATAACGTAGAAGACAGATAAATTCGAACGGTTTCTGCTGATGCTGATTCCAAAAGAGGTTCCCAGGAGCGTGAAAGTTAACGCCGCCACCGCGACAGAGATGCGACGGATGATCTCTGCGTAGCAACGGTCTATACTTTTCTGGATCGTTTTTCCTTCAAGCGGGGAGGTGGCACTAAGAAGAGCAGCTTTCTCTTCTTGAAGACGTGAGATCAATAAAGGCATTCTGAGGTGATCATTGTTTACCCGCCAAACTTTTCTCTGTAGTAGCTGAGAAAAGTCCGCGGACGATGCTTGGGTCTCTTCGATATTCTCGATGATAATCTGATCGAAATCATCGGCTCCATTCGCTTCCAATGTCGAGATCAAACTGACCCCCTTACCGACAAAAGTATCTTGATCACTCTGAAGCTCATCAGCAAGTAAGAGATTGATCCTCCCATTACTTCTGTTAGGTACCGCCATGACAACTTTACCTGCTGATTCTCCGATACGGGAATCTCCCATGGCATCGAAGTAGGCTCCCTTCAGATTCATGAGGTGTTTATTGCGCAACAAAAGAAGAGGGTTAATAGATCTAAGTTCCGACTTCCATACGCTGGTTGAGAGATGCGACGTCGTGGCAAGTTCGGAGACAATATAAAAGTTGATCACCGATAAAAAAGAAGCGGCGATAAGGATCGGAGATATAAAATCTCTAATGGCTATTCCCGAAGCACGAAGTGCTGTTAGCTCATGAGTCTTGGAAAGACTCTGGACAAGTAATATCGACGAAATCAAACACGCTACAGGAATTGCGATGGGTAAGATGTAAGGAATTTGATAAAGGATAAATAGAAAAATGATGCCTAGAGTGGGATCTAATGCAGCAAAGTGGGCCACATCGTCCAAACGCGTGGTCAAGAGAACAGCGACAAATGCGACCACGCAAAATAGCATCACCTTGAGGTATTGGCTAAGTAAAAAACGCCAAATGATAGGAATCATCGATTTCTGACCTATGTTTTTGTAGTATAAATATGATACATTAATTCTTGGTTTTGTTACAATGGATGTAACCGTTCATCCCCTATGAACGCGAAGATCGCGAAGGAAGCGAAGAATACGCGAAGGAAATTTTACTGAGTAAAGTCATAAAAAAAAGTAAAAGAAAGAACAGTGGCAAAAAAATCAATTTAAATTTTTTTTTATTTTCTTCGCGTATTCTTCGCTTCCTTCGCGATCTTCGCGGTTAACAGACAGAGGTGAACGGTTACGTTACAATGGATCTTGAGATGGATAAAATCTGGTATATTATTATCAATGGAGATGAGGGAGGACCTTATTCTCTGCGGGAGTTAGCAGAGGATTCCCGCCTAACTCAGGATACTCTCGTTTGGAAAGAGGGATTTGAATCTTGGGTGCCCATTCATGATGTCCCCGAATTGAATGAGCTGTTTAAAGAAGAAATTCCTATGGAAGAGGAGGACGAAGAGAAGGGGAGAGGATCGCACGGTGTAGGTCCACCTGATAAAGAACTTGTTATCGATTTTCAAAAAGAACCTTCATACCTCTATTTTTGGTTGGTTATTGCTGCTATCGTCATAACTTATGTCCTTTATGAACTTTATTGGTGGAAATGAGTGGGCTAGTTCAAACTGTTCTTGCTTTCATAAAAACCCATTGGGATGAAAACAAACCAATCCTTTTGGGGTTGTCTGGGGGGCCAGATTCACTGGTGCTTCTTTATCTTCTTCTGGAGTGCCAGAAAAAATGCAAATTTACCCTTGGAATCGCACACATAGATCATGGTTGGCGCCCCGAAAGCGAACAAGAAGCTACCCAACTTGAAAACCTCTCAAAGGAACTGAATATCCCTTTTTTTGTGAGAAAGCTAAATCCAGAAAAACTCAAAGGAAATCTTGAAGCCTCTAGCAGAGAGGAACGACTTAATTTTTTTCGAGAACTCTCTAAAAAGCATAACTACCAAGCAGTGATTTTAGCCCACCAACAAGATGATCAAAAGGAAACAGTTCTAAAAAATATTCTCGAAGGGGCAAACTTGTCCTCCTGCACTGGTATGCATAAGACTACACAAATTGACGGGCTCACCATTTGGCGTCCTCTTTTAGATATTTCCAAAAAAGCACTTTTGCAGTGGGTGGAAGAGCATCATGTGACTCCTTTTTTCGATAAAACAAATTTTGATGAGAAGTTCCTTAGGGCAAGAATGCGGGCACTGATCATCCCAGAACTGAGCAGAATGTTTGGAAAAAAAATTCACAACAATTTGCTTTCCATTGGACAAGAAGCACAAGAGTTGCAGGCGTTTCTGCAAAACCACCTTGATTCCTGTCTGCAATCTATTGAAACGGGCACCTTTGGGTCCTTCCTGGATTGCAATCAACAGCAAAATGTAAATACTCCCTTTGAAATCAAATATCTCCTCCGGAAAGTCGCAGAGCGGGAGCGCTGCTGTCTGCCAAGGGAGATTTTGACAAAAGCTGCTCATCACCTGATTCTCCGTTCTGCAAATCGTAAATTTTCAGTTGGAAAACATTCGATTTTCGTAGATCGAGGTCGTTTCTTTGTCACATCAAAGGTATTTACTGCTCTTCCCCAAGAAAAAGCCACTCTTAAGGATTCATTTTGCTTTGGAAACTGGATTGTCTCTGTCGAGGACTACTCAGTTCCTCCTGAAAAAACCAGCTCCAATTGGAAAGCTATATGGAATGGACAAGCTGAAGTAGTGTTACCCATCACAAGAAAAGGGTACGAAATTGGCCCCCCAAAGATGAATACCCCATATCCGCGAACCTCTTCTCTCAGTAAATGGTGGAACAATCACAAGATTCCCGCATTTCTTCGAGAAGCGACACCGGTAATTTGGGTTGATGATGATGTTGTTGCTCATGAGTTTTTGACCGGCAGGCAAAACCCACCACAACTACAGAAAGGAGAACGTTGGCAAAAGATTCGTATTGTTCGAAAAGATTTTCCCTTTGTCAATTTCGTTGAAAACGAATAAGTTATGTGATATAATATAAGGAAGAGAGGAGGGTAGTAATCGTCTTTTACTGTGATATGATTGACTCTCAACTGTTTATAGTCTCAGGAATAACAAAAAAAAATCATACTTTAGGTTCTCATGGCTGAAAATAAAAGAGATGACACGAAAAAAGGATTCCCTGGGGGATTTGTTTGGTTTTTAATGGCAGCGTTTATTCTGGCCTTGATGGTCCAGAATTTTATTGATACCAAATTTGCTAACGTTTCGTTTAGCTATCAATTGGAACACGTCGTCAACCTCCAATTGATCCAACCAGAAGATAGTCGCAAGACAGCTCTTAATGACAATCTAGTCACCTTTAGCGGAAAGTTTCGCGACCGCCTAACAGAGGAGGGGAAAAGTCGATATAAATACCTCGAACTTCTCAATGTGAATCACAATCTGATTACTGAAAAAGAACGAATTAACGAAGAGCTTAAGACGTCCCAAGAGAAGATAGCTGATTCGACAGATCTCTTTCTCCATTTGACAGGGATTGCGGTTCCAAAAACCGGCTATGTCGTTGTTAGTGACTTGTACAGTAACATAGACGAAAAAGATCACAGCGTCATCCTAAAGAAACTCTCCTCAAAGCAAGTTCCGAGTCTTCCCGAACTCAGAAATAAGTACACCAACATCGTTGAGGGACCATCGGAAAAAAGTGTCGCAGAATTCGGTGCTGATCTGACAATTCTGATCCGTAATTTCCGATCTCACACCCTTGGAATAGGTAATGAGTCCGTTAAGCGCCTTTTAAGAACAATCGAAAAAGAAGTTGACGATGTCAATACCGGAAGTACGACGATCGCCTTGAGGTTGGCAGTATACGATAAGGCTCTAGGCCAGCTGGTAGGTGTTGTTGATCAGATGACACATGTTGAGGATAATGCCCGCCTTAGTCAGCTCCGTAGTGTTCGCGACTATATGGAATCTGTTGATGAATACAACCAACTCTCAACAAAGCTCGATGAAAATCAAGCTCAATTAGAAAAAGCACGCCAGGCGGTTTCTAATGTGATCTGGTTTTTTGATGGCAAGGAAGTCTCAACAAAAGCTCTGGAGCGACAGGACCCTGAAAAGTTTAACTATTGGTTCATCAATGCCAAAAAGGAGTGGGAAAGTTTTAACGAAAATCGTGGAGGGGTATTTAAGGCACCCGATCAGCCTCTAAATGCTGTTTTGGAGAAGACCTTTAAAAGCGAGGAGCCGGCACCCAATTACATGAGCTACCTCATCACAATTCTACCGATATTACTGGTGGTTGTGGTTCTCTATTTCATTTTTTCTCGCCAGATGAAAGGAATGGGCGGCAATGCCATGAGCTTCGGGAAGTCACCAGCTAAATTGCTTACCAAAGATAAGAACAAAGTTACCTTCAAAGATGTTGCTGGAGTGGATGAGGCACTAGAGGAACTTGAGGAGATCGTTGAGTTTCTCAAGAATCCGGATAAATTTACATCTCTCGGTGGCCATATCCCGAAAGGAGTTTTGTGTATTGGTCCTCCAGGTACAGGAAAAACCCTAATTGCTAAAGCTGTAGCAGGGGAGGCCGATCGACCCTTTTTCTCCATTTCAGGTTCTGATTTTGTCGAAATGTTTGTCGGGGTTGGTGCAAGCCGCATCAGGGATATGTTCGATCAAGCGAAAAAGAACGCTCCTTGTATCGTCTTTATCGATGAAATCGACGCCGTGGGTCGACATCGCGGTGCTGGAATAGGAGGGGGACATGATGAAAGGGAGCAGACCTTAAACCAGCTCCTTGTTGAGATGGATGGTTTTGATACCAATGAAGGTGTGATTATCATTGCAGCAACGAACCGGCCCGATGTTCTCGATACAGCGTTACTACGGCCCGGACGATTTGATCGACGAGTGATGATTAATCTTCCCGACATAAAAGGACGCTTTGAGATCCTGAAAGTTCATGCAAGAAAAATCAAGATGGATGAGTCTGTCGAGCTGATGAAGCTTGCTCGTAGTACCCCTGGATCATCGGGTGCTGACCTCGAGAACATTCTTAATGAGGCTGCCCTTGTTGCGGCGAGTAAAGAGAAAACCGCTGTCACCACGATAGATGTGAACGAAGCTCGTGATAAAGTTCTTTTTGGTAAAGAGCGCCGCAGTCTTGAAATGGATGATAATGAGAAGCGTACTACCGCGTATCATGAGTCGGGACATACGGTTGTAGGGTTGACAGTGGAGCATTCCGATCCCGTGGATAAAGTTACGATTATTCCTAGAGGAATGTCTCTAGGTGCTACCTTATTCCTACCCGAGAAAAATCGTCTTAGCTATTGGAAAAAAGAGCTTGTCGACCAGCTTGCAGTCCTTATGGGAGGGCGTTGCTCTGAAGAGATTTTCGTTGGTGATGTTTCCAGTGGGGCACAGCAAGATTTCGAAAGTGCAACCCAGATCGCTCGCAGTATGGTTTGTGAATGGGGTATGAGTGATAAATTGGGAACGGTGACCTATGATGATCGGTCGGAAAGAAGTCAATACCCCATGATGGGACATTATGAGAAAAAATACTCTGAAGAAACAGCCCAAACGATCGATGATGAAGTGCGGAGAATCCTTAATGAGGCGCATCAACGAGCCTATGGGATTATAAAGAAATTCCGAGAGCAAGTTAAACTTATGGCTGAAATGCTTATGGAGTTTGAAACCTTAGATAGTGTAGACATCAGAAAGATTTATAATAAGGAGTGGGATATTGAGGCGAAGCGAGCAAGGTTAAAGGAACTTGAAGAGTCTCATAAGAAGAAACCTGCAACTCCACCACCACCACCTCCACTAGAAGGCGTGCAGCCTTCGCCATCGAATGGTAAACCTCCACCTTCGCCGGAGCTGCCTCACGACGTCAGAGTGTAGAGATTCCGAATTTGGGAGTACGAGGGCTTGTCACCGTTTTGTTATCCTCTGTGGTTAAAATCAAAGTTCGAAGTCGGTACCGAGGTTAGGAGCTGGGCAAAAATAACTTGCACATTTCTGCTAACACATCATCTTCATCTGCTTTGTTGCAAATTCTTGAAAACTAATAAGTTGTCTGCGAATTTGCGCCTCGCATCTGAAGCGTTGT
>SDBV01009836.1_pt1 | contig 12628 bp, 33 predicted proteins | sample 2277081 | NCBI WGS metagenome assembly SDBV01 (sample SAMN10402039, study PRJNA504765) | marine sediment metagenome | isolation source: marine sediment core GS10_PC15, 223 cmbsf | place: Arctic Ocean: Southern Knipovich Ridge | collected 2010
GTATCACTACGTGCTCTACCAGGTGCTCCTACTGCATTCTTTGATCAGGCCAATGTCAGTGGAACAGCAACATATGTCGGTGATGAGCACGCTGCTCTTGCAGTTCTCATCAACAGACAAGCTAACCTCATCGCTTCCAGAACCCGACGTGGCGCTGGAAACTGGGTTGTTGTTAGCCCAACTGCGTTAACCATTATGCAGTCTGCTACAACCTCAGCTTTCGCTCGTACCACTGAAGGAACTTTCGAAGCTCCAACAAACACTAAGTTTGTTGGTACTTTGAACAACAGCATGAGAGTTTATGTTGACCAATACGCTAATGATGCTACACCTGTCCTTATTGGATATAAGGGACCGGGCGAAATTGACGCTGCTGCGTACTATTGCCCATACGTTCCTCTAACAAGCTCAGGCGTAATCATTGATCCAGCAACCTTCGAGCCAGTCGTAAGTTTTATGACACGTTACGGATACATTGAATTGACCAACACGGCCAGTTCTTTGGGTAACGCTGCCGACTACGTCGGACTGGTTGCGATTGATACTGGTTCACTAAAATTCCTCTAAGAAGAATTTTACATTACAATAAATTGTCTAATTTATTTGAAACCCCCAAGACTCGGGGGTTTCAGTGTGTTATGTGACCTATAAGGCCGCATAAAGCAGATAAAAATATAAATACAGTTATAATGGAGGCCCTAGACAAGCCTTTTGTAATACTAAAATTCTTCTTGGGGGTTTGTTCTGATTAAATTATCAGACTCTCCAAGAAGGGAAGGAGAAGACAATGATTTATCTAGACAAATGTCCAAGAAAAAATCCTCGTCGGGCAAAGCCTAAAAAGCCTGGACCAAAGACGGTTCCAGTAAGGCGCCATAGACGAAGTAAACCGAAACCCTGCAAATAAGTAGGTAAGTTGTATAGGGCGGGAGAAACCGTCTAATCTCCCTCTCTATTTGTTTGATTTTTTAAACCATTTATGTTATACTAACCATATGATAGATAACAACTATTATGTATATGTCTATTGCGATCCACGCAATAACAATCTTCCTTTTTATGTAGGGAAAGGGAGCGGTAATCGTATCAATAATCATCTTACAGAAACCTTTGAAAAAACCTCAAATAAAAGAAAATTCTACAAGATAGAATCAATCCGTAGCGATGGTCTAAACCCATATATTTTTAAATATGCTGAAAACTTAGCTGAAGAACAAGCATATGAGTTAGAAGATTTTCTTATTTCTGTGTGGGGTCGTAAAGATTTCGATAAAAATGGTATACTTTTCAATATATTAGAACCAGGACAACGCTCAGCATCGTTATCAGGTCCGGATCATCCAGCATGGGGCAAACCAGGAGCAATGCTTGGAAAAAATCTAACTCCAGAACAAATAGAAAAAGTTAGACGATCTAAACAAGGCAAGAAAAGAAAACCATTTAGTCAAGAATGGTTGGATAAATTAGCAGAATCTAACCGCGGAGAAAATAATGGTATGTATGGAAAGCATCATTCTTCAGATACAAAATCTATCTTAAGATTACAAAAACTAGGAACAAAACAAACTCAAGAAACAATAGATAAAAAAGTTGAAAATAGAATAAAAACAATTCAAAAAAATTATCAAAGAATAATACCAGAAATCACAAAAATCCAAGAATCTGGAATTACAACCTACAAAGGAATAGCCAGAGAATTAAACAAAAGAGGATTTAAAACAGATCGTAACTGTAGTTTCGACGACGGAATAGTTAAACGTATCTTAATTTATTTAAAAGAAAAAAGAAGTACTTGATTTTGTTTATCATAGAGCGTATTATTGTATGTAATTATTGTAGAGGATAAGAAATGAAATTTGTAAACTATCGCATAATAGAAGGAGATGAAGTCGATAAAAAATATGTATTTGATTTTATACCTGAAACAGATAAGGTTGATAAGGCACGTAAATGGTGTGATCAAACTTTTGAAGAAGATGAATTTCAATTTGGAACTTTTCATGTTGATTTTCATAATGAAGCAGATGCTTTAGCATTCAAATTAGTGTGGTGGACATAATGAAGGAACAATCGGAATATTATATAGCTGATGATAATGGTGACAAGATTTGGTATCTTCCAAGTGAAGGTAAAAATTATCATCACAGAGAAGATGGACCTGCTATTGAATGTGTAAATGGAGATAAGGTATGGATTCAGAATGGAAAACGACATCGTGAAGATGGACCAGCTGTTGAACGGGCAGATGGATCTTGGGAGTGGTGGCTCAAAGGAACATTTCATTGTGAGAGCGGACCTGCTATTAAATCAGTGAATGGAATATTGGAGTGGCATGTTAACGGAAAACTACATCGCAAAGATGGGCCGGCTGTTCAGTGGCCGGGTGGGTATACAGAATGGTGGATTGATGGAAAACAGCTTGTAACTAAAGAAATAGAAGATTGGCTTGAAGAAAACGATGTTGATTTGTCCACAGACGAAGGACAGACAGCCTTTATATTAAGATGGGCATAAAACAATACCCCAAATACTTTTTACTTGTCTATTACTCTCCAGAAAGCTATAATAACTAAAGTTTTACTCTGGAGAGCAAATAATAATGACAAAAGCAAGAAGAAACCTAATATTACAATCAATAAGTGGAAATAAAATAGTAAGAGATAACTTTGAAACATCGGTTTTATTACCAAACGAAGAAGGATTTTGGGGAGGTTCATCTGAACCACAGAATTCAGAAAGCGAAAAAGAATCTAAATTCAAAAAAGATATATTTGATAAAATACAAACCGGCGATGTAATAGTATTCTCTGATGATAGAGAAGTAAACTATGCAGGTATTATTACTCGAAAAATAACGGACATAACAGACATTGAGAAAATAGGTTGGCAGTCAACAGAAAGACCTTTTGACCTGGCATTTGCTTTTAAGAAGATATCTTTATATATCTCAGATATTTTCGACTGTGTTGGATATAAAGGTCCTCCCCGCGATACAAAGATAGTTTCAAAAAAGAAAGATAAAAAATTCTGGGAAGAATTTTCAGATATTATTGAAGAAGGTGGAATAAATCCACCAGAAATCGAAGAAGATAATGATCTATTAGAATCATCGGTTTATATTCTTGGTAAAGTAGAAGATGGTGACGCTGGCCCGGCAAGAATTGGTTTTTCCGGTGATATTAAAAAAAGAATGGATACTCACGATGGTGGTGATTATAAACAAATAAAATTATATGGAACATTTGTCTCTCCTAATGGGAATGGCAGAGAATTGGAAACACGTATTCATAGCAAACTTAAAAAATTTCGTATGAATAAGACAAGTTGGGAAGGTGAAGAAACGAGAACTTCGTGGTTTAAAACAGAGATAGCTAATGCTCTTAAAGTAGGAAAAGAACAAACTGAATATATGAGAAAGTTGTATTCTTAACTTCCTATACCATCTCCCTTAAATTTTGTAAATCCCCTGCAAATCTGCTATCATACTGTATGAAGATACAGAAGAATCAACTTATTATACCACTTACAAAAATCGGTAATAAAGAAGCCGAATATTCCGGATGGCTTCTGGAACAAGGGATCGAGTTTAAGTGTGTTAAAACATTCCGTCAAGCGCCAGACTGGCCGGATGGATGGGAGTGCATGGGACCTGCCCTTGAATTTAATAATATCGAAGACGCTATGGCTTTTAAGTTGAGATGGCTATAATGACTGATATTGATTTGGAGGTAAAAGTCACTGGTGATTATTATATAAAAAAACAGAGGGGTGGAAAGTTTTGTTTTGGTAATGAAGAGATAAAATGCCCGGACAAGTTTTTTGTTAGTGATAAAATTATTGATTGGTTAACAAATAATATAGGAACTGAAATTGATGACTGGATTGCGGGAGCAACTAGCGAATATGTAATAGTTTTCTTTAATAAAGAAGAAGATGCAGTAGCATTCAAGTTGATGTGGTCATGAGTAGAATAATACTATATCGAGAGATAAAACATTTAACAGAGAAAGGATCATCAGAAAGAGATCCCATATTCATACAAGAAACCTTAGATTGGAGATGAGTACAATATTATATGGTCTTATGATGGTCATTTTGACTATATTAGCGGATGTGATTGGTATTTTGGCATGATTTTTTCTAATGAGGGAGATGCCGTAGCATTTAAGTTGAGGTGGTTATAGTATATGTTGTATTATGTTAAAATGGATGAAATAAATCAAAATGAATTAACTAACTGGCTGTGTGATCAAAATATAGAAGATTACACATTTTATTCTAATGTTTGGAAAGATAGTTGTAAATGGTTATTTGAATTCGAAAAAGAAGAAGATGCTATGGCTTTTAAATTAAGGTGGTTATGATGGAAAAATTTCATAACTTTCATATACCACGTGATCGTTATAGTGGAGCAATAGTGACATGGTGTTATGATAATTTTGGTAAGCCGACGCAGACAGGTAGAGCTCGTTGGGATACTTACCAATATACAATATATGAGATCGGCCGTAATAATCCTTTTGTAAAAGGTCGGAAGTTTATATTTTTTCAGGCTGAAGACGCTATGGCTTTTAAGTTGAGGTGTCTGTAAATATGCCCTTACAAAAAACATATTTGCCAACACTTAATGTAGTGAATTTTGAGTATCCAATACCTCAAATGTGTGAAATAGATGATATGCGAGAATGGTTAGACGAAAATAATATAGTTCATCGATTTAAACACAATTATAATCGTATAACTGGTGTTTATTTTGATTTTGAAGAAGACGAAATGGCTTTTAAGCTGAGGTGGTTATAATGTCTGAAGATTTCAAATATTATTATTGGTATTACAAATACCACAATAAATTCATGACCTGGATTTGGTATGATTGGTATCACAATGGCTCAATGGTAAAGAAAGATGTTGCTAAAGTTCTGAAAAGTATGGAACGAAATAAATTTATCTCTTATATGAAAACTCGTTATGATGATAAATTTCCATTTTTTTACAATATATACTGGGCTTTTAAATTTGCATGTGGTGTCGATCGATCGGGATTTGAGTATGTCCACTTTAATGATTATGTGGAATCAATAATTGAAGGGATAAGACTAACTCCAGAATGGATGACAAATCAATTTCCAACAGAAACGCAGATACCTGGATTAATTCCCTGTAGTAATGCTATTAATGAAAGAAAAGAAGATTTAAAATATGAAATACATCTTAGAAATTATATTGATTACAACGTGAGAGATAAGTTCAGACTTTATGGACAGTGTGATATACATGATTGGTTGATTGAAAACTGTAACGGCGAGTGGTATTTTAGTGAATTTGCTGGAGATTTGAAAATACTATTTACTGACGAAGAAGATGCTATGGCTTTTAAGCTGAGGTGGTTATAAGATGGCTAAGAAAAAACACACTTATGCAAATGAAATAAAACCTAAAAAAGGTTTTACTATAACTAAGGAAATATCCAAAGTGGTTTGGACTACAGGTACGAAATGTTATATTGATTTACCAGATAAATTTAAAGACAAACATATTATGAAATTGTGGTGCGAGCAAAATTGTCAATATCCAGTAGTATATTTTGATGATAAGTTTTCAAATAGATTTTTTATTCAAAATTTTGATCCAACTAAATCATCAGCTCGTGTATTCTTTTTTTCGGAAGAAGATGCTGTAGCATTCAAATTGAGATGGATATAATGTATTACGAATATATTGATGATACGGACTATCCAGTATGTAGAGAGAAGGGTCGGAAATGGTACATTATATTAAAGGATAAATCGTTACCTCATCATGTTTACGGATATTCGTTTCAATTTGATGTGCTTTTAAATAGTGAAGAAATGTTTAAAGCAGCTGAATGGTGTGACGAAAATCTAAAAAAAGATTATCTAGTAGGGAGCAATACCTCGGGTTTTGTAGATGAAGAAGATGCTGTAGCATTCAAATTAAGGTGGATGTAATATGAAATATGTTAACGATAATTTTTATTTTTGTCATACTCCAATATTTGATCCAGAAAATCATTATGACTGTGAGCATATGATTAGTATAGAACAACTTCCAGAAGGTTATCCGATAGAAAAATTGAATAAATTATTACGAGCCGGAACTCCAGAATGGAACAATTGTATTGAAAAAATTGAAATTCTACAAAAAGATGGACGATGGTCCAAATATTCATCAACTCTTAAACAAGAAGTGATTGATTGGTTGAATGAAAATGTAAAAGATAGCACTGACAAACTACGGAAAGATATGCCTCAAGGATGGATGATATATGATCCAATGCGTGTTCATCAAACTACAGAGGTATCTGTATTTTTCTTAAGAGGATCTGATGCTGTAGCTTTTAAATTGAGATGGTCGTAATGACAAATAGATTATCGGATGATAAAAGGTATATTGTTTTTAATTATCAACCAAAAATAGTTCGTCAATGGTTAAAAATAAGATATAGAGGTGATAATTGGTATTCTATATATCGATGGATTGAGCAAAATACTTATGGTTATTGGGCAGTTAAAGGAACAACGGTCTATTTTAAATCTATTGAAGATGCCATGGCTTTTAAATTAAGGTGGACATAATGATAGTAGCATATATATCTATATTTTTATCCGGCATGATGACGGTAGGCTTCGCAATCTGGGCCCATAGAGTATATATTGAGCGGAGGGATCGGCTCCAAGAAGCAAAAAGACGTCAAGCAAAAGCTGAAAAAGATGGATGGATTAAAACTGAAGGATTAACTCATTGGAGCAACAGAAAAAGAATGGAAGAATGGCGTGAAGAAATAAAAGTTGATCTAGAAATAAGTGAATGGATAGAAGAAAATATTAAAGGTTATTTTAAAGTGGAATATATTTACGGTAAGAGATACATTAAATTCGCCGAAGAAGAAGATGGTATGGCATTTAAACTTAGATGGTGTTAAAATGTATTACAAAAAAATAATTGATGACTATCCACTTTGTGGGGATAAAACTTATATCATATTAAAAGATAAGTCATTATCTGTCGAGGTTGAAGATTATCCATTTTGGTTTGAGAAAAAATTAAGCGGTAAAAGAATGCTTGAGGCAGCCAAATGGTGCGATGAAAATTTAAGAGATGATTATTTAGTAGGAAAAGATGCCTCAGGATTTAATAATGAACACGACGCAATGGCTTTTAGATTGAGATGGATGTAATGTATTACGAAACCATTGACAGTAAAGGCTATCCACGCACCGGATTTCCTTCGGTTATATTGAAAGAATGTGGGCTTAACGATGATGCTCATAGTTATAACTTTGTGTTTAGTGTAGTTCTAAGTCCTGATGAAATGTTTGAAGCGGCTAAATGGTGCGAAAAAAATATAAATGGTATTTGGCTAATTGGTTCATCGCATTCGGGATTTAATATTAAATTAGATGCTATGGCATTCAAGTTGCGTTGGCTGTAAGCCGAACGCAACTGGCCGTGAAGAGATGTCCTGTGGACACTCTTAACAATAAATTAAGATGGATATAAAATGGAATATGAAATTAGAATATTAACGGAACAACGGGTTGATGCGACATTTTGGTGCCAAGAACAATTTAGTGATGGTTGGCGTTTTGATTCGGGTGTTTTCTATTTCGAGCATGAAAGCGATGCTATGGCTTTTAAATTAAAATTTGATGAAGCTACAAGAGTTCAGTTAATCGATCCACCATCAGGTTGGAAATACGGATTTCCAAGACCTTATGATAAAAAAGATGATCAAACATTAGAAGAATGGTTAGTAGAGAACGGTTATCCACAATCATTAATAGATCAAGGCATGACAAGACATTGTAGATATTGGGAAACTGATGTTTGAAAAATATAAACAAAAACGACAAATCCAAGATGAAATAATCAAGAAGCTAATAGCTAAACTTGAAGAAACTAATAATTGGACTAAACAATCATCTGAAGCTAAGTATCAATACAAAAATTCAGATTTAATTGTTTGGTGGGGAATTGAAGGTCATTATGATTCTTCTACTACGCATAGAAATATTTGTAGTCCAGACGATATGAAGATACCTATGAGATTTAGAAAACAAATAGGGACACTTATTATAAAAATAGACACTAGAGATGATCATGGAGATACACTTTCTTTTTTAAATGATTATATTGGTGATGAGTATGTGTGTAAACTAAAAATTGATACAAATAAAAAATCAGAAATGTCAATATGGCTACAAGAAGAAGGTATTTTTGACTACTATATAAAAGGTGAAACAATCTGGTTTAAAGACGAAGCAGATGCTGTAGGGTTTAAATTAAGATGGGAATAACAAATTTAGAAATTTTTACATATGAAAAATTTTATAAAATATTAGATCATTATGCTGTCGCTGAATTTACTGAACGCTGTAATAAATTGTCATTTAAACCGAAATTTATAGTTTCATGGGATAAACCATGCGAAGAGACAAGTAGAGAAATTAATGAATGGTGTAATGAAGAACAATTTATAGGTTATGTTAATAAGTATTGGCTCTGTCAGATTGAATTTGAACGAGAAGAAGATGTAGTGGCATTTAAATTGGTGTGGTTATGATAAGAAAACTTTTTGATTTAATAATTGATACCCTTTTATTTTTGGGTAATTTTGTCTGTCATATGCCTAGCCATCTCGCGCGCGCAGCCGACAAGATAGGTGATTGGTTTTCTTATGTGTTTACAATATTACCATATAAGATTTCATTAATATATCGTTTTAGAAGAATGTGGTATCCAGCAACAAGTGATTTTGAACCACATGAATTAACAAACGAAAAGGAACAATGGTTAGATGATAATCTCGGAAAATATCGATGGAAAATTATTTCACGTTTAGTAAAAAGTAAGAATGATTATTTTCATACACAGACAAAAAAATATCTATGTTTTAGGTATAAAACCGATGCAATGGCTTTTAAACTAAGGTGGACAAAATGACTAAAAAAGAATGGGATCCTTTTACAGAAGCCACGAAACGGCTTGAAAAATATTCCTGTTTTTTTGATCAGAAAGAGCTTGATAATAGCACCAGCGACCATCCACAAGAGTTGGAAGATTTTATGGATGAAAACTGTCCACAAAATTATTGTTATGCGTGGTTATGGGAGGATACCTGTGAAGCTAACATTGATAGAATATTAATAGGAGTCCCAGAACATGTAGCACTTGCTATTAAACTAAAATATGGAGTAGATTTAATGGACACAAGTGAATATAAAATAGGAAAGAGATGTTATAATAATGACTTTGTAATGTATACAAACTAAGGTGGACAGAATGATTTGGAATAATTTAGATAGTTTAGAGAAAAAAGAAAAAATCGATGTTATCTGTAGGGATTTATTAGAAAAATTAAGCAAGACTGATGATTGGAAGAAATCAAGCAATGATGGAGTTGTTCATAAACATTATAATTTAGAAGTACTTGAACACTTAATACTAAGACCAGAAAGAGTTAGGATTCCTAGAAAATGGAGAAAAAGAATAAGGCAGAAAATAAGAAAGATCTATCATCTTTATCAAATGAAATCATTGGCTTTTTTACACGATATTATTTTAGATAAGTATCCACTACATGTTCATATTTACGATGATGAGAAAAGAGAGTGGGTGAAAGAAAACGCAAAAGAAGATGACTATATAGTAATTGATCGTTGGTATTATTTTGAAAACGAAAGTATAGCAGTTGCTTATAAGTTGAGGTGGATGTGATGGAAATTAAACAGTTACATAAGTTAGTGGATCATTGGTACATGAAAATTTATGTCCCGAATGATAAAGACGCAACTTCCTTCAATCGAGAGATAAGAAATTGGCTAGCAGGTAATATTGGATCTGGTACATGGGAAACTGAATGTGGTGAAGATTATGTCGGTGTTTATTTTGACATGGATGCGGAAGGAGATGCGACGGCATTTAAGTTGGCGTGGATATGATATATCATTGTTTTAAAGAAGATTACCCTCTTCAACACGCTGTGATTCTTGAATCAGCCAATCAAGAAGGATTGTTAATGACAACAAAATACGCAGAATTAAGACCTGAAGTAAAGAAATGGTTAACTGAAAACATAGGAATAGATGGTACAGATTGGGATCTATTGATACCTGGAATAATAAGGTTTAATTCTAAAGAAAATGTGTTAGCATTTATGTTAAGATGGTCATGAATAAAAAATGGATAAAAAGGTTAACATTGCCTGATAGCCTTACACTTGAAGAGGCGCGTGATTGGTGCAAAGAAAATTGCCGTTATAAATTTAAAGTAAGACTACCACAAGCAGATCGTTTTACAGTTCTACATAAGAAACCGTATGTGGCATTTCAGAGTGAGATTGATGTAGTAGCTTTTAAATTAAGGTGGTTATGAATAAGAGTGGTATACATAGGAAGAAACGAGATTATCGTAATGCTTTTGCTCTTTTTGCTTGGCCACGTGGAAAAGATTTCTTAGAAGAAATTAAAATAGGTATTGAAATTGAAAAATGGTGTGAAGAAAACTTGAAAGATGACTTCACTGCCGCTAATGATGGGATATATATCTACGAAGAAGTAGATGTAGTAGCTTTTAAATTAAGGTGGATGTAATGGAGGTATTAAATCGTCAACAGGTAATTAATGAAACACCATCTTCTAATCTTATTAAATGGTGGAGTATGGAACGCGATCGAGGTTGGAAATCAAAATATATGATTTCTTTGCCGTCAAAATTAATACGTAATAAGAGTGAAACAATAGAGTGGCTGGAATCGAACATTACTGGTAGGTGGAATATTATCTGGAGTTTCTGGCTTGAATTTGAAAACGAGATTGATGTAGTAGCTTTTAAATTAAGGTGGATGTAATGAGATTTAATATACATTATCATAAAATAGCAGGGTATGGTCGTGACTGTTGTGATTATCAAGACCAACTCTTTGGTAAATTTGAAAAGAAGGGTTATACTGGATTAACCACAAGCGAAACGTCTCCGTGGGAACTTAGAGAGATACGTCGCTGGGTTAAAAAACAAAAAGAACATATGTATATGAACAAAACTGCTGTGTTCTATACTACAGATGAAGATGGTTACGTTGACAACTGTAACTGTTATTGGTTTTCTAGTTCAAAACAAAAAGAAGACTTTATTGAGTTACTAGATAGTTTCCCTGAAAGACCACACGAAGTAGAATTTGAAACAGGAGATAAAGAATATTATTATGCAGCCGAGGAAGCATTTAGAAAACAGCAGTATAAAAGTAATTGTCGTTTTGTAGAAAGAGATGATGAAGATTATTTTGATTCTGGCCAAGCCATAGTTCAATTTAGTAATCAAGGAGACGCTTTGGCTTTTAAATTGAGGTGGCTATGAGATCAATTCTTAGATATCTATTTAAAATAAATCACAAATATGATCGAATACCTGAACCATGGAGATTTTTGATCTTTATAGGGCCTCTGTTGATACTTAATCTTCTTGGAGTTTTAATTTATTTTTTATTTGATATACCACTTTTAGAATTTTCCACGTTTATGATAATGTCTGTGATGGCTATTTTTAGACTTCCTGTGTTTTTTATTAGTCCAAGTTGGGTGAATACATATAAAATCGGATGGCCATATAAATTTAAACACAGAGTACAGGTAAAATACTTGAATGAGGAAGAGCGGAAAGCAATGTCCAAATGGGTGTCTAAAAATATGAAATTTTATCGAGGCATTTTTTGTCCTAATAAAGGAGCAGAGTTTTATTTCGCTCGACAGTCAGATGCCGCAGCTTTTAAATTGAGGTGGATATGATATTATTACCAACACTTTGGAAAACTGTTAAATGGAAACATGTCTTATTTTGGTATGCGGCTATAACATTATTCTTTTGGTTTCAGTATGACCCAGCTTTTGGACCAATTTCTATAATGATAATAGCTCAGGTAGCAATGACAATTCTTGCTGTTATGATTATTATGTCAGTTTGGCATAAAGTAATTTATGGATATGGTGAGGGATTTCCTATTTTATGGATATTTTCAACAGTTGTTAAAGATGTAAGAATTCCACCTAAGGGACATACGCCTCTCTTGAAGCAGATGAAACATTGGTGTCAAGAAAATTGCGAGGGAAAGTGGAGCTACTGTGAGCATGGATATTTTGTTTTTAGAAAGAAAACTGACGCGATGGGTTTCAGATTAAGATGGTTATAATGGAATATAGTGTAGAAATTGATGTTTATAGATCAATATTGCCAATGACTGATTGGTGTGGCGAAAATATTGGCGTAATTCATAAAGAATGGACGTGTTTGACTGGCGGCGGGGCACCTTCGATCTTTAGTTTTCTTTTGGAAGAAGACGCAACGGCATTCAAGCTAACATGGAGTTAAGATGCCTTACATTAACAAGAAAGAGATAGACAATATTTTAGAAAAAATAAAAGCAACTCTTAAATTTTTATCTGAAGATCATTACTATCGCATCCCACACGAGAAAGACATAGTTCAGAATATAAAAGAAATAATAGATGAACTTAGCAGATTAAAATCCAAATAATTCCCTAATTTTTACTTGCCTTTGATTTCTTTTTACTGTATTTTAGTAATAGTCTAAAATACAGGAAAATAATAATGG
>SDBV01009838.1_pt1 | contig 12625 bp, 9 predicted proteins | sample 2277081 | NCBI WGS metagenome assembly SDBV01 (sample SAMN10402039, study PRJNA504765) | marine sediment metagenome | isolation source: marine sediment core GS10_PC15, 223 cmbsf | place: Arctic Ocean: Southern Knipovich Ridge | collected 2010
AACATCATTTAAATTATACCCTCCATTTGTAAATTTGGAAGATCGGCCTTTAGCTAATTGAATTTCAATATTATCGATTTTTGACATTATAAATTTAACTTGTTTTTCAAGCAAATTGATACGATCTGTTGATATGATGTTTTTGTTGGTTGGTTTCTTCTTTGTTACTCGTGATTTTCCTTTTGAAGCCTGATGTTGATCTAAGTATTTTGTACATAAATCTTCAAGTTTTCTATCAGGGATTCCTGCATTTAATATCGTCTTAATTTAATCACGTTTTTTGCTAGCGCTTTTAAATTTGATTCTCAATTCCTTAGCTAGTTGATTTAAATAAGGTACAGTAAGCTTATTCAGATTTACCAAAATATCACCTTTAATAATGAAAATTTAAAATTATTAACTAAATGTGTTTAGGATTTTTTTACTATTATTTTTTCAATCTTATGAATATATTTTTACGATCTCTTTTAAAAATAACTTATTGAACCTTGAAGTTTGCTTAATTTTGTTTTAGATCTGAAATTACGTTCTTGAATTATAACTTTAAATTATATCAGATGATTAATTTTTGTATTTATTTATAACTATCTTTATTAGCATTTTCGGTATTACTAGATGTAAAGATTAAAATTTTGTAGAAAGAAAATTAAATACGATGAAATCTGGTATATCACAAATTTTATCTGGGTATAAAACTTCACTTGAGCATGCAAAAAAGACATATGAAAAAGAATATAATTCCAGAGTAGAAAATGCATTAAAGTTTTATGAAGATTTCTTAAAAGAACTTATAGTAGACTATTCAAAATTTAAAAATAATACAATTGCAAGAAGTAGAGTTCTTGATAATATAAAGAGAAGATTTAAACCAAAATTTACTTTTGCTGCTATAGATGGTACTTGTTTTAAGGAGAGATTAGATCCATATTTAGTGTTTTTCTCGGCGGCATATGCAGTTCGAGGTCATATAAAAATTGATAAACCGAATAATCCTATTATATACGAGAGATGGGGTATTGAAGAGGATAAGAGTGTTGTTGCTTATCTTCCAGTCCCATTTGCAAATCTTTCTAATCTCTTAGAGGAAGAGGAGCAAAAATATGATGATGAACAAAAAATTAACTATTCAAATATTCACTTAGATTTAATGAATTTATCTGAAATATATCTAGCTTACACAATAGCTTCGGGTGATTCAAGGCCAAATTTATTATTGTTAGACCAATCCATAAGTAGCAGCTTTAATTCACAAGGTGTAGGAAGATGGCAAAAAAGTAAGAAGATGAGTGTTTTAAATAAAAATATCCATGGAATTACTATTGATGAGTATGATGTAAGAGTTTGTTTTTCTCATCCTTATAATAAAGACTTAGACATTCCGTCTAAAAAAGATTTTCAGATTCATAATTATCTTTTGAGAAGATTATATGAGTCAAACTATAAACTAAGCTTTACTGAGGTAAAGGAGATTTTAGATATTATTGGGAAAAATAAGAATGTAAATGATCTAGAAAAAAGATTAGATCGTATAATCCAAGATATTGAGAATAAGCCAAAACTGTTCATTTTTGATCATTCCAGTAAAGAATTAAAACTTAATGGAAGATACATAAAAACCTGGGAGACAATTAAGAATTTTTTTATTTCTACTTGTAAATCAATTTTAGAAGTGAAAGAAAATGAAGAAGATATTGGAATGATATACTCTTACGTTGATAATAATGGCAATGTAAAAAGAGAATGGTTTAAACCAGGTGATATATTATTTTTAAGAGCCATAGGATATAGATTATTAATAGAAGAATGTTGGAAAAATAATATTTTGTTAATCGGCATTGCAAAAGATTCATCAACAGCATACTTCTCTAAGTTTTATTTAGACATATTCAAAAATGAAAAGAATGGAAAACCATTTGAGATTTATGATTTCAATATGGGCAATTTACCATGGACAGATAGATTATTATTAGAAGCTATATCTTTTTTTAAAAATGAACTCCAAGCACCTTGGAGCACTGTAGAATTTGACTCATCTATTATAACTTTGAGAAGAAAATGTGAGGAAACTACTAATCTACCTATTATAGTTGGATCTGGCATGAATAACACTATTTATTATCCAGAACGATTATTCTTAAGATCTTTAGCACAATTTTATATTAATCGAAATAAGGCGATTCCATCAATGGGGCATGCCATTTTTATTGATAGACTAATTCTACCAAGATTTGAGAAAATCCAGCAAATTTATTTAGGGAAAAATAATAACATGAAAGTTTTCTTTTTTGAAAATAATGAAACTGAAAACAAAATTCAAGAAATTTTAATGTTAATTTTAGATACTTTAACAAAAAATTTATTTCCAAATGTAATAGGGTATCCTGATCCATTACATAAAGCAGATTGGGGAGCAAAAAGTCTTGGAGATAAAGTTCGCCCTATAATATTATCATCACAATCGATTTTAAAGAAAAATCCTCTAATTTTTACTTTAAGACAACAAAGACAAATAGGAGGAGGTCGATAATATGCCTGAAAATTATTTCACTCCATTTGATAAAATTAATGAAGAACATGTAGGTAGATTAATGCAAATTAATGAATCCTATGATACAGGATATAATTGTACGATTTGGTATGATTATACAAGAGAACTGTACAACAAAATAAAGGAAGGATCGTTTCTAGTAGTAAAAAACTTTAGAATGCCTAGGGATGATAAGAATGAATATTATAGTATATTAAAAATTGTAAAAAAATTGCCTTCTCACTATGCTAGTGTTGATAGATTAGGAAGAGGGTATCCTGCATTCTCTGAAGAATCTATTAAAGGAGTTAGGGATTCTTTTATTGATCAAGTGAGTGAGAGCTTCGAAGATCTAACTAAAATTGTTATAAGTGCCGTTCCTACTTTTTTTCAAGTTTGTATTGGTGATGAATCAGATTCAATTGATAAAATAAAAATTGAAGCTGATGAAAGCATCCCAATTTTAGGGGAAATAACGAAAATCTTGCATGAAGACGTTATTGAAAAGATTATTAATGGCAGTCTAAAAATTGAACAAGATAATATAATTCAATTGGCAAGTTTTAAAGATAATGAAGAAATTAAAATATTTTTAGACATAGAACGGTGTCTAAAAACACATTTTGGAATCTTTGGTTTTACCGGTGTAGGAAAAACAAATTTATTAAGTACTTTCATTTCAAAAATTTTCATAAAAAAAAATCCAAAAAAAAAACTATTGTTTTTTGATATAATGGATGAATACTTAGGATTGCTCATGGATTTGTTTTTCCGCGAAAACCTAAATGCTTATTTGGTTTTTTTAAGCTTTAATGATCTAAGTAGGGATATGAGAGAGTTTTTTAAAACGGGTACAATCCCTTCTGGGATGGTGGAGAGATTTTATGGTCAAATGATCTTACCAAAAGAGCTTAAAGCCCCCAATCTAAAAGAGAAGTATTGTTATTATATCGAGAAATTATTTTTAGATAAAAAAATTAGATTTTATCAAGAAAGAAATCGAATTATTGATTGGCTTAATAACACATTTTCGAAATTTCTTCCTAAAATAGACATAAGACCTAAGGAAATATTTCAAGATTCTATAATTGATTTTTTTTATAATTTATTAAGGGGAACATTAAATATTTATAGAGATCCTATGACAAATAATATAAAAAATATCTTATATCATAATTTGAGAGAAAGAATTCAGAGAGGTAATTTAACAAATCCCCCTAAAGAAAAAACTCCAAAAGAAACGTCTCAAAAAACAATTTTTGAGACAAAACCAAGGGGTTCTCAACCTAAAAATCCCAGATTACAAAAAGAGTACTACTTTCATTCTAATTTTAAAAGACCTACTTGGACAACTCAATTATCAAACTTTCTTAGGACTTTACAAGCAAAAGGAGTATTGGAAGTAAATGAGTATGAAGATTATTTATTAGATGAACGGGATATTATTGAAGAAGTCCATTCAAAAGATTCAAATTCATTATTTATTTTTGTTTCATCCAGAGAGCAAAATGTTCGTGAATTTTTAAACAGTGTTGGAAATAAAATATATGAAAAAAGGAAAAATGAGGGTTTAATTGATCCATTAACATCACTAATTTTTGATGAAGCTGACACTTTCATTCCTCAGGGGGCTCAAGAAGATTCTATTGTTAAATCGAAGTTAATAATTGAACAAATTGCCCGTAGAGGTAGAAAATTTGGATTAGGTATTGGTTTAGCTACTCAGCGGATAACTTTTTTGGAAACAAATATTCTAGCTCAATTGCATACATATTTTATAAGTCGATTACCGAGGAAATCGGATCGTGATAGAATTAAGGAAGCATTCTCTCTCTCTGATGAGGAATTTGGAGCTACATTGAAATTTGTTAAAGGTAATTGGTTATTAGTAAGCCATGAGGGCCTTGGTCTGGAAGGAGTGCCCATATCAATTAAAGTTGAAAATGCTAACCAAAGAATAAAAGATTTTCTTTGTAAGACTGATTAAGTTAAAACTAAATGTTAAAAAAAAGCCAATGCATTTTTTTTTATAAATATATGTACTCATTTATAAATAAATTGAGATTATAAATTCTATATCTTGAACAAAAATCTTAAGGGATTCTTATGGATCATATTATTAAAATTATCCAATCTAACGATAAGAACCTAAAACTGTTTAATAAAATTATGGAAAAAGATAAGCAGTTTTGGGGTAAATTTTATGGTATTAATAAACACATTATTTTTAAATGGTTAGATAATTTTCAAAATGAAGAAGAAATCTATCATGCATTGAAATTAGCGGACTTCATTTCCTATTATAATTTAAATCAAATAAGATATTCATGGAAAAGGATAATATGGAATAGAGTTCTAAACTATTTAATGGAGGATATCTTCATCTTTGATTCCATTGACAAGAATTATGATTATTACAGGAAATATTTAGCAGAACATGCTATTTTTGTAGGGTATGGGAAGGCGGGTAAAAGTGGACCTATGATGCTTTCCATATTTAAACAATCACATAATATTAAAGGACTTGTATATATGGAATTTAAAGAATTTTTACATACCGATCAAGATTTAGGAGAATTTGAAATTATATTTTTGTTAGATGATTTTATTGGAACAGGAAATCAAGCTATAGAAAGTTGGAAGAAAAAATTTGAAAAAAAGAGTTACCAAGATATTTCTAATGAAAATAAACATCTAAAATTTATATATCTTACATTAATGTCATATAAGGGTGGTAAAGAAACAATTGAAAGAGAAACTCCTTTAAAAGTCATTTCACATATAAATATAGATGAAGCATTTCAAGTTTTTTCAGACAAATCATTATGTTATCATAAATCTTTAGAAAGGGAAAAAGGTAAAAGAATAATGGAAGAAAAAGGAAAATTATTATATAAATTTCCGTTAGGATATAAAAATATGGAATTGGCTATTGCTTTTCACCACAACACACCCAATAATTGTTTACCTGTAATTTGGAAGAAAAAAGAAGGTGTATGGGAACCATTATTCGAAAGATTTGAATAGAGGGAGGAAACTTGAGTAGAGATACAAAAAATAGATTCAATGATAAAAATCCATTTGATGTTTTAAGAGCTGAAGATCTTGGGGGTGATCTTTTTGAATTCTACGAACCTCTCGAGAAGTTGATAAAGACTGTTTCGGGAGTGGACATTACAGGCAGTAGACCGGTTTTTCTAGTTGGTGGGAGAGGAACTGGTAAAACGATGGTGTTAAAGTATTTAAGTTTAGAAATGCAATTAAAGTCTTTTATACATAACAATTTCGAAGAAAAAAGAGAAATTAATGATTTAAGTCTAAACGAAATCGAAAAATTCCTTAATACAATTAATTTTATTGGAATTTATCTAAGATTTAAGTCAATAGATTACGATAAAATTAAAGAAGAACTAGATTTTCTTTTCATGCCATACTTTTCAATAAAGGTTGCTGAACAGATTTTTAATTTTTTAAAAATTTTCAGGAATAAGAATATCATATCAAGTAAAACTGAGAAAGAAATAGTGGAATATTTCATAAAACAAATCAAACACCCAGAAATTAATATAACTGAAGATTTCAATAGTGCGATTAATTTAATAAAAGAAGAAATTATTCCATATTTTGAAAGTATTTTTAATTTGATATCCTATTGCTCTGTGAAGGAAATTAACAAAACCATAACAATTCCCAATATTATTGGTAAAAATATAATATTTGGATTATCAGATTTAATATTCTCAAAAATAGATTATCTGAGAAATAAACGCTTATTTATCTTATTAGATGAATTAGAGTTCTTAAATGATTATCAAAAGAGAAGGATTGGCGCATTAATAAAAAATAGCGATGAGACTAATGTAGTTTTTAAAATAAGTACAAGATACCTCCCAGAAGTTCTCCCTGTAGGTGATTCTGATGAAGTACTTGAAGAAATAAATGATTTCAGAAAAATAGTTATTGCTGACGCTTTCAATGGAGCACATAGAGGTAAACAAGCTATATATGCAGAAATCATTAATAATATTTTAAATAAACGCCTAGCTTATAGCTCATATTTCAAAGGACTTGGTGTTAAAACTATTGATCAGTTATTTCCAAATTTTAAAGCTATTGATGAAGCAATCAAAATAGTTAGAAACGGAAAGGAATACAGAAAAAAACATTGGGATAAATTTAAATCTGAATTAAAAAAAACTAAAATTTCTGAGGAAATTAATATAGTTATTAAAAATCTAGAATATTTTGAAAATCCTTTAATTGAGAAACTTAACATGCTTTTATATTATAGAGGATATGATGCCGAAGAAATAAATAAAATGTTTAAACATTATCTAAAAGGAGAAAACGAAAAATACAAGACACTTTATAAAAAAAATGCTCTCAATTTATTATTCCAATTGTGCAGTGATTATGGTGTTAGAAAAAAGTATGCTGGAATAAATGTGTTTATTTTTTTATCTTCTGGCATAATTCGTAATTCTATTGAGCTGTGCAACGAATCTTTAAACAATGCTTACTTTTTTGGTTATCATCCTACTAAAAATAATCCTATTGATTTTATATATCATGATATGGGAGCAAGGCATCAAGCTTTACTTCAATATGAGAATATGACAAGAATTTCTGAAAATTTAGGATTAAGAGTTAAAAATTTTATAACTCAGATTGGTACTATTTTCCGCAGTCTTCATTTAAATAAATATTTAATCGAACCCGAACCAACTCACTTTGAAACAACATATTTAAATATCACAGGAGAAGGAAAAAAAGTTTTTGATGCAGCTCTAAATCATTCTTATTTACAAAGAAAGCCAACTATGGCAACAAAAGGTTTTTCAGATATTAAAAGAGATAACTTTCTTATTAATAGAATTTTAGCTCCTTATTTTGAAATATCTTATCATTTAAGAGGAAGAACATATATAAATGCCTTACAAATTCAAGAACTGATTAGTGGTGATAGTAATAAAAAAAGAAAGATACGAATCCAAATAATAAAACAAAATGCAAAAAAAATAGATAAAACACAAAAAACATTATTCGAGTTTGATGAAGATTAAGATGACATTTGTCGAAAACTTTTCGATCATAAAATTAGATGAATATTTGGAAGGTAAAAATAGTTTTGATATTTTTTTATGTTGTGGTAGTTTTGAACTACGCTCTATAAGATCTAGTGAAATTTTTCTTATCAAAAATATAGAAATAAGAAATTCAATCATATTCAACTACAAGGAAACTGATACTGAAAATAAAAAAGGAGATAATATTAAGATTGTTCAAAAAAATTTAGAAAAAGTCTCAAGTGTTGTATCTATCTTCAAGACTATAAGTTTATCTCACCCTACCGAAGGAATCAAAGAATTTTTTAAATTTCTTAAAGATAGAAATATAGATTTATCAGACAAAAAAATTCTAATTGATATAACCGTATTTACAAAACCATATTTTTTTCTGATAATTAAATCTTTAGTGGAAAAATGGAATAATCTCGAATTTTTCATTGTTTATACAGAGCCGGAAAAATATAAGGAAAAGGATATAGAATCAAAAGAAATAATATTAACTATGGGCTTGGATAGAATTGAATCGATTCCTGGATTCTTTGGAACTTCAGTTAATTATAAAGATGCCCTTATAGTAATATTAGGGTTCGAGGGAAAAAGAGCTATTCAATTATTTAATGATATCGATCCAGAAATAACCTATGCTATTAATGGCTTTCCAGCATTTAGAGCGGGATGGGATAAAATAAGCCTTGAAGAAAATTTACTATTCCTTAAAATTTCAAGAGCATTTGAAAATTTATTCTATGCACCTGCAAGAAATCCGTTTGAGACATTTAATACAATCTCTTTAATCGTTGAAAGTATACGAAAACAAATAAATTCTTATAATATTATCATAGCTCCTCTTGGAACGAAGTTGCATGCACTTGGAACATTATTATATGCACTTATTCATAAAGAAGTAAAAATAATTTATCCATTCCCTTCATTTTATAACGCAGAATATTCTTATAGGCACGGTCCAACTTGGATTCTTAAAATTAATTTAAAGAAACTTGGTTACACCCCTCCAAATACATTATGTGAATAACTATAATATAATAGACTAAAATTTAATACTATTATAAAAATATTTCAAACTATTGTAAATTAATGAAAAATTAATATTTATGACTATGTCTTATAATGTTGTCGATCTTTTTTGTGGTGCGGGTGGTCTTTCTTTTGGGTTTCAAGAAGCAGGATACAGCATATTAACTGCCATTGATAATGATCCTTATGCTATAGAAACTTATTCTAATAATATTAAAACAAATTTTAAACCAATTACTAAATCTATAAGGAAAATCAAAGTGAGTGAATTATTAGATTATATTAAAATGGCTAAAGGCGAGCTTGATTTATTAATAGGAGGTCCACCATGTAGAGGATTTTCTATGGCTAATCGACAGAATAACAATAAAAATAATCCCTATAATCAATTAATTCATTATTACCTTGATTTTCTCAAAGATTTTGCACCAAAAGCCTTTTTATTTGAAAATGTAAAAGGAATGAAAATATTTGATAGAGGAACAATTCATGAATACTTCTTAAAGAAAATTAAAAAGAATAGATATATTGTAAATCAATTTTTATTTAGCTGTGAGAATTTAGGAATACCACAGAAGAGAGAAAGATTAATAATTGTGGGTACAAAAAAAAGAAAAAAGGTCAATATAGATTTAAAAAAAGAAAAAGAAATAAATGTCAAAGAAGCAATTGATGATTTACCTAATTTAGAAAATGGAAATAGGAGAGATCCTTTACCATATAAAAAATCTGAAAATTTATCTCAATACCAAAGAGAGATGAGAGAAAATTTTAATTCGGATATCGTTTATAACAATATAGTAACAAAGAATAGTGATTTAGTAATCGAAAGGTATAACTATATTAAACAAGGGGGGAATTGGAGCGATATCCCGGAAAAGTTAATGAAGAATTATTCTAATATTAAAAATTGCCATAGTTCAATTTACCGGAGATTAATGAACAATAAGCCTTCATTAACAATGTGCAATTTTAGGAAAAATATGATAATCCACCCTACTCAAAACAGAGGATTGTCTATTAGAGAAGCCGCTAGATTACAATCATTCCCAGATGACTTTATCTTTAAAGGAGGCATCGGTTCTCAGCAACAACAAGTAGCGAATGCCGTACCCCCTAAATTATCAACATTAATAGCTGGAGCATTATTAGATTATTTTAACAATTGATACAAATGAATTCTAGTTTATTTAATGTTTTTTACCATTATTTATTGAAATGGTTCGAAAAGAATAAGAGAATTTTTCCATGGAGAAAGGCTGATATTAGTTTATATGAAATATTAATTGTTGAAATCCTATTAAGAAAAACCAAAGCAGAAATGGTCTCCGAATTTTACCCTAAATTCATAAAAAAATACCCAGATATAGGTGCTATTAATAAAACCTATCAAGAAGTGCTTGAAAATGATCTTATTCCTTTAGGTTTATACATCACAAGGGCAAGACTGTTAAAAGATATAGCAAGAGAGATTATAAATAGTTATGGTGGAAAAATTCCTAAAAAATATGATGAGTTAATAAAATTAAAAGGAATTGGGAAGTATATCGCTAATGCATTCCTATGTTTTGGGTTAAATCAGGACGTTGTGCTTGTAGATACTAATGTTAAACGAGTTTTTTCAAGATTATATAACAAAGAATATCCTACGAAGGTAAACGATAAGCATCCATTATGGGAGGAATTGGTAGAATTAATCCCTAGGGGAGAAAATAAGAAATTTTTCACAGCTATTTTAGATTTTGGAGCTTTAGTTTGTAAAAAGAAAAAATACATCTGCAAAGATTGTCCTTTAATTTCTTTATGCAAATATAATAAGAAAATTATTTTATAGAACATCAAATTTATGAAAGTCTAAAATATTTAAGATTTGATACATTGAAAACATTAATTTTCGTGAAATAGTTATCCGTAATAATTCTAACAAATAAGATAATAACTATAATGGTTTCAAAGGTAGATTTTTAATCGTTTGAAACCTTTTGAGGAGATGAAATAACTTATAAAAATTTAAATATAAGAATGTAAGTAAAATATGGAGATTTAAGCATATGAATGATTCAAGTGCCGAAACAATAACCACTGCCTGGAAAGCCCTGTATAAGGTTGCCGGAGCAGTTGTTCTAATTGTATTTATATTATTCTTAATGGGGATCATTGGTCTCATAGGAAATTTTCAACCTGACACCATTAGCGGCTGGATTGCAAACAATTGGTTAGTTAAACTTTTCAAATTGAATGCGGGGATCAGCGGAGAATCTATTTATGTATTTAATCTCTTGGATATTTTAATCATGGGTCTGTTTGGTATCATGTCTCTCGCCCTATATCCTGCACTTAGAAAAGTCAGTAAAATTTGGTCGATAGTCGCTATTTGCCAACCCTTCCTTGGGATGGTAATATTCATCATAACGCATTCGGCGGGACGTTCTGGAGTGCTATCTGCAGTTCTGACGATTTCAATCATAATGCTATGGAGCAATAATTTCAGTAAAATTACTTCTTATTTGGGAATTTTGGCTGGTGGACTCTTGTTAGCGGGTGATATCCTCTCAACCTTCTCTTTGTTTATAATTGCTATCATTATAGCCATTGGATATATACTTATAATGATATAGTGCATCATGATTGCCCTGAAGCTTTTTCAGCTATCGAAATTATGTATCTAGAAAATAAAGAGCTTCCTCAATAAAATAGGGTTAATAAATCTTAAAATAGGGCTAATCTTTCTTTTCACAATGCTGTTTAATTTATAGAGAGATTCAGAATCGTGATGTAAGCGCCAATTTAAACCTTAGATGTTTTCTCGCGAAATAACCAATTAGGTTTTTTTATATGATAACGCAAATCTAATGGAAATAAATTAATGGATCTTGAATTAAGGATTGACGGCAAATGTGAAAGATAATATTAATCAATTATTAGGAGTAGTTTACTTAAAGGATCCTCCTTAATAATATCTGCTAATTCAGTTTTTAGAATATCTATACCTGCTTTTCCCGCCTCAGTATTTGCTATCGAATGCTCAAGTTGGAAACACATTCTTATTATGATAACGTAAACTTTTCTAAAATTCTCAGACCAAATTCTAAAATCAAAAACATCATAGATATTATATGCCATACATTGAATGTCTTCAGTAAAACCAGCTTCATTAATCTTTTTTCCCCAAGTTGATTTAGGAGTATGAATGTATTTTGACAAGTTCCCGTATAGTTTATTCCAATCTTTTTCCTCTTCTTTTGTAATCAAACCCATTCTTCGATAAATTTCATTCATTACGTCTATTCTTTTGATGACACCACCACTTTTCCAATTTTTATATGATTTTAGAATTTCATTTTTTAACCCTAGTTCAATATGTTTAGTAATTTCTATGTAATCTGTGTAATAATATAGTCCAAATAATATGGTTTCAAAACTACAGCGAAGAACTTGCATAGAATTTCGATAGTATCCTGCTGTGGCTAGAAATATTGAGGCTTTTAAATCTCTTGTAGATTGAAAAAATGTCTCTCTAAGGATAACGTTTGTATCATTTTCTGGAATAGAATTTACAATGAAACAAGCCGCTTTAAACAGGGAATAATTAACACATAATAAATCTTTTAAATTATCCTCATCGTTCTCTTGGTGTACTTTATCACATAGAAATTTTCCAAAATATAGATCACCCATTACTTTAGGATCATTTTCATGTGGAATTTTTAATTCAAAACATTCCACACCCCGACAAAGAAAACAATTAAAATTAAAACAATTAATTATTTCTTCCTTTCTTTCTAATTCCTCATTATTTTCATTTTCTGATTTTGAATCTATTTTAGACATTTCTCTATCATGACTTTTTTTTGTTCTTTCTTAAACCTATATGAGAGTATTTTTAAATCTATAAATTAACCTCATTTTAAAAGATTTTAAATTTTACTCCGACTAAAATCGTGATTATCCCATTCTTAAAAATGTCGGATTTCGCGAATATTCCGGTAAAAGG
>SDBV01009839.1_pt1 | contig 12624 bp, 10 predicted proteins | sample 2277081 | NCBI WGS metagenome assembly SDBV01 (sample SAMN10402039, study PRJNA504765) | marine sediment metagenome | isolation source: marine sediment core GS10_PC15, 223 cmbsf | place: Arctic Ocean: Southern Knipovich Ridge | collected 2010
CTGAATAATCGGTTACTTTTTTTGCTTTTTTACATTTCCTTATTGAAATCAACGCCGAAACGGCGTAGAGGTTCGGTGGGTTCGACGGGTAAAAAGCAGAAAGAGGTGATCATGGCGTACACGCAGGAAAAACTGGTGGATCTCGGCGGTAGGTTCCCGACACAGCGTATGATGGAGCAGCTTCCGGTGTCCATCGCCGCCGCCCGGGCGCACGAGGTCGATCTCGGGGCGAAATTCCCGGTGGCGAAGGTAAATGAGATCGAGACTTACTATGTACAGATCAAAGATCTGTTCGGAGACCAGGCTGAAAAGAAGTTCGACGCCGCGACCGGAAACGTCGACGTGAACGCGGTGTTAAAGACGGTAAAGAAGCATTTCAGGGACATCATCGCCGTGGCGGACAATACCTTCGAGGAGGATCCCGAAATACGCGACGAGTTTCACAAGGACGGCCCCATCGGCCGCAGCGTTCCCAAGGCCATTCGGAGCTTCGAGACCATCGTAGCCCTCGCGTCCAAGCACAGTGCCGAGCTGGCCGAGTGGGGGCTGACCGACCAGGATATCCTCGACGCGAAAGCGGCCATGAACGCGCTCGTCGACGCGAACACCTCCCAGGAGACGGCGATCAAGGACTTGCCGCCCAAGACTCGCGAGCTATACGAAGCAAAGGGCAGGGCTTTCACGAGTTCATGCAGACCATATCAGAGTGCATGCAGACCATATACGAGTACCGTGCAAGGATATTACTACCGCTCCGGCGGAATTCGCATCGAGAAAACAGCAAAAAGTGCGAATTTTTTTCGCACCACCCCGTGCAAACCCCCAGATCGTGATTATGTTATTAGTGTACCTGCAGGGCGGTGATTCCGAAAAGCTCGATACCTTCGAGGCGGCGGTTTCGGTCGTTGTCATACGCCGAGAGTGCGCTCGCCGCTTTGGAAAGGAGGCCTGCATGTCTGCCGATTCGATCGTAATTGAAATAACCCCGACAAGCCGTCTCACCAGCTTGTCCTCCAGGGATGTGACAATCAGGTTCTGGTCGGCGGGCATGGAATCCAGAAGGCGCATCAACCAGACCGAGCGGTTCTCCATTACCTCGAATAGGGGAAGAGCCTGCGACGACGATTCCCCCGCTCCAATCAATCCCGTTCTGCAGGCGCGCATGGGCGGCGACGTGAGACTAATTCCCTTCTCATCGCTGATCTTCTTTCTCGCCGCTTTTCTCCTCGCGACAACCGGAGTGCTCTACCTGGCACTGAAGCCCACCTCGCAGGCCGTCTCGAAGAGCGCTTTGAGCGAGGTCTCGCAAAGTAACCTGCCGGCGCAAGCGGCGATCGTCCCTATAAAGATGGAAACCGAGATCCTCCCCGTTGTCACCACGATGGCGACACCGTCCGTGTCGGAAGACTCTCTTGCCGTTCCCACTAAAAGACCGCGCTCCAATAAGAAATCGAGGAGCACGTCTCGAAATCATCTTGCCGGGGAGCTCCTTGCCCAGGATCCACCCGCCCCGGATCCCGAAAACGGAGGCGGGGAAGTGAAGCTGGACGACAACCCATACTGAATTGGATTACGGCAAGGCGCGTCCCGCGGCGTTCGCGGTGTTCGCGGCCCAGCGGGATGCCTCCCTCGGATAGTTCACGACCAGACGATCGCCCTCCATAACGTGCCAGTCGCAGCGCCCGTCGGGGATCCTTCCGCGCTCGAAATACTCCCGCTTGGCGTGAGGACAATCGGCAGAGGCCGGCTTCCCGGACAGGGGGCAGATCTTTTCGGCTACTATCTCCCTGGGCTTTGCCGGAAGAGTAAGCCCGCGCCCCGAGGCGCCGATCATCAGCCCCGCCCTCACCAGAGGCGCCGCTCCGTCCATGGCCACAACACCCCGAGTAAGTTTCCCATCGAAATTGCCCGCCCAGGCCGCCACGGTGAGTTGCTCGGTGACTCCCACCGCAACGGTATCCGCAAATCCGCGTGAGGTCATCTCCTCGCCTTTCAGAGAGTCGTCTGCGGTATCTACCGGAACCTTGCTGCGGTCGAACTCGCTCTCGATGACGCACATGTCCGAAAGATCCGCGGCGTTGACCGGCTGATTGAACACCAGGCCGATCCTCGGCATGGTGTCGGTCCAGCGGAGGTTGACGCCGAAGTGCTTTTCGCTCTCGAGGGGTTTGAAGATGAACGAGAATTCCTCATCATCGATCCGCTCGGCGATATCTCCCGTCAATTTCACTGTGTAGCGAGTGGACGGCTCGAGCTTGTCCACCACGGAGATGACGAGAGTCTGGCGATCGTCCCACATTGCCGCCAGCTCGGCGGCGGGTTCCATGACCACCGGCGGTCTCGCGACCGAGATACCCACCTCGTCCTCTCCGACCACCGGCCGGTCGAACTGAATGCGAATGGTTTCGTCACGATCGTCCATGACATCCCGGGGGGAAAACGACGTCACCACCAGGGGCGAGACGACCCCGGTCGTGGCGGTTGTCGGCGCACCGCATCCCGGATTCACAACGACCGCGATGTACAACATAAGGGAAAGTGGGTTCGTTTTCATGGCGACCTCTCCAATAGAGCCTATCTCAATAGGCCAGACCGTTCTTTTCTCGATTTCTTCAGCATCGCAGCATTACAGAGCAACGGCCGTACCAACGGATCACCGGGAAGCATATCGCGATATGTTCAATATATTTAGCCTGTTACACCCCCATTGCACGGCTTGAAACACGAACAAATGCTGTGTTTTGCAGACTTTTGCTCTTATTTAGAGCTATTGACCGAAGCCGTTCAGACACATTTGGAGTTCGGTAGTTCCTTGACGGTGATAACACTTGCTGGTAAACTGTTATCATGATGCGAACACAGATATCACTTGACTCCAAGATGTACGATGAAGCGCGCAGGCAAGCGCGTAAGCTGGGCATCTCGTTCGCGGAGTTCTGCCGCCGCGCCGTGTCGCAGGCGCTCGCGGTTCGCGGCGGAGAACGTCCATGGCTCAGGTTTTCCGGTGCGCTCGAATCCGGCGACCCTGAAGCCAGCCTGTCAGTGGATGCTATCGTCTACGACAGGCCCGAGCCGTGAGCGATTCCGTTTTCATAGACTCGGGCGCGTTCATCGCGTTCCTGGACCGCTCTGACCGCGCCCACTCGGCCGTGCACGCTCTGTTTGCCAGACCTCTGCGGCTCTGGTGCACCTCTGTTCTCGTCGTCTCCGAAACCTACGGCTGGTTCCTGCACCGAATGGGCGAGGAGCCGGCGCGTACCTTTTGCGCCTTTCTAGCGGAGGTGCCAAAGCTGAGGATACTCGGCGCCGACGCCGAGCATCATGCCGCCGTGCAGGAGAAGCTCGACGCATTGCGCGGTCAAAAGCTCACCTATGTCGACGCTTCCAGCCTCGCGTGGTTGGAGCAGTTGGGGATCGGGAACGTGTGGGGTACGGATCACCACCTGGCGATCGAGGGCGCCAGGGTCGCGCCCGGCTCGGTCAGCGTGTAGGCAAGACTCAACTACTGAAGCTCGAACGAGAGCCACTAAATGATCGACGCTTGTCCGCATCTCAGTAAATCGGCAAACCGAGCGCGCTTGCCTTTGCGTCCTGGAGAGCGCCTAAGTAGCGAACGAGTAGCGCGGTGAGGACCGCCGGCGCGATGTTGAAGGCGACGGCCGCCATCTGGGCTCCCCACTCGAACTCCATGATCCAGCCGACGATGATTCCGATGACCCCGGCTAACAGCCAGCACAACCACCAAACAATGATGAACGCGGGCGTGCTCCACATGGAGGGTTCCGACTGCTCGGGCGAGCTCAAGCGCCAGACATCGTTCATGGCCTGCACCGGGCGAAAGAGGGAGACAACTGGGATATACCAGTAACCAACCACCCACCCCGGTGTGAACCTGAGGGGCTCGCCGGAAAGCGCGGTGAGGTTTCGGTATGCGCGGTAGGACCAGATCGACAGCATGATCATGGCGGCCATCTCTATGAAAGCGTCGATCACGCTGAGCCCACCCCACACGTCCCAGTCGCCCGAGAACTCTCCTGCCGGGTTCTCGCCGACTGAATCGCCGATCATCATCACAATGACTATCTGGATCAGGCTGAAGGCCGCGGAAACAGCGTACAGAACTACGGTGGCCTGCCTCCTCCTGCGCGCCGCCACGTACACCTCGTCCCCGTCGCGGCGCATGTAGGGATGCGGGACCCCGGCGCCGAGATCTCCGGGACTCCGATAGGGATCTTTAACATCAAATTGATCATCGTGGGGGTCGCGCATGGCAGAGAAAAAGGGTTCTAAATAAAGCTGGCGGTCAACTGAATGTTACTCAAAGTGGGATTAGCTGCAGAAATCCACAGGGTCGCGCCTGTTGGCCATGTTCCCAGTGAAACGTCTGTAGTACCCCCGGTGAGGGTATCTGTCACCAACTCGCCGCCACTTGCACTCTCGAATGCCACACGCACCTCGAGATCATTGGGTGAAGCTGTAACTAGTCTGAGGGTCAGTCCGTTTGCCTCCACGTCGGAACTAATGAACGAGAAGCCACCACTGCCGCTGATTGTCTCGTCAACAGCCGCAGATTGAGTCAGGTCGCTCGAGTCGACCTCGCCAGGACTGATGGTCGAATAACCGTAGATGCCACCCCCAAAGGATGCGTCGTCATCGTTCACAGCGATCGCCATACCCATATCACCCAGCACCGTCGCCAAGTCCGTCGGAGTGTTGATGGTCGCGAGCAATTCGTCGAGAGAGGTCGCACCGTTGCCCGGATCGGCCACGACGTCAGTGATGAACCCGTCACCGAAACGCTCCCATATATAGGTACCGAAAAGAAGGAATATACCGTAATTGCCACCCATATCATTCACCATCAGCGGGTCTGACGGATCGTTCAGCCAGCTCGACATCCAGCCTTCGTCTGAGCCGAAGCCTGTTGTGACCATCGCCACCTCGCTGAGGGCCTCGTTAAGCCAGGTCTCCTCATTGGGATCGTGCGCCCAGTGAATCAGGTGCTGAAATTCGTGAGCCTGAACGGAGAGCATGTAATTTTCACTCGGAGCGTTGTTCAGCGTATTCAAATGAAGCATCTCGTGCATATTCGAGTTTGCTCCGGTCCCTTGATCATCCACCTTGAAGTAGCCGTCGAAGCTATTGCCCGCGTACCCCTCCATCTCATAAAGGAAGAGGTATATTCGATCATCGTCATCAAACTTATCCGGCGGATCCCCGAACAGGCCTGTAACCTGGCTGAATATTCCTGAAGAGGAATCACTCGGAGTGGCGCTGTCCCACGCGGCGACCAGGGCATCGACATCTTCTTGATCTACGGTGTTGCCCCATGCGTCGAACTCAACCAAAACATATACGTTTTCTCCCGTCCCGCGCACGTGGGCACATATCTGCACATCCTCGGGAGGCATCACCGACAGATCCCAGATCCACCAGTTGTCGTCCTCCGTACACTCGAAATCGGCATCGGTGTCCGTATCGGTATCCGTATCCCCTCCCCCATCGGTTCCGGCGTCAGTGTCCGAGCCGTCATCGTCATCACATGCTGCGAAGAGCACGACACACGCCGCCAGCAAACAATTGAGTAAAAAAAGTCCCGTCTTCATAATCTTCATCTCCTGTTAATAGACTCTCGCCAATCGCACAGTGGGCATAGTGTCCACATCAAACGTCGCGTCAATTTGTACCACACCGTTGTCCTCGACGGCTTCCACAAGGATGTACTCAACGCCGCCAGAGAATATCACACCATCGGCGCCACCCTGCTGAATCGCCACTCCTTTGACCTGCCAGCTTCCGTCCGCCAGATCGTAGTTCATGGTAACACCGTGAGGTTTTCCAGTGATAGGATCATTCCACATGTCATCAAACGCGTAGACAGGATTCTGATTGATAAGAACGCCGTCTTTCTCCCTGTCATCCATCAGCATCGCGGTGTACAGATCGGGAATGAACACATCCGCGGCATAGCCAGCTGCCTGCTCAATCCCTTCGTATCCGTAGAAGGCCAGATCCGACATCTGATTGAGAAACGTCACGCCACCCAGATCATCAATCTCTCCCGAAGTGGAAATGGCATCACCACCAAGTTGATCGAACAAATACCTCAGCAGCAGATAAGCCGCTCCCCGGTAGATGCCATCCTTCTCCTCGTCGTAGCCCCACGAATACGCCAGGACATCAGCCATTGAGATACTGTCGACGCCATCTATGGCCGCACCTGCGACGTAACGGTTACCCGCCTGAAACCCGGAGACATCCTGGGCCATCGCCGACATACCCTCGGTGATATACGCGCTCTCGTCCTCGGTCTCGTTACTGTTCAACATGAACTTTCGGTAGAAATAAATGGCGTGCTGAAATTCGTGGGCGACAGTTTCTGTGATCGCGTCCGAGGTGCCCATGTACGAACTGAGCATATCCGGTGGCGACAAGTAAATGAGCTCCTGTTCGTTGCTTGCCGGGCAACCCGGAGTGCCTGCGGCGAGGAGATCGCACGGAAAAACATAAGCGGTAACGCCACCGGTCGCGGTGTACACCAGCGGGCTGAACAACATCGTCACGTGCCCGTCGCTGTTCACATCCGACTCCTGGCCGAAATAGATCCGCTCTCTGGGCAGCACCGTATCCGCGAAGTTGTCTGCCACGTCGTTCAATATGGTCGTATCGACAAACAAGGCAGGATCGGTGGTCCTGTCGAACGTTATCACTAATTCACTGGAGACAATCATCACCTCAGCCTGAATCTGCTCGTACCCTGAACCTCCCTTGATGGTAAATTCAATCATGTCCCCAACAGAGGGCGGATCGGCCTTGGAAATGGGAATTTCATTCACACCGGCCTGTACCGCATGGATAGCCTCATTCCAACCCATAAGCTGTGACAGCGGCGGATCCGGGGGGCAAGCCTCAAGGCTTCCCGTGTTGTCCGGCTCTCCAAGCGCTTCTTCATTCAGGGAAACCGTGTAATCGAATGTCCGTGCCAGTTCTCTCGAAAGCGAAGTGAGCAGGAGCACGTAGCGTTCATCTGCAGATTCAGTCTCCAAATCGAACGAGACCGATCCATCGTCACCCACGTCCAATTCGCGCACTTCACCCAATTCAAATGTGGCGTCATCGACAGAACCGTCGGGGCCGGAATCTCCGCCCGCATCTGGATCTGCTGCGCTCTTGCCATCGCTCGAACACGAACACAGAACACAAACTCCAAAAAACAAAATAAGTAACGTGGCCGATCTTTGCATTCTTCACCTCATCAAATAAATGGCGCAAGCATTTTAACACCAACCTTATGCAGCACGTGTCGCTCATCATCGGAAACAGGACAGAGGTCGAGCTGTACGAAAAGCTCGTGCGCGATCACGACATAGAAACCGGAGCAAAGAAACCCTCCATCCCGCCGCCTCCGTCCTCCTTCCCTCCGGTGCCCTCAACTAACTAGCGCAAACAGCAACCCCGTCGCCCGTTCGAAGGATCCCGTATTCACGCAGCCGCAACCATCGTCTCCGGCGGCGTCGTCCGACCCCGAGTCGGGTTCGCCGTCCGCATCCGTGTCCGTGTCGGAATCGGTGTCACCATCCACATCGGTGTCGGCATCGCCGGCTGAAACTTCAAATCCAATCGAGACCGTGCGCGCGTGGCCGTCCTCTCCCACGACCACGAGATCCTGATACTGGGTTCCCGTCCCGGAAAAATCCGCCTCGGAATAGGACAGGCTCAACGTCGTGACGTTCCCCGAGGAGACCTGGCCCGCGGTGGGCGTTATCGCCAACCAGGAAGCCAGTCCGCCGACGGGCTCCACCAGGAATGACATGGGGCCGTCTCCCGAGCATAGCTCGAGTGACAGATCGCCTTGCACAACATCACCGCTGCCATCATCCGCCTGCACGAGATCCGGAGCCTCTATCGCGCACAAAATGCTTTCGATTATCGATGCGTCCACCTCCAGCACGGTCGCCTGGGCTCCGATACTCGTGGCGTCACCTCTCTTGATCTCGAAGAACCCGTTCATCCCCCACCCCGTTCCCCAGCTGTTCTTCACGATCCAGCTTGCCGGCGACGAATCGCTTGAGTGGTTGTCCCATCCGACAATCGCGACCGTATGCCAGGATGTGATCGCGATGCTCCCCTCGTACACGCCGCTGTCGTAGTAGAAGAAATCATCCGGCACCATCATGTTTGCGTACACCGGACCCGAGATCAGGCCTGTCTTTATGTCCTCGTCGCTGGCCACGGTGAGCCACCCCGCCGAAGGAACCCAACCGCCGTCCACGATGTAGAATTTCCTGTCGCCGGCGTCTGCACAGGCGTCTGCACAGTTGCCGTTGGACTCGGTATAGGGATGGCACCACTCGTCCGGGATGCCGTCATCGCGAAGAGTTGGAACGAACAGATTCGTATCCCATGTTCCGGTCTGGCAGCTGGATCCGGCGGTGCAGGACAGAAGATTCTGCTCCGCCAGGTTCAGATCGAGATCCGGATCCCCGATGGAAATATTGGCCCTGGCCTCTGTGACCGCCGTGGCGGCAAATACCGCGCAGGATCCGCACTGTCCCTGGTCCTTCACCGGCGTGGTCCAGTCATCGCCGGTCACGTCCGCCCATGAAAACCGCTCCGCAAGCACATCCACCACCGGCGCGTTCGGATGCACGTCGATTGTTTGCCAACCATTGTATACCGGGGCCAGGGTCCCATCGTCCGGGGTTGAAAGAGCGGGAGACATCACCCTGGCGCGGCGCTCGTGCTCGGATAGAGCCGACATGGAGGTCTCGCAAGCGGTCCAGTGCATCCCTTCCATCTCGATCTTTTTCCTGATTGTTTCCAGATCCGTCGAATCCGAAACTGCCGGTCCGCCTGCCATCATGAGTGCCGCGGTCACAATCCCCGCGACGGCACCGGCGCGACGGATATCGCCGTTAATAAAAGTCTTGAACACCATGAAGCACCTCTCTAAAAACTATGTTGCCCTGGAATGATAACATTATTGCGATGTCTCGGGATATGAGCATTCGCTTGTTGGAGAATCCAAGGAGGCAGACTGGCGTATTTCGCAGACCGGTTGTCGAGTACTAGATGTTGTGACAGATCCTGCACATCTTGTGCGTCGTACGCTCGCTCCCGGGTACCGGAGATTTCCAGCCCGGGGGATGCGGGTTGACGCCGCCACTCCGGTGACACTGCAGGCAATTGGAGCTCGGACCCTGGTCGTGGCAGGACGCACACTCGATGATCCGACGCCTTGCAGCGCGGCTGTGCGAGTCGGCCGTACCGGCGACCATCCAGCCGGCCGGGTGCGGGTTGCGGATTCCGAGATGGCCTCCGACCCCATTGCGCTCGTGGCACGAAGAACAGAATGATGTGCCGTGACACTTCATGCAGCCGGTGTCCCCTATACGACCCTCGATGGCATGGCGGGACATCCAGTCACCCTGGTGAACGAAGTTCCTGTCCACGCGCTCGGGAAATCTCAGTGAGGGACGCACTGTCATAGTCCTGGCGTGACAGTCACCGCAGAATGACTGATCATGGCAGATCGCGCACTGTTCAGCCTCTCCCGCCGCCGCCTTGAGCCCGTGTCGTTTGAAGAATCCGTCCTCGTGAGAGTAAATGGTCTCCGGCTTGCGCTGGTTGAGATCCAACCGATCATGGCAGAGCTGGCAGCGACCGGAATCCATATCCTCCTGGTGACATGCGTTGCACTCCACGTGTTGTGGAATCAGCCTGTTCTTCGGGGAGATGTCGGCCGCATGCGCCGCGTCGGCGTGACAGTCCGCACAATCGGAGGATCGATCTTCGTGAAGCTGATGCGAGAAGATGACATGCGTCGGCTTGGGTCTATCATAAGTGTCCGGCTCATCCGCGTTGGTATGGCATTTTGAACAGTTGTCCTCACTCTCGATATCGTGGCAGTCCGCGCATCCGTCCATCTTGAGGAAGGCGTACACTTGTCGCTCGGCATCCTTGTTGACGTCCCCGTGGCAATCGCCGCACTCCATTCCCTGCTCCGCATGAACGTGATGGGAGAAGACGATTGTGTCACGACCCTTCTGGTTTGCAGCCGTACAAGCTGCAACGAGGGCCACACCGACGAGGAATACCAGGCTCTTATCGAAAAGCTGTGTCCTCATGGCTGCCTCCGCTCGACGAAACTGACGTCGAAATTGTAATTGAACTTCAACATGCCTCTGACTTCGTGCCGTGCGTAAGGATTGGCGCCTGCGGCTACGGAACCACCGGCTTCGATTGTATCGTTGCCGTAGAAAAGGCCCAAATCGCCGAGGAACCCGACATCTGCCTCGTTGACTTCTTGGTCGTAGAAATCCAAGTAGACATTGGCGGAGGCCCGCAGCTCCGGCATCCCTAGGGGGATCATCGTTCCGAGCCTGAGTTGGTTGATACCCTGCTCGTCCCCGCCGAGGCGGCGGTAGTCGAGCAACACAAGCCCGGCTTGTTGCATCCCGAAGTTCGCGGAAACACCAGCGTGTACCTCGTATCCCAGTTCAACTTCATCATCGTACAGGACGTCGGATCCATCCGAAACGTCCTTGATGTAGCTATAGAAATGCTGGTGATACCCGGCGTGCATACCCAGCCAATCGAGCGGCTTGAGACGCACCATGCCGCCCACCGAATCGTACTCCTCCATCGAGAAGACCGAGAAAATGGACATGTGCGACAGGTAGAGGGTCGGATCGGCGTGCCGGTACTCCGCGCTCAACGTGAGTATATCGACGGGATAGAAATCCAATGCGAGGTTTGCTTCACGCAGCCTCGTGGACAACAAATCCATCGTCGCGTTTCCGGTAGTGCCGAACCACTTGAGCGGGGTCATGTCGAGATCGACTCCGAAAAGCTGCCGATCCACTTCATCCAACTCCGTTACGTGCAGAATCGAAGCGCCGGCTGAAACCTTCCCTGACATTCGGTAGAAAAGCCTTCCACCGACCGCGTAGTCGCCCTCGCGCTCCCAATCGCTGAAACCGGCTCCGAAGTCATCGTAGTCGAGATTCGCTGGTTGTTCCCTGTACCACTCGGGCCCGCGATAGGGAGACACGACGAGCCCACCCAGCGCTTCGATACCCAAGTGGATCGGAGATTCGTACGACGCGTAAATGCCATCTATCGTCAAGCCCTGTGTCGTACCGGAATAGATCGCCTGTCGGCCGAGCTTGATGTCGGCGCCGTAGTCGCGAAACTGAAGATACAAGTACGTGGGATCGGCCACAAAGCGCTGGTCGAAATAAACGTCGGCGAGATCGAGCCCGGCCCATCCCTGGAAATGGATGGACAGGCCCTTGTGGCCAATTTCGTCCGCGCGCAATTCGATCGTTTCATAGAATGGAAACACGTTATCGGAACGAACACCATAACGTCCTTCTCCGAGATGACGCACACGAGGTTTTTGCGACATGAACATCTCCGAACGAAATCGGCCAGAGATCCTTGTGTTCAGATCGTCGGGGTTTGCCACGACGGATACCACCGGAGGATCCGATGCCGGATCGACCTCCTCCTCGGCACTCGCCTCTTGCGAAGATTCCTCTACGTCACCCTCCTCTCCGGCGGCGGCGGTTTCGGCAGGCGCCGGTTCCTCGGAAGTCTCCTCAGCGGCAGGCTCGGCGGCAGGCTCGGCGGCTTCGTCGGTATCCGGTTGCGCGGGTGCGTCCGTACCCTCCTCGGATGACCCGGTGTCGGCATCGCCGGGCGCCTTTTCATCCAGGGGAGCTTCTTCGCCAGCGACCTCTTCTTGAGCCCAAACGTTTGACGCGGTCAAGATCATGATTGCTGTTATTGAGAACCATTTCACTGTCCCACTCCTCCGTCACTGGTGGATGAAAAGTCAATATGTCCGTTGATGTGGACATCCCGGTCAAGCTTTCCGTCCACGTATGCAGCGGAGTGGCACAAAGAGCATGATCCGGATGCCGGGTGAGCATTCTGCGGCGGAACAGCGTGACACATGCCACACTGCATACCCATATCCAGAGTATCGCTCCAGTACGGCTCCGTGTACGTTCCACCGCTCAGTCCGGCGCCGTGACAGTATACGTTCACGCACTTTGCGCCGTTCCATTCGGGTTCGAGGCCGCCGGCCCTCGCAATGCTTCCCTCGGCAAAAATGACCTGCACATCACCGTCCAGATGCCCATCGACGAACCAGTCGTCGGGTATCATATGGCAGTCCTCGCAGATCATCGGCCGACCGAAAATCCGAGGCGCGAGGTGCGCGGCGTGCGCGGCGCTGTCGCCAAGGGAATGGCACATCTCGCAACCGTTGTCGGCGCCGCCGTCGACAACCTCGTCGTTGTTTACTTCGAGGCAAGCCGCCAGGCACATGCTCATGCCGACGACCAGGCTCATCAGAATGAATTGAGTTATTGGTTTCCGACTCTTCATCGACTCAGCCCTCCTACCTGTATCCCTCTCGCCGCGCAAGAATGTCGAAGCGCGAGCTCATCGTTTCCAATTCGGTGACGCCGTGCTCGTCGCCGCCCAGTTTTCTGGCTCTCCTGCATCGGCAGTGGGTAGCTGACACCACGTCGCGGCAGTCTGAGCCGCTCCCAGCCTGAATTTTCGTCGTCAAAGCCCCAATAAATTGAAAAGCGCACGGTTTTCCGTGCTTTT
>SDBV01009840.1_pt1 | contig 12624 bp, 10 predicted proteins | sample 2277081 | NCBI WGS metagenome assembly SDBV01 (sample SAMN10402039, study PRJNA504765) | marine sediment metagenome | isolation source: marine sediment core GS10_PC15, 223 cmbsf | place: Arctic Ocean: Southern Knipovich Ridge | collected 2010
TTCTTCGACTGTCTCAAAGATAGCCGAGATTTTTTCATCCGTTACTTGATCGTCCATATTAATGCAGCAGACACCCGTCAGATAAGGATTACCCGAATCCCGAACCAGACGAACGATCGTTCTGTGGATATCGTCGGCGCTTTGATCGACAATCTCCACCGGACTGAGGCGGAGATTCAAGAACGCATCGGGCAAGACTTGGCGCAGTATCTTTACATCGCCACCCCAGCCGACGTCTATAAAGTCAAGATGTGGTAACCGGGAGAAGTACCCGGCAAATCGATGGGGATCCTTTCCGCAGAAGTGAATGCCAAAAGGCCGGTATTGTCCGGACCACTGACAGTCGATGGGCAGTAGAAATTTTTCGTACTGCTCAGCGGAAATCATGGTTACAGAACATTCTGAATGTAGAAAGACAGAAGGACTAAAATGACGAACCATACGATTTACCGAGATACTGGACGTACTGGTCTCTTTCCGGATATCCTCGACGAACCGTTGGATGACTCGTGATAGGCCAACCAGATATCTGTAGGCACTGTCGGGATTGTCAAAGACATCCATAAAAAACATCTGGCCTCGTAAATCAAGTGCCAGATTGAGTATACCGCTCCAATTTACATCACCAACCAGGTAACCATATTTCTCTCTAAGGCTGTCCCGTAAGGCACAGAACCGCAGAAACGCTTCGCTCCTGAATGCTTCATCGGGGTCGAAAGCGAGAGTGTCCCGATCTGCAGGGACGACCTGTGGGGGAGCATCGGCACTATAACGAACTTCACATCCAAGCATTTCAGATAGTAAAAAACCCGCTGCAAGATGAACAGCTCCGATTACGGGAAGGTTCTTGTCGCGATCCATTCCGAGACCGTATCGACCCCATCGCTCGTACAGGATATGCTCCATTTTACGCTCCACTTCGACCCGTCGTGTCGGATGAAAGAAAAAATCCCTGTCAAAGTTAATCCCCTCATGCCTATGCCACCAGGAAGGGCTCAGGATAATTTCTACTGGCAGGGGTTTGACGTTTAGGATCGGATTTCGTCTGTAAGAGTTCACTTTAAGACCTTTCATAACGTTTTAATAACGTCCCTGGTTTCCTGTCCTTTGCGATTTCAGTATTCCACATTCATTGTCACATTGGCCTGCTGTGGCCTTGTTGTTTATATTTTTCGAGCAGTTTGGTCAGGTGTTCTACGATGTCGGGGCGTTCATTGTAGCGATTGAGTGTTTCGCCGACGTCTGCGACCATATCGTAAAGCTGTCCGGGCGGGACGGACGGTCCCTTATCGCCCTTGCGTTTGCTCCAGCCGCCGGAACCCTGGCCGACGATTAGCTTCCATCGGCCCTGTCGGATGGCGAACATGCCTTCGATGGAGTGATGAACGGTCGCCTCTCTAATCTGGCCCGGCAGGTTCTTTGCCTCCAGTACTGGGAGCATATTATAGCTGTCCTCGCCACAGTTGGCCGGGAGGGCCTTTCCAACGATGGCCGCAGCGGTCCCCATCAGGTCGGTCAGACAGGTGGTCTGGTCGCTGGTTGCCCCGGCGTGGATGCGTCCCGGCCAGCGGGCGATAAACGGGACGCGATGTCCGCCGTCCCACACGTCGCTCTTTTGGCCCAGGAAGTGATAGTTGGCCTGGTGATCGTATTCCTTGCCGATGTGTTTTTCGTGCGAACCGTTGTCGCTTGTGACGACGATCAATGTGTTTTTCGCAAGTCCGTTTCGGTCCAGTGCAGCCAGGACCTGTCCGACGGTCCAGTCAACCTGCGCGACGAAATCACCGTATCGGCCAGCCCGGCTTTTGCCTTTGAACTGCTCGGTGGGCACCCACGGGGTATGCGGGGCGGTCAGCGGGAAATACAGAAAAAACGGTTTGTCGCAGTGGTTTTCGGCGTGCGCGTCGATATAGCTAACCGCGTGTTTTGTTATGGTCGGCAGAACATCGATATGTTTGAAGCCCGGCGAGATAGGCCCGCCTCGGTAGAGACCCTTTTCGCCGCGCTTGCCGGGCTGTATGGTTTCGGTGGGCGGCACGATTGGCTTATCGTTTTCGACATAACAATACGGAGCCATATCCAGCGAGGCGGGGATGCCGAAGAAATAATCGAATCCCAACTCGTTGGGGCCGGGGCTGAGCGGTTTGGTGTAATCGGTTTTTTCGTCCGAACCCAGGCCCAGGTGCCACTTGCCGAAACAGGCCGTGCGGTAGCCGACTTCTTTGAGCATGGAGGCGACGGTTATGCGATCCGTATCGATCAGCAGGGGTGAATAGCCGTAGAGCACACCGCGTTTGAGCTTTGACCGCCAGCAGTATCGGCCCGTCAGTACGCCGTATCGTGTGGGCGTGCATACCGCAGAGGGCGAATGCGCGTCGGTGAAGATGATACCTTCTTTTGCAACTCGGTCCATGTTCGGAGTGGGAATTTTCGAATCTTTGTTGAGACAGCTCAGGTCGCCATATCCCATATCGTCGGCCATGATGTAAACGATATTCGGATTGCTGCTGCGGGGTGATATTTGTCCGACCGACTCGCCGCAACTCGGCAGGGTCATCACAGCCAATCCTGCACCAACGGCCTTTAGAAAATCACGTCTGTCTATTAGCTGGTTCATTTTAACTCCTCTGCGATAAACTTCAGAAACTTCGAGACTGTAGTAACATTACAGAGTATTTCATATGTGGCAATGGAAAAAACAACGAAGAGTATATAAAATCGGGGCTCCGCTCCCAGGCCCCGCCCAGCCATCTCTCCCCGGAAATACCGCGTGTTTTCATGCAGGTTGTTTCAAGGGTACATTTGAAACGAATCCAGCACTTCGGCAATTTGCCCATCGTCGCCCTTTTCAGAAATAGCGGCGACCATCAGCCGATACATCCGTTGTCCGCGTAGGATCAGCCTGACATGTATAATCATCTGTCCCGGCACTGTCACTTTGACTGTGCGTTGGAAGGTATCGTCCTGGCGTATGTCCTTTTGATCGGCGGGTACGCCGTCAAAGCCCTCGACGATTCGGCCCATTGCATCATCCAGCACCGCTGTCGGGCCGTTACTATCGACGAATTCGCCCGGCCAGTCACAATAGCCCGCCATAAAAAAGAGCTTCCTGGTTTGTCTTTGAACAAGGGTGAATTTCAATCCCCCCGCCGCCGTCGGCAGGAGTCTGCTGCATTCGACGTACTGCTTTGGAAACAGGATTGAATACCCGCCATCGGCACAGACGTACCTTTCCAGGCTATTGCCGTCCGTCCGGCGCATCTTTACTCCGATGAGCAGGACCACCGCCAGTATCCCCAGAGCCAGCAATTGAAACCGTGAGAACCTTCTTGTACGATTATTGAATTGATCTGCCATTTTTCTTCCTCTGATTAGCCCCTGCCCACACTGTCTTTTATTCGAGGTATTTCAGCGGGTCGGCCAGACCTGCCTCGGCGAAGCCCCTCAGGCGGAGGGTGCATGAATCGCAGTGGCCGCAGGGGGAGCCGTCTGCGTCGGGGTCGTAGCAGGAGTGTGTCAGTGCGTAATCCAGGCCCAATGCAGTACCGATTTGAATAATCTGCGCCTTTGACATGTCTATAATGGGGGCGTGGATGGTGTATCTGCCCCGCCCTTCGACGACGGCGGCGGTGGCCAGATTCGCCATCTCCTGAAAGCTCCGGATAAACTCGGCTCGGCAGTCAGGGTAGCCACTGTAGTCGGTAGCGTTGACGCCGATGAAGATGTCGAATGCGCCGATGGCTTCTGCCCGGGCCAATGCGTATGCCAGGAAGATGGTGTTGCGGGCCGGGACGTATGTTACGGGGATTTGTGAACCGATGTGCGGGCTGTCCTTTGGAACGTCGATGCCGCGGTCGGTTAGGGCTGAGCCGGAAAAGGCGGCTGGGTCGATGTCGATAATGCGGTGTTCGATGACGCCAAAAGCGGCAGCAACGCGGCGGGCCGATTCGATTTCGACCACGTGGCGCTGGCCGTAGCGGAAGGTCAGGGCGCAGCAGTCAAAGCCGCGATCCCCGGCGATTGCCAGGATGGTCGCCGAGTCGAGACCGCCGCTGAGCAGAATGACAGCCTTCCCTGCCGACATGGTTCGTAGTATTCCTTGCAAAATTGAATTATGGTCGGTACTATTATCGGTGAGAGTATAGCACATTTTTGCGTGGGAGTACAGATGAGCGATAAATCGAAGCTGGAGTTTTTTGATAACCCTCGGCCCGGACGGGATTATACGATTACGATACAGTGTCCGGAGTTTACCTGTGTCTGTCCGAAGACGTCCCAGCCGGATTTCGGGTGCATAACGATTGAATACATCCCCGCCATGCTGTGCATCGAGCTTAAAAGCCTGAAATTTTACATGCAGAGCTACCGCAACGATGGTATCTTCTACGAGCGGCTCACTAATGATATCCTGGACGATCTGTGCGGTATGTGCGCACCGAAGTGGATGCGGGTTACATCGAGTTTTACACCACGGGGGGGGATCACGACCGACGTCACTGCGGAATATTCCGCGACAAGCGAATAGTGAATGCCGAATGTCGTATATGCTTGAGGGACAGGACCATGGCGATCAGTTTTAATTGTGAGTGCTGCAAGAAGAAGGTTAAGGCCCCGGATAATGCCGGCGGCAAGTGGGGAGCGTGTCCGCATTGCAGGCATCGGTGCTATATACCACTGCCCCCGTCGGACGACGAACCGGAATTAAAGCTGGTGCCGCTGGATGAGAACGAGGAGAGCCGGTACGGCGAGATGATGCGGGAAACACATACGTTGACCAAAAATATCCTTCGCCAAACCCAGATGCCCGAAGATGACGGCCGACCCGTCCACGATGCGATCGCGGAGAAGGAATTGCTAAAGAGCATCATCCTGTATTTGCGGCAGATGGCCGACGCCCAACTTGCCCAGGCCGAAGGGACCGAAGAAAAGCTGCTGAACACAGGCGCACAGGTCAAGACCATCCTGAAAAAAATGGCCAAAGCCGAACGCCCCGAGCCGGAGCTTGCCGACATCGCCCCCAAAGTACTCCAGGGACTGATGAAGTCGCTCTATGCAAAGCTGTGACCGAAACGGATACCCCCTGTTTGTCATTTCGGACTTGATTCGGAATCCACAGTTCCGCCGCCAGCATAGTATACAGGGTGCGTTTTAACGCATCGCCTCCGACTTGGCCAAATGTGCTGGGGAAACTAACCGGTTGACTGTATGATAGCGGGCCTGCAAATAATTCGTGTGTATATCTGGCAAGCTGTTTTCAGGAGAATATTATGGATACGGACATTCGCAAGAGATGTGTAATCACCGTACTTTCAGTACTTCTGGCGGTGGCGGCAGTCTTGGCCCCGGCCGGTTGCGACAGGCCCGGAGCCGGTGGCGCGTCGAACGGGACTTCCGGCGGCTCTGAAAAACTTTTCGATTATCGTCAGATCACGCTGGACAACGGATTGCGTGTGGTGACGCTGGAAGATTTTTCATGTCCGATAGTCTCTGTGCAGGTGTGGTATCACGTCGGCTCCAAGGACGAGCAGCCCAACCGCCAGGGCTATGCGCACATGTTCGAGCACATGATGTTCAAGGGTACCGACCGGGTCGGGCCCAAGGACCACTTCGGCCTTATCAACAAGACCGGCGGCACACTTAATGCCTACACATCTTTCGACCGGACGGTCTATCATGAGACGCTGCCCGTTGAGCAGCTCGAACTGGCGCTGTGGCTCGAATCGGAACGGATGAACTTTCTCAAGATTGACCAGGAGGCGTTCGACACGGAGCGTAACGTCGTGCTGGAAGAGTTGCGGATGGGCGAAAATCGACCCTACGGGACGCTGTTCAAAAAAATCATGGGCGAGCTGTTCAAGGAGCATCCTTACCGCTGGAGGCCTATCGGGAATATGGCCGATCTGCGGGCGACCAGCGTGGCGAACCTGCGAAGTTTCTGGACGAAATACTATGTTCCCAACAACGCTGTGCTGGTGATCGTCGGAGCGGTCAGCCATGAAAAGGCCCAGGCCCAGGCCAAAAGATATTTCGGCTGGGTACCCCGATGTGCGGATGTGCCGCGTGTTTCGATTCGTGAGCCGCAGTGGGCCGGGGCGCGGACGATTGTTATCGACGACGAGAACGCCCCGGCGGCGCAGTCCAGCTTGATCTGGCGCACCGTCCCGCTGGGCCATAAGGACGAACCTGCGCTGGATCTGCTGGCCGAGATACTGGGCGGGGGCAACAGCAGCAGGCTATATCGGGAGCTGGTCGCCGACAAACAGTTGGCAGTCGAAGCGTCGGCTTCAACGTGGAACCTGGAACATGACGGGCTGTTTTTCGCCGATGTCACTCTGGCCGACGACGCCGATGCCGAACAGATACTTAAAATCATAAAATCACATGTCAGGAAGATTAAAAATGAGGGCGTAAGCGAAGGGGAGCTGACCAAGGCCCGCAACCAGATGCTGAAGTCCACAGTCATGCGGAACCTGACCATAAACAGCAAGGCCAGGATTCTGGCTTCGGCGGCGGTGGAGAAGGGCGACGTCTCGCGTGCCAATATGGTTTTCGAGGAGATTCGCGCGGTGACACGGCAGGATATACAGGCTGTTGCACGGAAATATCTGCGTGATGATCGTGTGATTACGCTAATTGTCGAAAAGAATACCAGTGGTATGCAGGCTGGTGCAAAGGACGATGAAGAGGCGCCGATAACCGCTGAGCCGGAGTTGCAGTCGCCGCCGCCGGGCAGAGATGGCGTCAAACGCCCTGCCGATTTCCCATCCGCCCCGCCTATCGGCGCATTGGTCAAGGACATACCGGCGCCGAAGTTTACGGAAAAGAAACTGCCCAACGGCTTGAAGGTGATCGTGGTACCCAACCATGAGGTGCCGTTTATCAGTGTGACGCTGGGCTTTTTGAATGGTGCGTGGACCGAGTCCAGGCCGGGGACTGCCTCGGCGGCGCTGCAGATGCTTACCAAGGGGACAGCCAGGCATGACGAGTCGGCCCTTGCCGAAGAGCTGGAAAGGTATGCCATTGCCTTGTCGGGCTCTGCGGAGATGGATACGAGCTCTGTCGATGCATCCTGTCTGACCGACCAGATAGAGCGGACGATGAAACTGATGGCAGAGGTTGTGCTGGAACCAACCTTTGACGCGGGCGAATTTGACAAGCTGCGAAAACAGGTACTAACGTCGCTGGCGATACAGGCAAAGACGCCGCGATACATGGTCGAGAAGGAGTTTCGCAGACGGCTATACGGGGACCATCCGTATTCACGGACTGTGCAGGGTGAAATCGAGGACGTCAAGGCGCTTACGGTTGACGACTTGAAACGGTGGTGGACAAGATTTGCCCAGCCAGCCCAGGCCCGGCTGATCTTTACCGGCGACATTGATCATGACCGTGCCGTGGAGCTTGCCGGCAGGTATCTGGGCAACTGGAAGGCGGATTCGCCGGCGACAAAGGTTTCTCTGCCGACGATTACCCAGACGAAGGGCCGACATATTTACATCGTTGATACCCCCGGCTCGGCGCAGTGCGAGATACGTATCGGTCACACGAGCATTACGCGTCATGATCAGCCGGAATATTTCATTAGCCGAATCGTGGGCTATTACTTTGGCGGTTCGTTCAACAGCAGACTCAACGAGATTATCCGGATCAAAAAGGGGCTTACCTATGGCGCTGGCGGCGGATGGTGGGCGCAGAGATTTGCCGGGCGGTTCGTGGTCAGCACCTTCACGAAGACCGAATCGCTTGTTGAGACGGTACAGACGATCTTCGAGGAAATCGACCGGATGGCTAAGGACGGGCCCAGCGACGATGAACTGAACGACACGAAAAACTACATCGCCGGCAGCTTTGTTCGGTGGCGCGAGACACCGCAGCAGGTCGCCGAGGACCTGTGGCTGATTGAGTCTAACGGCCTGGCGAAGGACTATATCGAAAAACTGCTCGCCAGTATTGCCGCAACGAACAAGGACGAATGCACCGGGCTGGTTGCCGAGACCATCGATTCAAACAGGATGATTGTTGTCGTCACCGGCGATGCGGAGAAAATCAAGGACGAACTGGAAAAGATCGCCCCTGTGACCGTCGTAAGGGACGGTGAATAGGCTGGGGTGGCGAGAAACAACACATTAACTCGGATTGCAAACGATGCTGCGGGCAAGAGGAATGCAAAAAAGGTGTCCGACCCCTTTAATTTTCTCCCGGGAAAATCATTGCTTCTGCAAATTCCATTTGAAAATCAGTGTCAAGAGAAAGCTCTATGTGCTTTGTTTTTCGGGCTATTTCTTCGGCACATCTGCGAGCATTTGAGGATAATAGTGCCCATTTGGCACCAGCCAATGAGGTATTGCCAACATAATTAATTTTTCGATGCTCTATTTCAGTCGGCAACAGACCGATTGTTTGAGCATTAGCACGCCTGATAAAACTGCCAAAGCCGCCGGCTATTAGTACCCGATTTATCTCTTCAGGCTCAACTTTTGCCTTTTTGAGCATAATTTTAACGCCGGCCCGAATCGCACCAACCGCAAGCTGAAGTTCTCTTATATCGCGTTGTGTCAAAACAACTCGCAAGTCTTTACAGCCCTGGTCTGCCTGCGAAACAAGAAACTCGATTTGACCGTCAGCATTTTTATATATCCTTTGGCTTATAGCTTTCGGCAATTGTGCGGGTAATTGATCGGGGCCGAGTAATTGTCCTGTAGAGGTAATGATCCCGGATTTTAACATTTCGGCTGCCAGATCAATAAGGGCACTGCCGCATAAACCCACTGCGGGTACATTTCCAATCACGCTGTAACGAATGTCGTCATCAAAAACGACTTTTTCAATGGCTCCCGTGGTGGCCCGCATACCATGTGTAATGCGAGCACCTTCAAAGGCAGGACCCGCGGCAGTGGATGCCGCCCAAAGCTGCCCATCGTTAGCAATTACTATTTCTCCGTTTGTGCCAATATCTATCATTAAAACGGGGCCTTGCCGGCCAGATAGATTATTTGCCAATACCCCCGCAACCGTATCTCCGCCGACAAACCCACCAATTAAAGGGAAAATGTATGCTTTAGCCCTATGGTTGATTGGGATGCCAAGCTCGTTTGCGTTAAGTATAAGCCCCCTGGCGTGAGCAGGAACGAAAGGCACTACTCCAAGAGGTGCAGGATCAATACCGCAAAGCAAATGTTCCATCGTGGTATTGCCCGCGAATGCTGCTTCATAAATATGCTCACGGTTAATATCGGCCTGCTGACATAGATTGTCGATCATTTCAGCGACGGCAGCCTTGATGGAATTGTGTAATTCATCGAGACAATCAGGACACGACGAAGAGTGTTGGATACGCGACAAAACGTCATCACCAAAAGAAACCTGTGGATTCATTTTCGGAGTAATAGCTAATTCATTACCGTCACACAGATTTATCAATGAACCGACAATAGTTGTAGTTCCAATATCAAAGGCAACTCCAAAACATTGCTCTGTCGTATCGCCGGGTTCAAAATCTATAAGCTGATGATCCACTAAAACCGCGGTTCCCTTATAATTGTATTGACGCAGCAGTTTCGGCAGATTGCGAAGTTGATTCAAGTCTGCTTTGAATGTGCCTATCGCCTCCTCTAACCTTAACAGATCCGCTGAATTGTCTTGCATTGTCGGTTCAGGTAATTCTACATACAACTTGCGAACAGACGGCAAGATTTCGGCTGGTTTTTCTGTTTGGGATTCAATAACTATTCTTTGCTGGCTGACAAGACGTGAACTTTCAGGGATGTGAACAACACTTCCATTGTGAATCGGCGTTTGACACGCCAGCCGCCAGCCATTCTGTAACTGATCTTCATTAAAAACAATTTTGTCAACTTCTGAAGGCTTTTCAGCCCCGGCGGTTATCTTAACCTGACATTTGCCGCATGTTCCCTGGCCGCCGCATGGCATGTTAACGGTCAATCCGGCACGTGCCGCTGCTTCTATTATCTTGGTACCGCAAAGTACAAATACAACGCGGCCGTATGGCTGAAAAGTAACTTGAATTTGTTGTTGTCTGGTCATAATTGGATTACATTTCAAAAACTATTTCTTTGGTTGAAAAAACGGTATCCAGAATTTCTGTAACCGTCTATGATAATTCAACATTTTAGCCAATTGAAGCAGTTTTAAGCATTTTTCAGAAAATATTTTTGCGATTGTCCGTATCTGAGCCTGTCCTACTCAAAAATTCGAACTTGTTTAATTTCAATAACTCATGTAAACTTCCTGAAAAAAAAGAGATAACTCCTTGTCAGACAAGGAGTTATCTCTAAAGGGCACTAGCGGGGACATCATATGTACTAGTCAAGCGTTAATGGGACACCCCAAAAACACTCCTCAGAAAAAACACTCTTAAATCTTTTGATGGCATTGCTGCCTGTACAATGAGCCAGACCAATTTTTTGCACATCATATTGTCTGAGTGCCTCAATCCTACGCTCTATTCGTTCGACAGAGGCATTTAAAAGGTGCATTCCGCCTATCACTGCATAAATACGTTTTTCTCCGCTCAGCTTTGCAACGTAATGCAATGTATTGACCACACCGGCATGGCCGCACCCAAAAATAATAACCAATCCCTTCAACGTTTCGATAAACAATGTCTGATCATCCAATAACTCATCAGGTTTTTGGCAGTTCTCGTCAAGAAAGAATGCTCCGCCAACATCCTCAAAATTGTTGATACGCGGTATTTGTCCGGTTATTGTAACTCCTGGAAAAATTTGAGTGGGCGTTTCTGTCCGGATAACTTCACGATTTTTTATAGCTTTCAATGCGGAATCAGGCATACCAATCGATTTTGCCCCAGAGGTTTTTTTACTAAATTTTGGTTTAACTGCTGCTGGATGCAAATAAATCTTTGCTTTCTCAGCAATGTCAAGTACAGCAACCAGAACCGGCTGATCATATTATCAATGGTCACAGATATTATCTCCTGTTTCAAGTGTCTCTTCCAGGAAAGCAACCACTGAGCATTTCATGATCTGAGCCCTGGTAAAGGCCTTGTCATAGCGTATTTTTCCAACCACTTTAATGTTCCGTTTGAGGACATCTTTCTCAATTTGGTCAGCCATATCGGAATTTAAATCAAACTTATTGATCGCAACCACTGTAGGAATCTTAAAGCCGGCAGCTAATTGGGCGACACGATCTAAATCATGCTTTCCCGAAAGCGTCGGTTCTGTAATTATCAGCACCAAATCAGCTCCGGTTATCGACGCAATCACCCGACAGCCTCTTGACAAGTACATTTGGTGCCATAAATATCATTCCTTTCTGTTTTATGTATTCAATCTAAATATCTCAGCAGTAACTGGAGAAAGCATTCAGCAATGGTATAACTGGCTGCTAAAACAAAAACCCTAAGCGCAAGCGCCGGGATAAAACCTTACCGCAAAGTCACCCCACCACGGAACACCGCCTCAAATCATCGAATTACCTTTTGCCAGTATACAGATACCAAACAGTATTACACCTACTCCGATTAAAACTTTTGCCACGATGCTTTTGTCTATTCCCCGCCACTCATTGGTAAGAAACCCATTAACATTTCCAACAACCATAATCCCCGAAGTAAATATTGCAAATCCGACCGAGGTCCCCAAAACACCAATATACGAGGTCCCAACGCCATAGAAGAAAATCGCCCCATCGTGAAGGACCGCCATCGCAGCAGCCAACATCAAAACTTTCCAGGCGCCGGGTTGAAGAAAACATTTCCATGTGGAATTCTTAAATAGCAAATACAAACAATAACAACCGGCCGAAATACACCCGCCCAAAAAAGCCAGTATCCACACCGATAAAGTTGCCGTCGATGCCGAGTTGCCAAAGTCAACTTCCGAAATACGCTGGATATCCGCCCCAAAACTAAATGCAAGGTTCAGGCACGCACAAAACACTCCTGAAATTATACAAATGAACACGCCTTTGGTTATCTGTGATTTTTTCCGGACCTGGCCGCTGTCACCTTGCTGTTTATCACCCGCATTGAGAAAACGGTCTTTAAGTATGCCTGCATAACCGCAAATTCCTACACCAATCACACACACAAGGATTCCGCTGATGATGATATATCCGTAGGGAGTGTTGACATGCTTGGAATGCTGCAGGACAAAAGGAAGGATCGAGCCGACACTGGTTTGTACGCCAAAGTTAATTGCGTACGCCAGTGACAATCCTATCAGGCTGAATGCAATCGCGTTCGTAAAAGAACCCATCCCCCATAGAAAACCGAAAATTACCGGCAGCATCACAACAAACCATCCCGCAGACGACCACGTCGCACATACATCTTTTATCAGTAAGTTCCCCAGAGAGATTGGTATCAGCAATGTAGCAAACAAAAAGAACGGGCCCCATAGGGTTTCCCATGGAAATTTGTCCGCAAATTTACTTGGAAGAGCAAAAGTACCCCCGCAAACAGCCCCCAAAGCAACCAGACCAAAACCTATAAGTAGATCACTATTCATAGCATTACTCCTAACCCGGCGTAGCCGGAACCAAACAGGTTTTTAATATTGGATTCTCATAAAAATTCGTGCACTACTCACAGTCAAAAGCATGCGTTTTTCGCTTTACCGGCTACCAGCAGGATGTAAG
>SDBV01009841.1_pt1 | contig 12624 bp, 14 predicted proteins | sample 2277081 | NCBI WGS metagenome assembly SDBV01 (sample SAMN10402039, study PRJNA504765) | marine sediment metagenome | isolation source: marine sediment core GS10_PC15, 223 cmbsf | place: Arctic Ocean: Southern Knipovich Ridge | collected 2010
ACCCATAAATTATTATAGAAATTTATTTCATCATCCGCCGCATAACTATATTGTATACCTGACGCCAAGGTAATATTTGTACCACTAACTGAGTTTACCGTTACATCCTCTGATTGGCTAATAGAGTTTGGTCCTAATGTCAAAACTGTACCACTTACTATTACTGTGTCATAGTTTATACCTGTTTGAATAGTACTACTACCACCAGAAGCTGTAGCATCAAAATCTGTATGGTAATGTTCTACAGTAAATGTATCTGAGTAAAATGTGGATAAATTAAAAGAATCCTGTAACCAACACACACTGTTTTCTATCTGCCATCTTCTAATTGTTATAGTGCCACCGCCTGAATCTTGTAATGTCCAAAAATTTACACCATCATATTCAAGACTAGTTACCGCGGTACTAATGATATCGCTTAATGGATAGCTAAAGGCCGTATCACCGTCGGCTAATTTTTGTACTAATGTATCCCAGCCTTCATCAAACATATAGAAATAACCATCATCATATGTCATATTAGCTTTGCGGAAGTTCAAGTTTTCGTATGCCATTTATACCTCTTATGTCTGTTCAGCTCTAGCAGTAATTTTAGGCTCAGACGCACTTGTTCCAGATGAATAAACTTTGGTAACTTTACCGTCTGAATCAGTATTTGCACCGGCGCCAGGTATACTTCCACCTCCAGCGGATGCCACTGTAAAATATACCAATCTACTAGTAACTGGCTGTAGAAATTGATCTTTAACAATAGCTGTAATAGTAGAAGAAGAAACTCCATTAGCTGCAAGTAAAGCAGGAGCAGCAGAAACTGATATAGAAGCTATAAAAGCATCGAAAGATGACAGATCATAACTATAATTACCAGATGACCACGCCCCAAGTCCATCTTCATATAATTGTAATCTATATATATTCTGATCATATGTAGCTATATCTTGTACCGCAATAACACTAGTCTCATCACTCTGTATGTTTTCTAGCACCATTGATCCATAATAAGGCAAAGTTGCACCAGCAGCACCAGTGTTCACAAATAGAATATTAGTACCTTTCACATACATCAATGTATCAATATCTCCATATATATCAAACGAGTCAACACTATAAAAAGTAGCAGCGCCTATACTTTTATACGCACCACTAGCATATCTAGTTACATATGTGCCCGTATAAGCATCCAATTTATACAAAGCCCCGGTCGCACCACTTGTCCCATCATAATTATTAAACAACCACACATAAGTATAAAAATTAATCTCATCGGTTTGAACATAAGAATACTGTGTTGTGCCAGATATTGTAGCATCGCCTCCAATAGTGCCAGTTACAGTAACATCCTCTTCTTCACCATTAGTATTAGGCCCCAAGTGCAACGTCAATCCATCACCACTAGTGGTTGTAAAGTCTAGCATACTAGTTCCAGAATATGTAGTTAGTGGTATAGTACTACTGCCACTTGTAGTATTAGATCTAAATGTATCGTGATAATGCTCAACAGAAAACGCATTACAATCATAGTTATGAGATCCAGCAGTCAAAGTAATAGTCTGTTGTAATTTACACACATAATTATCTATTTTCCATCTTTTTATACTAGCATTGTCGCTGGATAAATTCTGCAAAGTCCAGAAATACACACCATCAAATTCAGTACTAACTACCGCATTAGTAGCTCCATCACCTAGTAAAGTATCAAATGGATATGAAAATGCTGTATTACCATCGTCTGTCTTCACCAACAAATTATCCTGCTCGTTATCAAAAGTATAGAAATATCCATCATCTACAGTAAAATTGCCCTGCTGATTATTAGTATCTATTAACTTTATATTTTCTGCCATGCTCTACTCCTTAATCATATGTACTTCGTATTCTTAATGCTGGAGACCATTTTAAGTCATACTGATATGGATCTCCTTCTGTTACTACTTCACTAGTTATATCAAAATCTGTTGTACTGTTATTAAGCGTTATTTTCATGCTGGATAGGTCTATTCCCGCCGAGGGTAAAATATCCTTCAACGTCAAAAGCACATCAGAGTATAGACTAACACCAGATCCAGTCGGACTAGCGCTATACACATAGGGTGCATCCACATCAGCCACCAAAGGTGACCAATCTATTAGAGCACACATATCCGCTACCGCAGTTTCTATAACCTCATCTAAATCCTCTACAGATATACCATGAATCTTTTTAGCGGAAATGTCGTCACCACTAGCATCTGGATATGTTGTGCCTATTTCTAATACCCACTTGTGATCACCTTCCGATCCCTTTATCACAAAATATCTCAAGGTTATGTTGAACTTAACAGCCTTACTATAGTTGAGCGAATTTTTTACCCAAAACTCTGCCATTACTATACTCCTTACGAGCTAAAATCAATCTGATTAATAACCGACAGCAGACCCCACCTCACAGCACTATCAACAGTAGTGTAGTAACTATTAGGTTCTTGTTCTGGATCTTGGATTCTAAGCAATTGTACTTTAGATACTCCACTACCACTGTAAGTATAAGCTAGGGCATCAAAAGTATGAGGATCAATTATAGCGACTTCCAGACTAGTAGATGTTCCAGACAAAACGGTAAAATATTCAGTGTTGGTTCCATTAGTAATCATCACTGCATCACCTACAGTAGCTCCAATATCAGCACTTATAGCTATTGGTGATGTACCACCTACATAAGTAGTAGATACAGTAGTTTCATTAGCCGCAGTACCAGCAAGAGTTTCACTATCAACACCTAGATTAAAACCTAAATCGTCGTGCAATGTATCGGTTCCAGATGCTGAAACCTGAACTGAAGATCTACTAGAACCAGTGTAGAAAGCACCAACACTACCAGAAACAATGCGGAATTTACCATCATTATACTCTACGATAGAATTTTTATACGCCAGTGAATCATCACTTGAGCTCCATCCTATACCACTAGTTGTAGGTATATCTCTAATTTTACCCTGTAATTCGCTTGCCAGGCTGTCTCCACCATAGGAACCAGTAGCCACATCTATATAATAGTACTGACTGCTGTTATCTATTTTAACTCCTAAAGAATTACTACTGACCGCAATCACGTATGGGCCACTTACAAGTCCTGAGCTTTTTACCCAACCCGCTTTTATTTCTTGAACATAAATATCCTGTATAGCTGTCAGATTAGTGTTATCGCTGTACGCGGATGTTACAAAAGACAACACCCACTTCTCATCACCATATGCCCCAGTAGGCACAACAGTAGTTTGATCAGTGGTTACTGTTTTAGCATTATCAGGATAGTTGTCTAAATCATAGACGGTGACATTAGTTGCCATTTCTAAACTCCTCCTTAATAATAAAAATAGTTTCTACCAGCTACAGTTGAGCCTGTGGGCGTAATTGTAGCTGTTCCTAAATAATACGAACACAACGGATCAACGCATGACCAACCATAGTTTGATCCACGTGTATGCTTAATCATCATTCCTCCAGTGGCGGTGTGTGCCGATCTTTCGCTTACCGGTACTTCATAATAAGTAATAACACCACCAGCAATACTATAAATATACGTCCAATAATAGTCACTAGTTACATCCAGTAAATTCCTTATAAGATGCGGATGTACATCAGGCTGCGGGTATACATCAGGATCTTCTCTATCAAAAGCATAAGGACACTTAAAGTGATAATAATGAAAATCGGCTATAGTAACCCACGAAAAAGTAGCCTGTATAGTGGGTAAATCTATAACATCTTCTATACACTCTTTAGTTTTATGCTCAGCAAAATTACCACTACTAGTAGTACCATATTGATCGTGCCATGTAGCTTCACATTTTTCTATTGGATTTCTTGGCATTTACTTCTCCCTGAAGTTATGTAAGTTCCCATCTCTTTTTATTAAATACGCAGGATATGTAAGATGATGTTCATGTTTAGTGTCAGTATGATTCTTCGTATCCACCACTATAGAATCACTGTCATTCAGTTTAGGAACAGAATTTGTAAATTTATTAGACAAAATAACATTGTCCAAATATATTTTTGTAGGTGTATGTTCAACCCCTTTCCATGATAGTCTTGCCACATAATGCTGCAAAACAAATATACGATACTGATTACTAAAATCTAAGGCTATAGAATCTTCCTGTTCCATTTGATTTACCTCCCCTATAACAGGACCGGTCAGACAACACCCTACTAAATTAACTTCTCCTTCTTTCTTATAAATAGCCTTACTCCAATGTATCTCAAGCCTATATTTTTCTCCTAGTAACATTTTATTTTTCATTATAATTCACCCGGCTCCCTTTTTTTAAATTATCCTTGGCCCATAAAGGTTGTAGATTTTCTAACGCCCAACATTTCTTAAAATCTTCACAGTCATAAGACGTAATATTAAACGCAGAAACTGGAATTTTATGATCAATATGCCAACCATCTAATCTATAATTATCCCATGACATTTCTAACTCAAATAAATTCTCAAGATGGTTTTTCAATTGATTCAGCGAATACCCAACAACACCTTCCCAATGATTGTTATCCTTGTCACTTCTCAAAGATATCCTTATTCTACGAGATATACAACTTGACAATCTATTATTTCTATAATGGTTCCTTGATGCCTTTTGTATTACTTTCCTACCATTTTTCGTATTAAAATATTTTTTACGCGCTTTTTTCTTCGTAACCTTTCCTTTGTCAGATTGTTGGTATTTTTTTTCAGATTTTCGCTTTATTTCTCTGCCTTTTTCAGATTGATCGTATTTTTTATTAGCCATTTTACCGGCTTTTGATGATGCCCACCTTTTTTGAATAGATCTTCCTTTTTCGGATTGATCATATCTTTTTCTAGCTACTTTACATTTTTCAGTCTGCCTATATTTTTTATTAGATATTTTTTCTAGCTCTTTGACTCTATCTGCTTGTCTATAAATCTTTCGATATTGTTTTTGACACTCTTTACATTTACTACGCAAACCAAATTTTCCACTTCCTTTATGAAAAAATTCGATAGTAGCCAACAACTTTTTTTGACATTCTGTACAAATTTTAAATTTCATAATACTCTCCTTAGCCTAAATAAATAGGAGTATGTGGGATACTGGCACTAGAATCTCCTATCTCGCCGCCAGCTTCTAATTTACCCCCTCCAACACGATCCACTAATCCTAACTGAGTAGTGTTAGCCTGACCAAGTCCAGGAAATCCAGCGGACACACTGCCCTGCTCACCTACGACAATGTGATCATTAGTTGCTGGTGCAGGTCCAGGATCATTTATAAATCTCATACCTAAATCTGTAGATCCATTGCCAACATCTCCCCATCTACTGCCTTCAGTTTGTCCCCTTAGCACCAGTGTAGGTAATGGTAGAGTTATAAACTCGTTTGAAACTCCAGCATCTATCCATTTTTGAAATGACCAGCTTTCAGTAGCAAATCCAGTAGGATCTCCTTTAGAATATGAATAACTCATTATATACATACCAGTATGATTAACTGTTTTTGTAGCCCCAGTACCACAAGTGGAAGCATTAATAAGAATATCCTTTTTAGCTGTACTATCCACACACGATGTTACTTCTGGAAGTAATACAGCACTCAAAGCTCCAGCATAAGTAGTTAAACTAACAGTGACAGTAGCAGCCACTTGCGTTCTCCACGGAGTCCAAGAACCTAATTCCCATAGCCTTGTCGGTTGTCTGTTTATATTCCAGTTAACAGATTGGAAGCCGTCACTAATACCATCCACAAGTACTGTTGTTACACTACCTATAATAACTGACATTTTATACGTCCCCCATCATTTTTTTACATTCTTTTAAAGTTAATCCTTTGTATTTACTACTCAGTTTATTACTTTTTTTCAAATTCTCTTCAGCAGTTAAAATCTGTAAATTATCTTCATGGTGCAACCCACCCTTAGACATAGGAATTATATGATCCACATGATATTCTACATCAAATAATTCTCTCAATTTATGCGCAGTCTGATACATATATCTAATTTTCTTTTTGTCTGCGTTAGGTGGCGTTTGATTTAATTTAATAGCACGGCGGGATGCATTAGACGCCCTATAATAATCCTTGTTGTCTTGATAATACCGAATATGATACCCCTTCATATAATTCCTTGTATGTTCTTTAATAGACTCACGATATTTTTTTATATATTCTTCGTTATCTTTATAGTACTGATTACTAGCTTTTTTCAATTTTTCCTTATTATCTTCATAATATTTCTTCATATATATCCTTAATTCTTCTTTGTGCTCTTCACGATATCTTTTACCATGTACTGCACTTTCCTTCTTATACTTTTCACGATATTCCTTCTGATATTTTAATATTTTTTCATTATTATCTTTATGATATTTTTTCATATAATTACTAAAACAAATTTTACACTTACTATTATAATAATATTTCTTAGATCTATTATCAAAATATTTACCAAATTCCTCCACACTTTTATCTTCATCACATTCAGTACATACTTTCAATTCCATAATGCTCTCCTTATTTTTTACCCTTGCACGCCACATACATAGAATAATCACACTTGTATCTATCGCCGCATTCCTGGCAATGGCGCCTTTTGAATACCTCTAATCTAGCCTTCACCTGATGAGGTTTTAGGTACTTGTACCCGCCTAAAACATCACCTGGGTCCATAACAAGCCTTCTTTTATTTTTACCGCAGGCACATCCCACTAGTTACCCACTCCTTCCATACCTAGCCCCCATTCGTGCCAGCTGCTCCCGACGATAGGTTTTTGAGATGCAGACATAATAATCAGATCAAATCTAACCCCTCCCCATATATTACCAGAGTTATAGCTCGTATAATTTATCTCGTTACTATCACACCTCATAACAGTCAATGAAACAGAAGCCTTTCCAGTAGCGTCATAACTTATAGATAATGAACCACAATCAATAAACTCACAATCTGACATATCATGTCCCTCCTTTTACCTTGATATACTTCCTAAGAATGCGTCTTCCCTAGACTCATCAAACGCTGTTCTTCCAACTGTTTGCCCATTAAAAATCTCTGCGCCTCCTGCTGTAAGATACGGCTGTCGCTGAAAATTTGCTGAAATGAATTGCCCACTAAGACTGGCACCAGTAAAATTATCACTTCTAGTAATTGTAGTAGTAGCCGGCCACACTGTTACCTCATTCTCGTCCACCCCAAAAGACTGAACAAGAAATTTTCCTGGTCCTATAGGCACTGCACCAGATGATCTCAATTTTAATGATATAGTCTTATATGACTGGCCGTCCATAGTTATCTCCTTTAACCATTATATGAAAGTAGGAATGAATAAGATACTGTTGGTATATTTGGCGGTGTATATTCCCAATTAAAACTTTGTAAATAATACGTAGCATCAACTAATATATCCACACCAGTACCAGTAAAAATACTCAATACTTTTGGATTTTTACCATCCGCCGCACTTACGGAAATTGGATCTCCACTATAACTAAAATCATAACCATCCTGATGTAAATTATATATATACGGAGTAGTAGGTCCACTAGAAGCTGAGGCACCAAACGAAGTATATCCTCTAACGGTCGTGATGCTTATATAACTAGTAACTGGACCTTCTAGATATGCCTTTATACCTCCTCTAGGTATAAAATGTACTATTAAATTACCGTTCTCACACTCTATACGTTTGTCCCAATTATAGTTAACTCCTGCTCTTGCAGGACATTTCAAATTATCACTGCCAGAAAGCGGCGCATATGCAGTTATAGATAAATCTCCGGTAGTAGCTCCATACAAAGGCACATTAGCAGCAGTAAGAGTTACATCAGTATTTGTTCTCAAATTAGCTGATATAATACCAAGCCCCTTTAATATGGGAAACTCAGCAGCTATATTACAATTACAAAGTGTATCAAGCGTTGCCAATGATATTAGCCTCCTTCTTCAGTTTGTTCGGCTGGTACATCAGCAAAATATGTAGCAAATGCCGGACCACCCTGAGCTATACTTGCATGATCATGAACTGTAATTCCAGCAATTATCGCATAAAAGTATTTTTCTCCTAATCCCCTAGAAGCAAATTGTATAATCTGTTTACCACTTTTATCATGCTTATATTTAACACAATCACCCAGTGAACCTGTAAATTTGCCTAGGCCCGGCCTCATTATTAAAAATCCTTTTAGATATTTCTCAGTATCCGTATTTGTAAACGACATTGGCGGATAACTTGGGGGCGGACATAACTTTATAGTATCACCAACACTAACTGTAAATTCTACTATATTTTCACTATCAAGATTTATTTCAGTAGATGCCGTAAACTCGGTAGCCATTTTATAACTCCTACTCGTCTATTTTAGATATTTCAATACTACTAGCGGTTTTGTCTAGTATAGTCCTATCGACATCATATGCTGGAGGAGTGGTATCTAACGGCAAAACCGGCAAAGTTTGTACTGCTTTTGGTTTATGATCAATTATATTTACAGGGAATTTTTCCATCTTAGAAGTATTATGTTTAATAACACTGTTAATTACTCCCCATCTTTCTGGCGGATCAGATCCATCTCTATAAGTTTTTACACGTCTATTTATTTTTTGGCCTTCTAAAGCTGCTAAAACATCTCTACCAGATATATTAAGCATGACCATAGATGCGTCGGTTCTGATGGGATTAATAGTGCTTTTTTCTATTGTACCAGTAAATATTTTATTTAACCTTCCCTTTAGACCAGCCTCTATAATTATATCAGCTCCTATATCGTTTGCAGTAGTATAAGGTATTTTCAAGCTTGCGGAAAATGTAGCAGCCATTTGATTTCTTGCTCTTCTAACATTAAATGACACCACATTAGGTGTTACAACTACTATCCCTCCTCCTATAGTGACCTTTGCTCTTACTTTTTGTCCTTGTATAGTCGCCATTATTTAGCCACCGGGTTATTATGTATAGTTACTGCAACCCTATCCCCCTTCTCTAATATTTCTTTAGATGTATTTATACAATCCATCATTCCTATCTGCTCTATCTGCACCTGGCATTTCACATTAGTTGGATCTACACCAGTTATAATACCTTCTAACTGTATCCGCTCAGTTTTATTTTGATAGAGTGAAGTATCCCACCCCGATATACCCATCCATCTAGGACCAGCATTCACAGAAATCAAATACTGACTTCCATCTTGATAGGAATAATCTATAGAATTTATAGTCTTTCCGTCTATAAGCCTACCTAGTACAGGCTCAGCATCTGGTGAACATATATAAGTTGTTTGTTCTATCACCTCATTTTGCATATTGTATATAAATTCTGAAACCGTTTGACATTGATCAGCATCTAAAAATGGTAATGTTATTTTTATATCACCAGTCTCCAACGAAGTAAACGCTCTAGCATACGTGGTAGAATTTAAATCCTGGATAGTATCAACTTCATAATCCGGTATAACTTCTAGAGGATCTAATAACTCTGTCTGTCCTCCATGTGTCCAGGATATAGGAGGTTTTTCATCACGAATAATCATAGGATAAACCATTACTTCTATATCTTCTAAATTTTTTCGTTTAACATTATTCTCTTCGTCACGAACAGCTATACATGGATTATTCCAGTCATAAATAACCACTATCTTTTCAACAATATACCCAGACTGTCCCTCATTCATAGGAAATATAGTAACAGAATTAGGGAATGGTAATCCTCCCACTTGATTATTTACCGTTGTTTCACCATCTTTTAGTTTTCCATCAATTGAATTATTAGGATCATATAAATCTACAAATTCTTTACGTCCTTTGGTATCTGGATCGTAAATACTTGAAGGCGCAACTCTTACAGTAGCATTTATAGCTCCATCTACTGACCCTCCAAAATTATCTAAATAATCAGGGTGTATATTAGCAGAAAATATGATTCTCTTATATGCTCTATCAGCTGGGTCGTCAATTACTACATAATCCTGCCCACGAGAAAGTCTGAACGGCTCAGCCTTAGCACTATCTAGATCCACTAAAAAAGTTGATCCACCAGGTATTATACTATCACCACTTTTATAAAAATCCGGTCTAATCTGCTTCAATTTATATCCATGTATATACACTTCTCTGACGCCTAAAAATTTTTTCTCATTACTACGTGGTAATTGTTTGCCTCTACTACTATCTGTAGTTTGAGTTTCTGCACATAGAGAGGCTATATACTTAACATTGGTTTTCCACTGCCTTTCTTGCAGCTTACCAAAATCTGGATTACCATCACCGCCCTTTAATTCAATGAACTTAGGAGTTGTATTACTAAACTTTACGTCAGTACTAGCTTGTTTGAACCACGGCACAGTAATTTTATATATATACGTAGAAACAGTTTCAAACAAAGCAGGATCTGTTATTCCTAGTTTTTGTAATACTAGATCTTGTTCAAATAAAGTATCTCCATATTCAATATAACCTTCTCTGTAGTAAGGACATTGTTCGGGACCAAGTATATCGCCCCATGTATGGTAAATTGGATATAGCTGACCAGTTACCTCTAGCTCCTTATCATCCTTAATAGTATTATCTATTGCAGTAGACCACCCTGTTTTTATACTATTTTTAAATGTAAGTAGATTAAAAGGATCACCAGTATATCTTTTCGGCGGCGGATCATATCCTATCACCAAAACATTATCACACGGTTTAGACAAAGTAGAGGTGTTTATACTATAAAATATCTGTGCTGAACCAACACTAGAATTAATCTCACCAATCTCATAGAAATGTATAAGACCATCCCCATCCGCATAACATTCAACAAGATGCCCTTGATCTTCGCCTAGTTCTGTGGCTAGAGATAGCTGCACCATTTGGTATGCGTCCCTACTTTTTATATCATACCCTGGTAATTTACTGCCTTTATCCGTACTATCGGACGAAACAGTTAAATCAAATATTTCTTCTATAACCCATTCGGCCACTGAGGAATAACGACGACTAGCAGGATCAAATGGTTGGCTAGGAAAATCCTGATCAAATGATTCTTCGGAGGTTATCCAGTTTTCAGCTAATCCATCCCACTCATGAAAATATGTAAAATCATTTTCTCTTGGCATATTTTACACCACCCCCAGATCAAGTCTATTAATATTTGCCAAAGTAAACGTACGCTCATCTTCTATTCTGTTCGACAAGTCAGATATTTGTAGTTCTATCATCTGTATCTGGGTTCTTATTGGATTTATTTCCACATTTTTAAAATCACTTAAAGATTCATTTATTCGTGTATCAACATAAGATCTATCGCTCGCTAATTTAGTATTAATGTCTATATTTAGAAAGGCTAATTGTTCTTCTAACTTACCTATATTTTCTTTCAGATCATCCATAACAGAAGTCTCTATTTCAACCATATTTATCTGTTCTGTGTTTGAAATAGACAATTCTTCCAATCTATCAAATTTTTCATTAGCAGCCTCAATAAACTGATCTATTTTAGTGGTTCCTGTTGCTCCTACTGTATTTATAGTAAGTGCTTCTTGAACCCCGTCCAAATTTATTTTTAGTTCTGGCAGGTCACTTTCACTTGGTATATTTAGATCTATACTAATTTCTTCTATCTTTTTGACTACGGCCTCTCCTATTTTTTCTCCTGCCGATTCCGCCTCTTTTAATACTTTACCTGGACTTACACCTCCACCCAAAGCAAACTTAGGCATTCCTATTAATCCGCCCATATTAAACTCTGCAGGAACTATAGCTTCTCCTTTATGTAAATAAGCTAATTGATTAGATGGTACAAAAGAAGTTCCTTGTTCATAACTACTTATTAACCCGCCTTCTTTTTTATCTAACTGTTCTAATATATTTTTCAGCTTCTGTTGTTTTCTCCTTATAGCCCCTTTATGTCTTTCTGGATCTACAGGTGATGGAATGTTAAGTATTTTATTGAATTGAGCTTCAGGGTCTTCGGCGCTATCAGTCAAATTTAATATACTATTATAAAAATCTTTCCAAGTCTTAACTTCCTTAAGAGTGTCGGCAGTAGATTCAAACCCTCTAGAACGTATATTACCAGTAATAAATTTCGCAACAGCCGGTGACCAGTTAGGTAATTTACCTGAATCTTCCGCCGTTAAATAACGATGTACATTTTTATACTCTGGAAGCTTAACCACACCACCCTCTTCAAATGATTGTATTAAACCACCTAATTGTTTTTTATCTGTAGTTCCAGTAATTTCTTGACCTATATTCCTAAATGTTTTTAACATAAACTCAAATAAACCCGGCCGTTTTGGTTTTCTTATAGTTTCTAAAGCCTTTTTTACTTCAGGTCCTTTTTGTTTTTCCGCTTCTCTTTCTCTTTTAAGAGCTTCCTCAAGGTTATATTTTGCATTGTATATCCGTACTTTAGAATAATCGCCAGACTTCTCGGCTTCTTTCGAAAGATTGTTAAGCTTATTAATATGAGCCGCTATCCCCCGCTCAGTTTCAGTAAGATCTGGTTGGCCGCCATTTTTAAATGATTGTATTAAACCACCCTGAAACTTTCCAACCTCACCAGTAAATAGAAATTTTAAATAGTCCCAAATACCACTTTTTTCAGGCGTCGAAACGGGTTCAATAGGCTGACGCTCACGT
>SDBV01009842.1_pt1 | contig 12623 bp, 15 predicted proteins | sample 2277081 | NCBI WGS metagenome assembly SDBV01 (sample SAMN10402039, study PRJNA504765) | marine sediment metagenome | isolation source: marine sediment core GS10_PC15, 223 cmbsf | place: Arctic Ocean: Southern Knipovich Ridge | collected 2010
CATCGCTTCGCCGGAGAGCAGCCCGGTTTCCTGCATGCTCGAGACAATGATTCCGCTCGCGGCCTGGAAGGACGCACTCGATGTGTTCGCCGCGTTGGTGAACGAGGTCGCCACCCCGCTCGCCGAGGTCTCGGCTGCGTTGCCGACGGTGTTCATGGCCGCGGTCGCCTGCTCGCCGAAGTTGAACATCCCCTCGGTGGCGATGCCCTGCTTCTCGAGGAAAGCATCGAAGCGATCGAAGAGGCCCTGGAAGCCAGCGCTGACCGCGTCGGCGGTGTCGAGCTGCGCGCCCTTGACGACGCCGGCGGCCGAGGCCTGGTCGAGCAGCGCCTGCGTGCCGGCGTCCACCTCGAAGCCGAAGTCGCGCTGCAGGTCGGCGAGCTGTTGGAGCTGCGGGCCGATGGCGGCGAAGGCCTCATTGGTGCTGAGGCCGCCAGCGGTCAGCTCCGCAAAGCCGGCAGTCAGCGATGTCCCGAAGGCGTCGAAGTCATTCTGCGTCGCCAGACCGAGAGCGCCGAGTCCCTCCATCGCGGTGCCCATGCCTTGGATGCCCTCGATCACCGGGGCGATGTCGTCCCGCGCGATTTTCCGGGCAAACTTACTGATCTTCTCGAAGCTCTCGGGCGCCTTAATTCCCAGCTCGGTGAAGACGTCGCCGAGGTCCTTGAGCTGCGACTTCATATCGCCGACCAGTTCAGTGATCGGGATGCCCGAGGCGAGGCCCTCGCTGAAGGCGACCGCGATCGCGCCGGCGGCGAACTGCGCTTGCGTCCCGATGCTGAGGATCGCGGCCTGCACAGCCGGATCCGTGACACCGCCCTTCACCCCGTCACCGATGGCCGTCCCGATTCCTCGACCGCCCAACGCCCCCGCCTTCGTCGCCTGCTTGAACGCCTTCTTGAAGTTCAGTCCCTCGGGTAGCTGCTCGATCCGAGTCTTGAGCGAGTTGATGATGGTCGTGACGCCGTCCGTGATCTTCGAGGTTTGCGCCAGCACGAAATCGGTGACGGCCTGCACCTCGATCCCCAGCGCCCGGGTCTCATTGATGATGCCGCGAATAGCCATGACGCCCTGCGCGCCCATGTTGTCGAGCTGCTCGACCAGGAGCGGGAAGGTGGTTTCGAGCAGCTTGGCCGCGTCGCCGGTCTCAGCGAGGCCGGATCGGACCTGACCGAGAGCTGCGTTGAGCACCTCGAAGACTTCGCTGATGGTGGCGCCGCTCGCACCGACCTCGCCGATCTTGGGGATCAGCTCGGTCAGCGATTCGCCGAGCTGCGCGAAGGCGACGGACGAGGTCAGCGTCCCGCGGTCCAGCTCATTGAGATTGATCCGCGCCTGCGAAACGAACTTGCTCAGGGCGGCGTCGTTCTCGACCCCGGCCTCCTGGATGATGGCGGGCAGGTTCTTGATGATCGCGCCGACACGGTTGCCGGTCTCCTTGCTTTCCTCGGCGATGGTCTTGGCCAGCTCATCGCTGATGGTTACACCGATGTCGCGTCCGACGTCCTCGGCGACCTTCTTGAATTCTGGCTTGCTGAAAATCCCGCCGATCACGCCGACCAGCTTGCCGGCCAGCTTGCCAAGCTCCTTGCCGATGATCGAACCGATCGGGCCGAAGGCCGCGCCGATGGAGCCACCTACCTCGCCACCGATTTGCGAAGCGATGGCGCCCAGGCCCTCGGTGATCTTGCCGGAGAACAGATCGCCGATGCCCGCTCCGAGGAAGCCGGCGATGTTGCTCGGGTCGGTCAGGCCCTTGATGCCCTCCTTCAGCTTGTCGGTGAATTTTTCGAAGGCGCCCTTGTCCTTCTCCAGCGCGGCGCCCTGCTCTCGGGCAGCGTCGGTGATTGCCTTCAGGGCGGCGACGACCTCTGGGCTCTCCTTCGCCAGCTCCTCGTAGGCCGCATCGAGTTCTTGCACGACGCGGTCCAGCTCGCTCGTCGGGATCACGCCGGCGGCGATCGCTGCAGGGATTTTATCCAGCGATTTCAGCGCGCCCGGGATGGTCTTGACGCCAAGCTCGTTGATCACGTCGGCGAACTTTTCGAAGGGATCTTCGACGCGGCCGGCGGCGATCGCGGCGGCCTCGAGCTGCTCCTCGAGTTCAGCGATCTCCTCGGCCAGGCCCGGGTCGCCAAGCTCGGCGTCCTCGGCTTTCTTCTTGAGCGATTCGAGCGCGTCCTCGAGTTGCTTGGGCGAGCCGGCGCTATCCTCGAAGGCTTTCTTCAGCGCGTCCAGCTCGCTCTCGAGATCATCGAGGGTGACCAGGTTCAGCCCAGCGATCGCTTCGGCGGCCTCGAAGGCTTGCAGCGCCTCCTCGCCGAGCGCGGCGCGAGTGGCGTCGAGCGCCTCCTGGACGGCGGGCTGGTTCTCCGCGACCTTGGCGAATTCCTCCTCCATCCGGAGCAGCGCTTCGGCGAGCAGGTCCGGTGCGACGCTGCCCTGTTCGATCACCAGGAGCAGCGCGTTGATCGCCTCGAGTGCCTCGGTCTTGGTGGTCAGGCCGACGGTCCGCATGGCGATGTTGAGCCGCGCGGCGGCGAGTGCCTGTTGGTCGACGGCGTCGGTGACGGTGTTGAGGCCGGACGCCACCGAATCGGAGATGGCTGCCAGCTCGCCGTACTTCTGCTCGAGGCCCAGGACCAGCTCGACGAGCACGCTGGTCGGTGCGGCGCCGGCTTCGATGGCGATCTTGACGGCGTCGATCTCGGCGACCGCGTCACTGACCTTGACCAGGCCGAGCAACTCGATGGCGTCGGTGACCTTCTTAGCTGCGGCCGCGGCGGCGTCGCCGGCGGTGTCGATGTCGTCGGCGGTCTGCTTGCTGTCCGTACCAAATTGCGCCATGAAGCCGCTGCTGTCGCGCAGGGCGGCGCCGAGCGCGTCGAATTCCTCAGCGGTGAGATCGCCCCGCTCCTCGAGGATGGCGAGACCGGACTTGAGGTCCTGGATTTTCTGGTCGGTCAGCTCGGCGTTCTGGAGCCAGCGCGCCAGGCCCTCATCACCGAAGCGGCGCCAGACGTTGGTGAGGCCTTCGGTCTCAGTTGCGAAATTGGCGGCGGCCGTCGTGGCATCCTCGAGCGACTTGGCCGCGTCGCCCGAGATCATCTCGTTGAGGCCTTCGGTCAGCTCGCCGACGAACTTGGTGGCGGCCTCCAGCTTCGGCCCGAGGAAATTCCCGATGGCGTTGCCGACGGCCATGATGAAATCGATGACCGGGGCGAGCACCGCGCCGAGCAGTTTGAAGCCCTCGACCACCAGCTTGAGGGCGCCTTTCGCCAGGGTGAAAAGGAATCCGCCGACCGCGACTACGAGATCCCGGAACGGTTTGAAGGCAAGCAACGCCACGCCGATGGCGATCGCGATCCCGACCGGGCCCGTCAGGAAAGTAACGACGGTGCTCAGGGCGCCGGTGATCCCGCCGCCGCCAGTGAGGCCCAGGCTGAATATCTTGGTGGCCTTGGTGAACTGACCGAGAGCGTTGCGGCTCTGCACGCTCTTGGTCAGGAAGTTGGGCAGCACGCTGTTGGCGAGGACGTTCATGCCCTTGGTCGCACCTTGGGCGGCGAGCCCGACGCCCTTGAAGCCGAGGCCCTTGGCGAGCAGGGTGGCGACCGATCCGAAGGAGGTGATCAGGGATCCGGCGATCAGCAGGAGCGGTCCGGCGGCCGCGGCCATGGCGAAGAACGCCAGGATGGTGGCGCGCACCGGCTTGGGCAGCTCGCCGAAGGCCTTGGCCAGCTCGCCGGCGCGCTGCACCCACGGCTTGACGAGATTGAGGGTGTCGCGCAGCACCGGGAGCAGCGCCAGCCCGAACTCGATGGCGACGTCTCTCAGCTCGTTGCCCAGGATCACGAACTGGCTGGCGAAGGTCTTGTATCGTTCCTCGGCCTCCTTGGCGAGCGCGGTGTTTTCCTTGAACGCTTTGTTGCCCTCATCGAGGGTGCGGCCGAGCAGATCGCCGGCGTTGGCCAGCGAAAGAAACGAGCGCTTGAGCCGCTCGTCTTCGAGGCCCAGGTCGGCGAGGATCTGGAACGCCTTGTCTCCCGATGCCCCGAGACCTTCGACGAACGCTGTAAACGCTCCGGCCGCATCCTGCTTGAAGGCGGTAGCGAACTGGTCGGCAGACATGCCGGCGGCGTCGGCGAATGCTGTTAGCTTCTCGCCCCCGATGCTCACCGCCTCGGTCATGCCGAGCAGAACCTTCTGGACCGCGGTGCCGCCTGCCGCGGCCTCAATGCCTACGCTGGACATGGCGGCACCAATGGCCAGGATCTCGGCCTCGGCCAGTCCGGCGATCGCGCCGGATCCCGCGATACGTAGGCCGAACTCGACGATCTCAGATTCGGTGGTGGCGAAGTTGTTGCCGAGTGCAACGATCGTCGAGCCCAGGCGATCGAATTGGTCCTGCGGCAGGCCGGTGATGTTGGCCAGGCGGGCGAGCGCCGTCGCGGCCTGGTCGGCCGAGAGGTTGGTGGTCGCACCCAGATCCGCCATGGTCCGGGTGAAGTCGAGGATGTTCTCGGTCTTGATGCCGAGCTGCCCGGCGCTCTCGCCGATCCGGTTCAGCTCATTGACGGAGACCGGGATCTCCTTGGCCATCTCCCGGAAGCCGGTGGCGAGAGCGGCGAACTCAGCCTCGGTGGCGTTGACCGTTTTCCGGACGCCGGCGAAGCTGGATTCGAAATCGGATGCGGCCTTGACCGCGGCGCCGCCGATGAGCAGCAGCGGGAGGGTGACGGTCTTGGTCAGGGAGGCGCCCGTCTGAGACATCTGGGCGCCGACCGCCTGCCACCGCTTGCCGGTCTGCTCGAGCTTCGAGGCGGCGATGTTGAGGCTCTTGGAGAACTGATCGTCGAGGACTAGAAGCCCGCGCAGCGTCCCGATCCCAGTGGACATGGCCTCCTACCTTTACTTTCCCTGCTGCCGCCGCGGCGGTTGGTGCGCGCTTGCGATCATCGCTCCGATCGCCTTCATCTCCTGCCAGGTCTTGCGCTTGGGTACGGCCGTCTCGCCGAACTCGAGCACAAAATCCCGGACCGGCTTGGCGGGTGTCCCGCGGCGCCGGTTGATGTTGTAGAGCATCTGGACGATCGAGGCCGCCCGGTAGTCAGCTCGCTCCTCGCCGAAGGGCTCGAGGTCGAAGTAGGCACGCCACTCCCGGAATAGCGTGATGCTCATCCGGTCGAGCATGCCGTTGACATCCCAGGTGCCGAACTCGCGCGCTAACCTGAATGCAAAACGCCGTCCGCCGTCCCGCCTCAGTCGTTTTTTTCTTCGTCCTCTCCGGCCTCCTTGGCGAACCCATTGAGCACCAGCGCCTCCGCCTGCAGTCGCTGGAATACTCGGAAGTTTTTGTGCGTCAGCGCCTCGACGTTTTCTGCCGAGAACAGCGGTGCGCCCTCGGCGTCGACCGCGCAGTCGGCCACCAGCTTGATCATCATCAGCCGGCGTTGCTCCTCGTCCTCTTGCGCCGCGGCGAAGCCCATGGCTTGTGCTGCGCTCATGACCTGCATCCGAACGCAGCGAGGTTCACTCTCGCCTTCGGGTGTCCACTCGGGCACGGGCACGTCGACGTAGTCGAGGTCCTTGCTGCCGAGGATCTCCTCGGCGGACAGCAGCGGGATTGGGGTGGCGGTCGTCTTCTTCTTCTCGTTGGTCATTGCTCGAGCCCTCCCAGGCTCAATGGGTTGCGCCGAGGCGCGTGGGTTTCTACGCGAACTGCATGGTGCCGGTGGTGCGGATGCTTACGTCCGCGACCAGCCCGTCATCCACCGGAGCCGCGACCGCAAAGTTGGTCACGAAACCGGAAAAGACCCAGGCCGTCCCGTCGGGATAGGTGATCCGGAAGACGTCCCGATCGCCGTTCTGCCAGCTCTCGATGAGGCCCGTGCCGTCATCGTGGCTGCCGTCCGTCGGGATGTAGCCGATCTGGAATGTCACCTCGCCGTGCCGGCGGATGCCAACGACGAAGCTCTCGTCCTGGTCGTTGTGGTTGGTGGTCTCGATCGGGTTGCGCGAGAGCGCCGGGCCGCTGATGTCGCGCAGCTCGGCGATCGCCGCGAACGACCCGCCGCCTAGCGGGTCGCGCTCGATGATGGTTCCTTGTGCGGAGATTGCCAATCCCATGATTCATTCTCCCGGTTGTTGGTTAGCCAACTACGTTGGTGTTCCGGATTCCCACGAGCGCGTCGTAGGCGTCCTGTGCCATGCTCAGCGCCGCGCTGAAGGTGCTTGCCCGGGCGACGAGCTGTGCTGTCGGCCGCTGGTACGCCGGCGGGCCGATTTCGTTGTGCGTCCGGAGCGGGGTCACTCCGCCGGTGTCGATGAAATGAAGAAACGGCCCTGCCCCGTCGGGCACCACGGTGATCGATCCGCCGAGGATATCAGTCCCGAAGGTGCCGACGCCCGCGGCGACGAGCAGGCCGATGATCTCTTGGGGCCAGGCGCGGCTGAACGATTTGACCGCCGAGATGTTGATGGCGTATTGCTGGCGGCCGGCGTCGTCGAGGCCGATGTCGATCGGCTCCTGGACGACGTTGATCTCTTGGTACCAGGCGCTCATTGGCCGGCCTCGAAGGTGGCGGCGATCTCGATGAGCTCGTCCTCGAGGTCCGAGTTGCCGGCGGCGCCAGCCTCGGCGGCGTGCTCGGTGAGGATCTTGGCCAGCTCGTTGCGCAGCCGGGCGATGGCCTCGGGGATGTCGCCGATGCTGAATTGGAATTTGACCGGGCTCGCCATGGTCAGACCACCACGTTGTCGAGGTTGAGCAGGCGGCCAATGTCCCGCGCCGCAGTTCCGACGGCGTCCATCAGCGGGCGCTCGAGATATTTGCGGGACCCGACTTTGTGCTGGAAGTCTCCCTCGTGCTGGACGATGGCGTAGGGCGCTGCCGGCCCGCCGTAGACGAGCGCGACGGAAATCTCTCGGCCTTTGCCTCGAGTCGGTGGCTCCACATGGCCCGAGCTGCGCAGGGTGCCCAGGTCGACGGGAACGAACTCCCGCTTGCTGGTGTTCATGATCTTCTCGCCCAAAACGAAAAGGGCGTTGCCGATGATGTCCGGGTAGCGGTCAGCCAGTGCTCGCAGTTTGCGCGCCATCTCCTTGATCCCGAGCAGCTTCGTTTTCCTCGGCGCCATCGAACAGTTCCTGCGCTGTCGGGTCCAGCGCGGCGTCGACCACCTCGGCGAAACGCTGCCCGATCTGCGGCCAACGATAACAGTCTCGCCCGACTAGTAAAATCCCGCGGGCGCTGAGATTCTCTCGCGCCTCGGGGTGTCGGTAGAGGCCATCGAGCGCGTCGATCGTCTCGGCGCGGTCCGCGATTCCGCCGATCGCGTTGATGTTGTTGGGCGTGCAGGCAGTGGTGGTGCAGGGGATGAGGATCGCTGCGTCGGCGAATATCTCGCCGAGCGCCGCCCAATCCGGAACGATCTGCGGGATGCCGCAGGCCATGCCCTCGAGCGTGGTCAGACCGAAGCCCTCGCCTTGCGTTGTGCTGAGCTGGACGTCGAAGGCTTGGTAGGTCTGAGCCAGCTTTTCCTCGTCGACCCCGTGGCCGATGTCGGGCTCGGCGATGATCAGCCGGCTGGCGATCCCGTAATAGGTGGCGAGCTGGTTGACGTCGTATCCCTGGTCGCCGGTCGGCGCGACGTGCAGGTAGAGGTAGGCGTCGGCGATCTTGTTGGTCCGGATCCACTCAGCAAAGTAGCCGATGGTCAGGTCGAGCCGCTTACGGGGTTGGTTGCGGTTGACGTTGCCGACGATGAAGCCGCTCTCCCGCAGCCGCGGTGGCAGGCCAAGGGCGGTCCTCGCCGCGGCCCGATCGCCCGGCTTGAAGATCTCGAGGTCGACGCCGAGCGGGATCACGGCTGCCGGCCCGGTGTAGCCGCCACGGTGCGCCTCGGCCAGTCCGAACTTGGTCCAGAAGACAGCGCCGGCGAGGCCGTTCAGCTCTCGACCGCGGCAGTTCAATCCGTCGACCGGCATCGAGGCGATCACCGGGCAGTTACCAGCCTTGCTCATGTAGGCGGGGATGTTCCAGGGGTCGTTGAGCGCGACGATGATATCCGGCTTGAGGTAGGTCGCCAGCTTGGCGGTGCGAGCCACCCCGAAGGCGTCGCCGCCGGTGATGGTCCGCGCCGGATAGATCGGGAACGGGAAGGGGTGCGGGTCTCCGGTGTAGTTGATCCCGAGGACGTGGAGATCCCAACGGTGCCGTAGCACGTCGCAGATGCCGTGCGTGACCCGCGCGAATCCCGTGGCCACGCCGGCGTCGCCGACCCAGAGGAGTCTGCCCTTTTGTTGCAGATGGTCGTGGCTCATGCTGCGTCTCCTAGTGCGCGCGACCAGAATTTCGCCGCGAGTGCTTTCCAGTTGAATCGCTCGGCCGCTGCCGCCATCTCGGCGTCGGTGACCGGGCGGTACTCGCCCTGCAGGATCTCGGTGATCGCCGCGGTGACGGTCTCGGGATCGGCCTCGGGAATATACTCGGCCCACTCTCCGAACCAGGCGCGGTAGTGCGGGGCGTCCAGCATGATCGGCCGGGCTCCGCAGAGCAGACCCTCGGCGGCGGGCATCTCGAAGCCCTCGCATCTCCGGAGCCCGGCGACGTAGTCGCTCCGGCTGTATGCCAGGCGGAGGGCGTCGTCGGTGATGCCCAGGCCGAAGTCCATCTGCGGTCCGCTGATCGCCAGGAAGCTGTCCTCGGGCCCGAGGTGGAAGCCGCGGCGGTCGGCTCGGCGGTTGGCCTCAAAGCATTCGGCGATGCACTCGCTCTCGGCAACGTAGCCGCTCGAGAGGATCCCGTATCTCTCGCCGGTGGTGATGGCCGGCCAAAAAACATCGGGGTCAGCTCCAAGCGGGGCATAGAAAAAGCAGCGCGGGAAGTCCGTCGCCCCGGTACCCTGGCCGATGTGCGGCAGCTCCTCGCCGCACCACGGGCATTCCTGCTCGGCGTAGCCGTCCTCGACGAGCAGTGCGTCGAGGTCGTAGTAGCTCCAGACCGCCTCGGCGCCGCGCCAGATGTCGAGCCACTTACGGCTATCCGGTTCCTGCGTCGAGCGTATGCAGTACTGCATGATGGCGTACCGTTGGCCGCGCTCCCGGATCCGATCGATCACCGGCCAGACGTCGGTGCCGATCGTATGGACGACGACGAGGTCGGCTTGGTCGGCGATGTTGGTGGCGGTGTGCCCGGCCGGCAGGTTGTCGGCGAGGGCTCGGTCGACGCGCCTCATCGCGCCGCTCAGGGTCGGGTCGGCCCAGGTGCAAACTCTCATCCCAGTGCCATCCAAAGCAGCTCCCGCACGATGTCAGCGCGCGAGAGCGCAAGGCCCGGGCGCACTTTCTTCTCTTGCTCCCATCGCGCGTTGACGGCGTTGTGCAGCTCGGTATCGACGCGAATATAGAGGACCCGGTCCAGGCCGGCGGATGGTCTGCTCATGGGTGATCGACGCTCGCGTCATGAAAAATGCGCCGCGTCCCCCATATTGAAACCGGCGGTTGTGTCGAGCCAGCAAACACGGACAACCAGACGCGGCCGAATACCAGCACAGAGATCCGCTCGCGCCATGTCGGGCGCCACAGCGACACCGACTGCTTGCCATCGCTGAAAACCGGCAGCGGCCCGCAGTCCTCGTCGGTCCAGCCAGCCGGTTTGTTCAAGGTCGCGTTTACTTCGGGGAATTCTATTGGCTGCATGGTTCCACCTCGTCCGCTAGCTCCGGGGCGATCTCGACGAGGATCCTGCCGGCGTCGGTGTCGAGATCAATTTCGATGCCCGGCGCCAGGCTGATCGTGACCACGGTTCCGTCGCCCGCTTGCGTGTTGATCGTTAGCTCCTGCGTGTACTTCGAGACATCAACTCCACCCAGCTCGACGAGCCCGTAGCCGAACTGATCGAGCCGGAGACGGATCTTCCGTTCGTCCGGTGGCTTGGCGGTCCCTGATCCACCATCCGGCGGCGGTCCCTGCGGCGTGCCCGGTTCAGGCGAGTATCCTTTCTCGTTCATGGGTGATCGATCCTGTAGTCGACGGCGCAGCCGATCCGGTAGCCGGCGCAGCGTGCTGCCGCGCACCAGCCGACCAGGGCGTTAGCGCTGTTGTTCTGGACGAATCGAGCTACCTCCGAGCGCATCACCAGGCAACTCCCGGCGCTGTGGATCTCGCCGATGCCATGACTCGGCAGGCTCTCGTGGAATGGGGCGAAGGGTCCGAAGCGTTGGCTGTCGGTCCCGCGGTAACCCCAGATATCGTAGAAGGCTTCGGCCGCGTAGGTGAGCGGGGCGATGATATCGAAGCCGTCCGCCTGGCGGTGCGCCAGCTCGGCCAGCCCGGCGATTGTCTCGGCGCGCCAGAGCAGATCGCTCTCGATGTAGACGAGCACGTCGTCGGTCCCGTCGACGCCGGCGAAAACTTCATTGCTCACTCCGGTCAAGGCCTTGAGCCGGACCGGCGATTCCGTCGATCCGAAGTGCGGGTGGCCGTGGTCATGGTTGCGGACGTCGGTCGGGATCTCCCACAGCTCAGCCATGTGCCGCAGCTCCTCGGCGGTGCCGTCGATGCTGTCGCCCTCGACCGCGACGATCCGGACGCTATCGTCGTAGCCGAGTTGCTCGACGAGCGCGTAGACGCTTTTGAAGTAGCGGTTGGTTCGGCCGGCCATGTTCCGGAAGGCGCTACCGATCACGATTCTCATGGCGTCCAGAGGCTGGTCGGTTGTTCGATCGGGATCTCGGGTGCTACCCAAAGGTCGATGCCCTCCGCACGCCAGGCCTCGCACAGCTCGACGACGGCTCGGCTCTCGATCTGCCGGCCGCGCAGGATCTCCGCGGGCACCATCCAGACCGATCCGAAGCTCCCGACCTGGAAGGGTGCGCCGTTGCGCTGCCAGCCTCGGGCGTAGGGCGGACGCGCAGCGAAGGGCTGGCCGCGGAGATCTCGGTAGGCCCAGGTGTCATAGAACTGCGGTGGTCTCCTCGGGTCCAGGTTGATCGTTGGCCAGCCGGCGATGCCGGCGATCGCTCCGCCCTCAAGGGTGTTGGGCTCGACGCAGAGCGGCGTGTTGATCAGGGCGTCGAGCACGTCGGGTGCCGACCGCAGGTCGCTCTCGTGCAGCACCGCATACTGGGCGCGGATGTCCAGCTCGGCGAACATCGCCGAGGCCGTGGCCGAGCCGCGGCGCCGCTGCGTAATGGTGTCCGTGCCCTCGATGCCGGTGTCGGCGATCTGGATGCGCACGCGATCCTTGAGGCCGAAGAACACGGCCGTCTCGCACAGCAAATCGAGCGTGTTGTCGTCGCTGTCGCCGACGACCCAGTGCCACTCGAGCGCGTGGTGCGCCGACGTCTTGCTCAGCAGATGCTCGGCCCTGGCCTCGAGATCTCGGTCGGCGTCGTTGCGCCACAGCGACATGATGACGATCATCGGCCGCTCGTTGTTTCGAGCGGCTCGCTGTCCGCGCCGCATTGAGGGCAGCGCAGCTTGCCCATGGGCATGCCCGCATCCGACTCGGCTGAGACTTGCGGGCCGAATGCAAACGTCTTGACCACGCCGACCCAAAGACACCGCTGACAATGCAACGCGACTCCGCCGTGGTCGGCGGCGTGACGTACGGTCTTGTACTGCGCCCGCGTCATGTTCCTGCCCTGATCGCCCAGGTCCAGCCGGGCTCGTCGGTCAGCTCCTCGCCGGCAGTCAGGATCCTAGGGTTGTCCGCGGTCACCTCGCGCCAGGCGTTGAGAAGCATATCGTTGCCGCGGACGCGGGCGTCATCGAAGACGAGCAGGCCGCCGGGCTCGAGCAGCTCGAGGCTGTCGTGGAGATCCCGCGCTGCGCCGATCGCGGTGTGGTCTCCGTCGACGAGGATCAGGTTGAAGCGTTCCGGCTCCGCGTGACGCCCCGATGGTCTCGTCGGCGCCGCCAGCAGCGGCAGGATGTCGTGGCTGTCGCCGGTGAGCAGGCTGGTTTTCTGGATGTCGATCCCGAGTGCCACCAGGTGGCTCCGGACTTCGTCGGCGCCGGCGTTGGGCTCTCCGCCGTAGCCCTCGATCCAGGGGTCGATCCCGACGGCGCACTCGAGGCGGTTGCCGGCGGCCATGCAGGTGAGCGCGAAGCTGTGCCCGAGGCGGACGCCGATCTCGAGATAGCGGATCGCTCCGCCGCGCTTGCCGCCCGCCGCCGGCTCGAGGGCCTCCTCGGCGAGGCGTCTGCGGTAGGCCATGGCGCGCTCGAGGTGCTCGCCGCGGAAGTGCCGGCTCGGGATCTGCGCGAGCACCGCCTGCCAGTAGTTGTCGATGGTGCAGGCCCCGCAGATCTCGTCGACGACGCCGTGGGTGCAGGGTCCGATCTGATCAAGGATGGCCATAGCTGTGCTCTTTTGGCGTTATTCCCTAGCAGGGATTGGCGACGTTGGGTGCTGTGTGGCGCTCTCGCCCTTGCGGGTGCCGTAGGGTGTCCGAATCTCCGCGGCCGTTAGGAGGCCGCTCAGGCGCTCGTAGGATCAGGCGCCGCCCGGCGGGCCACGGTAGGTCCGCTCCCGCCCGGCGCCTGCTCTCGGGTTCCAATCCCGAGGGTCTTTTAGTCCTCGTCCGCATCCGCGAGCTCGAGCCGCGCGACTCTGA
>SDBV01009843.1_pt1 | contig 12623 bp, 11 predicted proteins | sample 2277081 | NCBI WGS metagenome assembly SDBV01 (sample SAMN10402039, study PRJNA504765) | marine sediment metagenome | isolation source: marine sediment core GS10_PC15, 223 cmbsf | place: Arctic Ocean: Southern Knipovich Ridge | collected 2010
CATAAAGACAAGCGAATCAAATAACAAGGGCAACTCAACCTTGCCCCCTTTGGGGGAAAGGCAATTTCACCCCCTTCCAGGGGTTAAATCAAGGCCGGCCCCTTCGGGGTCGGATTTTTACTTTTAGTAATGAATTTGGCAGATGTTATAAAAAGTTTTAGATGGACAGTCCATGAGGCCGAAGTGGTTATGGGTCGCGCCCATCTTCTCAGCAAACTTATTATAGATATGGAAACAGGCCAACGAGGATTCATTATTACCGGAAAAGAGGAGTTTTTAGAACCTTTCAATGCTGCCAATAAAAAATTCGATAACATACTTACAAGTTTAAGGCAGGATTTGACCGGTCAGCCGAAATATTTAGAAATGTTGGAAAAAATAGAGCACCTCCGATATGAATGGTTGGGGGCTGCCGGAGAACCGGAAATTGAAACACGCAGATTAGTTAACAAAACCAAAGTTAGCTTAAAAACGATCGATCAGATGATTTTGGCAGAAACAGGCAAGCGCATTTTAGATAAGATTAGAATCGCCATGGCTGTAATTTCAAATGGTTTTAAAAAAGTTGATAGAAAGGATGAACTCCTGTTAATCCTCCAGATAAGCAAAGATGTTATAGACTCTGAAACCGGACAAAGAGGATTTCTCCTAGCAGGCGAAGATCGGTTTCTTGAGCCCTATTACACCGGGCAAATTGAGTTTATCAGACATTTTAAGGAACTGGACAAACTACTTCAAGGAGATAAGACGAATCAAATAAGATTATCCGAGGTAAAGAAACTATACGGAGAATGGATGGTTAAAGCTGCACGACCGGAAATTCAGGCCCGAATAGAGTATGAGAAGAATCCGCGTTCGATGGATGATATTGCAAACTTGCTCGCAGCAGGTACCGGGAAAAAAATTATTGATGAATTGAGAAAAAAAATCGACAAATTTACTGATAACCTGACAAGAGATATTGAACAAAAACTCGCAGAGTCAGAGCGAAAAGCAACCGTTTCTAATGTCATTAGCTTTTCAGTAAGCATCACCGGTATTTTATTATCCCTAATCCTTGCAGTTGTTATAGGCAGAATGATCATGGCTCCGATTAATGCTCTGATAAACGGAACCAATATAGTTGGAAAGGGCGATTTAACCCATCGTATAAAGGTAAGAAGCAAAGATGAATTAGGGGTATTGGCAGATTCTTTTAACAAAATGACCGAAAAATTAAGCCACTCCCTAAATACATTGGCTGAGAGTGAAACACGTATCCGCACAATTCTGGATGCTGCTCCGGATGGTATTATTACGATCAGCGCAAAGGGTGTTATCAAATCTTTTAATTTTGCAGCAGAGAAAATGTTCGGCTACAATGCCCCTGAGATTGTCGGGAAAAATATCGATTTGATAATGCTCGATATTTTCAGAAAAAACCATCAGGAACTGGTGGCGAGGTGTAAAGATAATTCCATAATAGACGTTTCCGTATCTATTGGCGAACTCGCCTTTAAAAACCGGCGATTATATACCGCGATTATCCACGATATCACCCGGCGAAAGCAAACTGATCTGGAGTTGAAAAAATCCAGAGAGGCAGCGGAGCTTGCCAACCGGGCAAAAAGCCAGTTTCTGGCCAATATGAGCCACGAGATTCGCACCCCGATGAATGCCATAATCGGTTTTACTGATATTCTCTTGGAAATGGAACTGGAGCATGAGCAAAGGGACTACCTGAAAACAATAGAGACAAGCGGGACCGCTCTTCTTTCCCTACTCAACGATATCCTCGATTTTTCCTAGATTGAAGCAGATGAATTAAGTTTTGAAGAGATCGACTTTGATGTGGAGATTCTGGCCTTTGACGTCTGTGATATGATTCGGCCCCGAATTGAATCAAAGCAAATTGAGATTATATGCCATATTGGAGACCATCTTCCTGCTCATGTGAATGGAGATCCGGCTCGATTCCGACAGGTAATAACCAATCTAATGGGAAATGCATCCAAGTTTACCGCTCAAGGTGAAATTGAGCTTTCCCTGGATATTGAAGCGGAAAAGGCTGATCGCATAAAACTTCATGCACAGGTAAGGGACACCGGAATCGGTATCCCGAAAGACAAATTGAAAACGATATTCGAAGCGTTTCATCAAGCCGACAGTTCCACCACCAGAAGATACGGGGGGACCGGCCTGGGCCTTTCAATCTGCAAAAAAATTTCCAACCTCATGGATGGAGATGTCTGGGCGGAGAGCAAAGACCATAAGGGAGCCATCTTTCACTTCACCGCGTGGCTCAAAAAGGTCGAAAAAAAAGAGGTTAAGCGATTTGCCCCTGTATCCCTTTCAGGAAAGAGGGTACTGATTGTTGATGATAACCAAAAAAATCTGGATATATTAGTACAACTTCTAAACTCAGTCGGCATGGACGTGGTTGCACTGAGAAATAGCAGGGAAGTCTTATCGACTTTGCAACAGAATCTGAAGGCTCAAAATCCGTTCACCGTTTGCATTATGGACCTCCAGATGCCCGATATGAGCGGGTATGATCTTGCCAGACAGATCCGTAATTCTGAAATTGAAATCCAACAGTTGCCGATGATCGCTTTATCCTCTTTAATGGAACGGGATGCTAAAGAATGCAGAGAAGCGGGCTTTGATGGTTTCTTAAGCAAACCGATTCGCCGTAAAAAAATGTTTCAAATGCTGGAACGGTTACTGGGAGCAAAGGAAGACGACAAAGAAAAACCTGACGTTACTAAGTCACAAATTCTGACTCAGTATACGGTGCGTGAAGAAATCAAGCATTCTGTGAGGATTCTTTTGGCCGAAGATAATCCTGTTAATCAGAAGCTGTCCACATTGATACTGACCAAAGCCGGATATCTATTGGAAGTGGCTGAAAACGGTAATGAGGCGGTTGAGAAATATACAACAAATCCGGCAGATTTCGATTTGATCATTATGGACGTTCAGATGCCGGAAATGGATGGATTGGAAGCAACCAGGGTCATCCGGGATAAAGGATTTGACACCATACCTATTATTGCGATGACTGCCCATGCCATGATAGGGGATCGGGAAAAGTGTCTTGAGGCCGGGATGAATGATTATATTTCCAAACCGATCAAACGAGAAATCATCTTTGAAATCCTTGAAAAGTGGGTTTTTAAATAGGAATTTTCCTTTTCCCGAATTGTTAATAAATTGCTTTTGACCCGTGAGACAAAATGAGACGCCCTTTTACAGCGGCCATTATGTGAATATAAACCACAAAGAGAATGCATTTGCAAAATTACAGGTGATAACCGTTTGTTATGGGATTTGGGTTTAGACAGACAGCGCTCCGTACTTTGTTACAAACATCGAAAGAAGCCAAATAAGGAGGGTGTATCGATATGCCTGTCATTCAGTGTGGCCATATAGAAATCGCCTATGAAATAACGGGCAGCCGTAAAAAAGGGTCGATCATACTGATCCGTGGCCAGGGCACACAGTTGATCCACTGGCCGAAACCTTTTTACGAGACGTTTGTCGCACAGGGTTTTAAGGTTTTACGGTTTGATAATCGCGACACGGGCCTTTCCGGTAAGTTCGATCGGATCGATGATCAACAGCTCGGTGACTTCAAGAAGCGGATTGCCCGAAGGGAAAATATTGACCCACCCTATACCCTGGAAGACATGGCGTTAGATGTAATTAACTTGATGAATTCACTTAATATCGATACGGTCCATATTGTCGGCATTTCCATGGGGGGAGTCATTGCACAACTGATGGCGGCAAATCATCCTTCTCAAATTCTCTCGATGACTTCGATCATGTCCGGCAGCGGTGGATTCGATCATAAGCTTATAGATGCGTTATGGTCGATGCGGTTATCCCGGAAAGCGTTTATCCAAGAGTGGGTTAAATATGTCCGCCAATTCGGCAGCCGTAAATACTTTGAAAATGATGCCCACTCACGCCGGATTGCCGCGGAAGCTTACGACCGATGTTACGCGCCTAACGGTGCCAACCGCCAATTATTGGCCCTTTTCTCCATTAAAAATTTGCAAGATCTGGCTCGAACGATTTCCGTGCCGTCACTGGTCGTTCATGGTGCCGACGATTGGCTGATTTCACCCGAGAGAGGGCGGGAAACCGCTGAGTTAATTCCAAATGCAAAATTTAAGCTGATTGACGGTATGGGGCACGATATTCCGCCAGCGCTTGGAAAGCCGCTGGCCGAAATCGTACTTGATCACATATTGTCGACAGCTGAAGTACGGAGTTAGAGAAAAAAACGTTACGCCGATTTAGGAAATCATAGTTGTTGTCCAAGAAAAAGGAAAATCACATGAATACTAAAAGAACTCTCGAAGCCACGATACTCGGTGCATTTTTATTCGCCGGATTGATAATTCTTGGATATTTATTATCAAATGCGGCTATCAGAATCAAAGGCATGGACAGAACCGTCACTGTCAAAGGGCTTGCTGTACGAGAAGTTCATGCGAATATCGCCATTTGGCCCATAAAATTCAATGAGGCGAGTAATGATCTAAACCAACTATATTCAGAGATTCAGAAAAAATCTGATTTGATTATGGATTTTTTAAAGAAAAACGGATTTTCGGACAATGAAATATCAATCTCACAACCGGCAATATTAGACAAACAAGCGCAAGGTTATGGAAATATAGGTAAAATTAAATTCAGATTCACAGCCTCGACAACAATCACAGTCTATACAGAGAACGTTTCCAACGTGATGGAATCGGTGACAAAGGTAGTAGAACTGGGCAAACACGGAATTGTAATTTCCGGTCAAGATTATGGAAATAAATCAGAATTTTTATTTACCGGCTTAAACAGGATTAAACCTGAAATGATCGAAGAAGCAACAAGGAATGCCAGGGAGGTTGCTGCAAAATTCGCAAAAGATTCAAATAGTAAACTGGGTAAAATCAAGAAGGCAAGGCAAGGGCAATTTTCAATCATGAATCGGGATAGCTCGACACATCATATCAAAAAGGTAAGAGTGGTTTCTACAATAGAATATTATTTATCAGATTGAGACAGTTGCCCAACAATTGAAGATAATAGGATAAGGCCATCGTAAGGTGCAAATTGTGTTTTTTGCACGAATTTCATATGATAACTCTTGAATCTAGTCGGAAATTGGGAAAAGGGAAAACACGGTTGGAAATGCGGCTTTAAAAAGATGGGTTTACCGGTGCTTAAGATATAATCCGATTTTGTAACATTAGGAAATATTGTTATTGATATAATAAAATCAGTCTGTTAGATAGTAATTTAATTATGATAAAATCCCGTAAAATTTCAGCACATGCATTCTTTCTGGGGCAACCCGCCCTGTCACGGCAGGCCCCGGTTTCACTGATTTGTCGATATTTAAAAAATAAATAAATATTTAGCTTGTTATTTTGGATAAAGGTCTTAGTATGTGGCATCAATTAAGTCCCGCCGTAAACCGACGGGAGGGTTTCTTTCTGTGGGAATTCTTTGTTTGTTCAACGATACCATCCTTCAGTTTGTGACGTTGAAATTTTTTGAAAGGAGGATGTTATTATGACAAATGGAACTGTTAAGTGGTTTAATGACCACAAAGGTTTTGGATTCATCGAGCAGGAAAACGGACCGGATGTTTTTGTACATCATAGCGCAATCAATGCGAGTGGTTTTAAATCACTCAGTGAAGGCGCTCGTGTGACCTTTGACATTGAGCAAGGGCCCAAAGGTCCGGCTGCTGCCAATGTGACCGCTGTCTAACCAGCTTTTTAAGGCAATTAAAGGCATCTCCTGTGAAATGGGGATGCCTTTTTTATTTTGTCTTGGAAAACTCTGTCCTTTGGGCGGGTTGGAGATAATCGACCTTGCCGAAAACCTTACTTGAATCACTTCGAATTTTTTTGATTAACAGCCCATTTCACGGGCAAACTAACGCCTGGTCCTCTGGGCCGGGATTCTTTGTTAATGGTTCGAATTAATTTATAATTGCACCGGCTGAAATTCTTTTTCCTGTTTTCAGCGATTTTAATGACCCGGCAAACGACTTGAAAGGAAACAATATGGCAAAATCCCATTACCAGTTCAAGAAACGTCAGAAAGAATTGGCCAAGAAAAAAAAGCAAGAGGAAAAAAGGCAACGCAAGCTGGAAAGCAAGGAAGTTGAAATCGATGAAACTGAAAAAGATCCGACCTCTTCAACAGAGGGCGGAGAAGAATAGTGACTGCCCAACCACAATCGCCGGAGTTGTAAAATGGTTATAATTGAACATAAAAAAATCCGAACAATAAAAAAACAGACCGGGTTTCATGTGGGCCAAAAGGTGTCGTTGCTCATATCCGTTCGAACCGAGTTGGGATTCAGCGCCATCATCGATGGCACCCACAAGGGGATCCTGTATAAAAACGACGTGTTTCAAACGCTCAAAATAGGGCAGGAAATTAATGGGTTTATTAAAAATGTGCGTGATGACCAAAAAATAGATCTTTGTCTGCAAAAACCCGGTTACAACGCCATCGATGCCCTATCTGGAAAAATTATGGACCAACTGCTGAAACATGGTGGATTTATCGCGGCCACTGATAAAAGCCGGCCAAAAGTAATCGCCGATCTTTTCGGTATCAGTAAAAAAACATTCAAAAAGGCAATCGGCAACCTCTACAAAAAAAGGCTGATTTCCCTCGAAAAAAACGGTATCCGACTGAAGGAAAAAAAATAAAAATTCTTGCCCGGAACTCATGAGAGAAAATCAATGGCGTACTTTAATCCATAAATGGCTCCTTTTGCCTTGTGAAGTGTTCTGGTGCGGGGTTTTGGCTGAGACATACTTGCCAGATGTCTTACCGTAAACCATCGTGCGGCCTTGAGCAGGCAAAAACTTGCGTATTTGTTGAATTGGACATCGCTATTGTTTAATTTGAGTCATTGCCGGCACTCATTAATGAAGATGAACCGTTAACGCTTAAGACACTATTGTTCCCAATCAATACCCTCCATTATGGAAGAAAAAAGAAAAGTGCGGGTTTTGCAATTCGACCCAAAAATCATTCTAACACTTTTAAAAGAGGGTAAACTTGAACCGGCGGCAAAAGCGATTAAAGAGTTTCAGATCAATTTGGCGGGAATCGACTTTGCATCTCTTATAGAATATTTTAATAAACAGATAAAAATATCTCAATTTGAAGAAAAAATAAGAGAATCGATTCGTTTTGAACGTCGTTTGGCGGCCATCAAAATTTTGCGAGAATATGGATTTGATTCTAAAAATCTTATTCCGCAGCTTATACTACCCAAAGGATATAACGGTAAAATTATACTCATATCCATTTCAGGCGGTTTGATTGATCCGATGGTATGCCTTCGTTCAGGAGATCTTTGGCACCGTGAAATCTTAAGGGAGGTTGAGGAAGAAATCAAGGACATCGGGCTTGTCAGCACTTTTGCGTATGAAATAGGGGGAGCGCATTTGCGATTTGAAAACAGTGGATCTATTCTTATTTTTGGAACAAGTGATGAATTTGGAACATGTGACAAGAAAATCGCAAGCGAACTTGTAAACAAGCTTTATCCGGGGTATAAAATAATCGTCGAGGATTAGACTTTTTCCCGTGGCCGTGGCGTTAATGCCGACCTAATATTTTTTATTTCCAATTTTGTCTGATTTTCTTTAGAAATTATTGATATAGGCAAAGAGGCTTGAATCCTAAATTCCATGGTTGCTTTAGGAAACGGCCAAGAGAGACTTAAAAAGAAAAACAGCACCGATGTATTCCCCGTATCCGACGTTACGCCGAAACCCGGTATTGAATCCACCATCACCGATCCGAAATATCCTGTAGAAACCTATTATTAAAAGCACTCACTGTATCGGGTTTTTTATGTTCAAAATCCCAATATTTTTTTTACCGAAAAACGACTTCTTGATAATAGGGTCGGCATCCAATATCTGAATCCAGATCGTTTGTTGACGCAGCATGATTACTGATTGATATCCGTCCCTATTAAATAGTATCCGAGCGAAAACTAGGGTTTTGGGCTCAGATACTAAATATTGGAATTTAACCGGTTATAGTATACAACCTGAAAATTTTTTCTTATTTCGCTCTCGGCAGTGGTATTCTTATCAAATCAAGGAAAAAAAAAGCGGTGACTGATCCTATCTGATCGGTTGTTGAAGGCTTGATGACTGAATCGAATGGACTAAGGGTTCGCGAAAAACTAACTTCACATTTTAGCATCTTAGCTTCAGCCCATCTTTAGCCGATGCCTCACTCGCAAAATCTTCGAAATAGCTCGCTATTGTTGTGATTTTGCTCTTTCGGATCATCCAAATCCGAACCCAATGTAAGCGCCAATTCTGCTAAGTTATTTTTGCGCGAACCCTAAGGTGTCAAATCTTCGTTTAAAATAAATCGATCACCGATCCAGTCTTTATCGATACGGTATTGCTTTTTGACCAGAATTCTGTAAGTGAGAACGACTGTCGCGGCATAATCGGTTCTGCGTTGGCAAAGCTTTTCAAAATACGCCTCTGCTTTTGCGGCATCATCAAACACAGATCGTTTGACTTTCCGGGCATTACCGATCCGAATCATAACTGCATACATAAGGTATTCCCTTTGTAGGATTTATAAGTGGAGTCGAAATATGAATAATTCTGTTTTAATTTTTGCAGCTTCCGAAAAACCGCCGAAATGAAAAAGACTATTTTGCAAGTCCCAATACCTCGTCCTAATCAACTAATACCATTGTTTTAATGTTTATTAATTGTTGTGATAGGGTTTATCGCAATCGTGTGGATTTGCCTTACAGCTCCAGGTTTCATTTTTTTATGGTCGAAAGTTTTCAGCAAAAAAATAGCCCCATCAAGGCAAATACGATTTGATTTTAATGTGCGTTTAGGCATCAAATGGTTTTTATTACGGCGTAATTTAGAAACCTTCAAAGGGGATCAAAACAAACTTAATCATCGCTGATGTAAATGCAACTCCTTAAACCGATAAGCGGAAAAATTGTGATAAAAATTATGTAATAGCTTTCCTCCTGAATACAAAAACCGTTAAATGACCTATGCCGTGTCCATAAATCGGGTTATTTTGCAAGGTTAGTAATCGGTATATTTACTGGGCTAATAAGAATTACAGAACATTGAGATGGACTTGATAGCAAAAATAAAGGAGAAAAAATGCTTTCCAAACAAGATTTGAATTTAGGAACCCTGTCTGTTTGGGCAGGTGAAGAGGAATATCTGATGCAGAATGCGACTCAAGTGCCGGTGGTTCACAGTGTCTCCTTTGGATACAAGAATATCGATGAATGGTTGCAGGTGGCGCGGGGTCAGAAATCGGGACATATTTATGGACGTAATACCAACCCTACTGTGAATGTTTTTGAAGAGAAAGTTCGAATCCTCGAAGATGCCGAAGCGGCCACTAGCGCCGCGACCGGTATGGGCATTATCAGCAGTACCCTGTTCGCCCTTTTGTCTCCCGGCGATCGGGTCGTTTCGGTGAAAGATACCTATGGCGGCACTAACAAGATTTTTATTGAATTTTTGCCCCGTTTTCAGATTAAAGTCACTCTATGCGATACCACCGACCATGAAGCGATTGAGGCAGAGGTGGCTAAAGGTTGTCAGGTGCTCTATTTGGAGAGCCCGACCAATCCCACGGTTAAAGTGGTAGATATCGCTCGACTGGCCAAGGCAGGGCAAGAGGCCGGCGCCATCGTCATTGTTGATAACACTTTTGCGACTCCAATTAACCAGGACCCGTTACATCTGGGAGCCGATCTGGTTTTGCATAGCGCCACCAAATTTTTAGGGGGTCACGCGGACGCGCTGGGCGGCGTGATTTGCGGCAAAAAGGAGCTGGTTGACCCGATTTATCATTTTCGTGAAATAAATGGAGCCACGTTGCATCCGATGGCCGCTTATTTTCTGCTACGCGGCATGAAAACATTGCATCTGCGTATTCGCCAGCAAAACAAAAGTGCCCTTACGATTGCGCGGTTTTTGGAATCAAATGCGGCGATTGAACGTGTCTTTTATCCCGGATTGGAATCGAATAAGGGATACGAGATTGCCCGCAGGCAGATGCGTGGTTTTGGCGGCGTGCTTAGTTTTGAATTACGGGAGAATACCTATGAGGCAGTACGGCGATTCCTGCCACGCTTGCGCTATTCTCACGCTGCCGCCAATCTAGGGGCAGTAGAGACCATTGTCGGCCCACCGGCCACTACCAGTCATGTCGAGTGCACCGCTGAGGAACGCGCGGCGATGGGCATACCTGAAAGTTTGATCCGTTACTCCGTTGGTATTGAGGATACCGAAGATCTGATAGCTGACTTAGAGCAAGCTTTAAGTTAAATTGTATAAAAATCATTTCAAAATATTAAGACCTGTTAGATGCATTGCAAGCCTCTTCAAAACGCTCACATGTTCCCGTGGTTGTTGTATTTTTTTCAGTAAACGCGATTAGTCATTTTTAATAGCATTATGATTTTTTTTAAAAAGGTTTATTTTGTTGTACGCTCATTTAGGGCTATATTTTGTTTCTCCGAGGGCTGTGGTATCTTTGTGCCTTAAGACCAGTAAAATGAAAAAAACCGGTACGATGGCAGGCAGGACCAAAAGACCGGAGGGGCCGGCTAACTGCATGGCAGTGCTACAGAGAAGGGGCCCCAGGACCATGCCGATGGTATAGGCCATCACGAACATAGAGCATGCCGCAGTTAGATCGCCTCCCTTGAAACATTGCCCCACATTGAGCATGCCCAGAGTGTAGTAACCGCCAACCGAACCGCCCCAGATAAAGAGTAACGATCCTGTCAAAATGGGAAAATGCAAATAGAAATAAAGGAACGGCACAACGAGGGACGAGACGGCGGCGACGAAAATTGCAATGGTTTTAAATGCGATTTTATCCGCGCTCCAACCGATAATCGGCTGGACCGTGAAGCCGCCGATGGCAAAAAGAGAAACCAGAATCAGAGCATATTCGGTTTCGATTCCGCTGTGAAGGCCGTAAATCGGAAGCAAAGCCAAAACGGCTGTTTCCAAAAATCCGCTGAAAAACCCAGCTCCCATGGCAATGGGCGCGGTGTAGACCATCCGGAGAACCGGATGGCGCGCAGGGGCGATGTGATTATTTTCGACCTTGGGCACTAACAGCAGGGGCAGCGCGGCGCCGGCCATGAGACACCCGCTAATGATAAAGGGAAGTGAACCGTCAACACCGGTGAGTTTCAATATGAGGGGACCGGCTGCGATCCCCATGCTCCAGATTGTGGCGTAGGCGCCGACAATGCGTCCCCTGTGATGTTCGGGGGCCATTTCGTTGATCCAGGTTTCGCTTCCCACCCAGTGCATGCCGCCGAAAAAGCCCATACAAAACCGAAGTGGAAACCAGAACCATAGCGAATCATCCAGGGAAAGGCCGATGACGAGTACACCGGACAAGAGCGCTCCGACAAGCATGGATTTTAGCAGCCCGACCCGGTGAATGATGGCGGGCAGAAACGGACCTGTCAGCAAAATGGCCAACGGATAGACCGTCGCGTTGAGGCCGATGACGATGATCGATATGCCCCTCTGCTCCAGAACGATGGATGTCAGGGGAATGATCAGGCCGATGCTCAAACCGACCGCTCCCGCACTGGCGATGACCGGGAAGAGTAAACGTGAATTGGTGGAAGAGGGCCGCATTGCTTTTGTGCTGTTTCCTGTGTTTTTGAACGAGTGTCGTTCTTATCAGGCGGTAACCCCGCAAAACCAGACCGGAAAGCGATAAACGAATCGAATTTCGGGAGTAGCACAAACAATGCGGTATTGCCAATAGAATACCGGGTGAATTATAGATTCATCCATTCTATTACGATCAATTCCTGTTGGATTCCTTTTTTATTTGGCTTTGAAAAATCAGTCCTCCGGGCCGGGATACATTACTTTTTTATAAATGACCATGCGAGGTCACAGACGGATCGGGTGAGACTGCCCCTCTCTATCGCCCGGGTTGAACTGGCGGTACCCATGAGTCCCCGTTTATAGACCCCTTGCAGGATGCCGGCCAGACGGAAAAAGGCAAAGGCCATATAAAAATGCCAATTGGGTATGCTTTCGCGGCCGGTTCGGCGGCAATATTCCCCTATAAATTCCGACTCGGTGGGGATTCCCGTTTCCGGTCCAACATGACTTGACAGGCTCGGGTTGCAGGCCATTTGGAAGTGGTAAGGACCACAGGTGTATGCCAAATCCCCAAGAGGATGGCCTAAAGTTGACAGCTCCCAATCCAACAACGCCAGTATTTTAGGTTCAGTAGAATGAAACAGCATATTTTCCATGCGAAAGTCTCCATGTGCGATGCAGGAGGTATCATCTTTCGGCACGTTTTGTGGCAGATATTTCATGAGAGATTCCATGGAGGAAATATGCTCTGTCTTCGCTGCAACATACTGTTTCGACCATCGTCCGATCTGACGGGAAAAATAATTTCCGGGTTTGCCGAAATCAGATAGTCTCAATGCAGTATAATCAACCGCATGAAGTGCCGCCAGCACCCGGATCATTTCAAAATAAATCGCATGGCGTTCTTTAGCCGACATGCCCGGAAGTGTCACATTTCCAAAC
>SDBV01009844.1_pt1 | contig 12623 bp, 22 predicted proteins | sample 2277081 | NCBI WGS metagenome assembly SDBV01 (sample SAMN10402039, study PRJNA504765) | marine sediment metagenome | isolation source: marine sediment core GS10_PC15, 223 cmbsf | place: Arctic Ocean: Southern Knipovich Ridge | collected 2010
TCCGTGGGCTACAGGATGGAACTATGGGCGAGGGCCTTTCGTCAAGGATCATCTGAAGGTTTGGAAGGGCTGCCTTTATCAAAACGTATTGCTGAAATCATAGCGGACCCGCCGGACGATGTCAGACTGGCCTCTGTAGATGCAGCTAATTATCAGACATTCACCAGGGAACTGGGGGAAGGTGGCAGGGCCGGAATGAAGTTTCTTAATAAAAATCCCGCCCTTAGATTGATAATTCCATTTGTGCGGACACCAGTGAACATTGTCAAATTCATGGGAGAACGAACACCTTTGGCGATTGCCTCAAAGAATATCCGGGCGGATATTGCAGCAGGCGGGGCGAAACGTGACCTTGCCCTCGCTCGGATCTCCATGGGGTCCATGATTATGGCTACCGTGGCCACCATGACAACATCAGGGCTTATTACGGGTGGTGGACCGCATGATCCCACATTGAAGTCGATCAAGCGTAATACCGGATGGCAGCCCTACAGTATGAAAATTGGAGATAAATTTTATTCATATAATCGCCTTGAGCCGATAGGAATGTTATTTGGAGTGGCTGCCGATACTGCAGAAATAATGGGTCAGGTAGGGGAAACGGACGCAAATGAATTGGCCCTGGCTGGCGTCATGGCATTTGCCAAGAATGTAACATCAAAAACATGGCTCAGGGGAACGAGCGAAGCCATACGAGCTTTGGATAACCCGGAAAGATATGGACGCAGATTCATCCAGGGTTATGCGAAAACCCTGGTGCCCACAGGAGTCGCCCAGGTAGCCAGATTGCAAGATCCCACCTTGAGGTCAATCTATTCACCGGGTGGATTCTGGCATGAAACATACAACGCAATCAAGAGCCGGGTGCCTGGATGGAGTAAAACCCTTCCGCCTCGCCGTAATCTATGGGGAGAACCGATTGTCTTAGAGGGCGGCCTTGGCCCGGATATCATGAGCCCGATCTATACATCGACCGATAAAAGAAGCCCGATTGATAATGAGCTTGTACGGTTGAAATATGGGGCAAGGATGCCCGCAACCACACAGAAAATCATGGGCGTTGATCTTCCAATGTCGGCCAAGGAATATGATCAATATTTACAGATTATGAATAGTATTCCGATTCCTCAAACCGGCGTAAACTTAAAGGATTCACTGGATCAGCTTGTTACGAAATCCCCTATTTACAGGTCCAGGGAATCAGACGATGATAAGATCGATTTGATAAGGGGATATATTTCAACTGCAAAAAAATGGACAAATGGGCCGCTTGGAATATATGAACGAAACAGCAAAATCCGGGAAGATGTTGACAGAGCCCGATTTAACCTTCAAAGGGAGGCAAGGAAGCCATGACAGTATCATCAACCACAATAAAAACCGCGCCGTTCACAGGCGATGGAGCGACAATCACTTTCGCTTTTTCCTGGAAAGTCTGGGCTGAATCAGAAATCAAAGTCATTCTACGGCTGGTGTCCGATGGGTCCGAGACGACCCTGACATTGACGACTGATTACTCTGTAACCCTGGGGAGTACCCTGCCTTCCGCCGGATCGATCACTACGGTTGAAACCTATGAAAGCACACATGAGATTGTCATCAAGGCAAACTTCCCCCGAACTCAAGAGGTGGACTATGGAGAGGGCGACACTTTCCCGGCTGAATCACATGAGGAGGCGCTTGATCGGGGGGTGAGGTTAAGCCAGCAATTACAAGAGCAGTTGAGCCGGGCCATTTTATTTCCCGAATCATCAACCTTTGAAGATGTCGTCCTGCCTGAGCCTGCATCGGATGAATATCTTAGGTGGAATAATGCCGCAACTGCCTTAGTCAACGCATCTGCTATAGAGGTTGGCGACATCAACGCCCACAATATTGACGCCGCGCCTCACTCTAATTGGTATGCGACCAATGAGGCATCGGGGCCGGTAGTTCTGGCGACCGATAATCAGGCAACGGCTTTGAATAGTCAAACAGCCGTGTTGACTCCTTTTAGCGCCGCATCTGCTTTTCCGTTTTTTGATGGTGATCTCCTTGAGATATCCTGGGCACCATTGAATTATACTCCAAGTGCGGCGCCTGCGGAGGCTAACGATGCATCGGATATCACAGCTCACCTTCAGGGCATTGACACGGCCCTGGCGACGGTGGGATCAGAGAATTTCGTCATAGTTTGGGATCAGAAAACTTTAAATAGCAATGGTGGATCTTTCACAACTGGCGCATATAGAACCAGAACCTTGAATACTGCATCGGATACATATAATATCGCCACTTTATCCTCGGACCAGATTACTCTCAACTCCGGGACATATGAGGTCATAGGCTTTGCTCCTGCGTATAAGGTTGATAGTCATCAAGCACGACTCCAGAATGTAACAGACAATAACACCTTGCTTTGGGGGAGAAATGCTAGAAGTGGATCAGCAGATGGTGTGCCAAGCGAAAGTATTATAATGGGACAAATTGTTGTTGCAGCAAATAAGGCATTGGAGATACAACATATTTGCCAAACAACTGCCAACACTACAGGGTTTGGATCAGCTACAAACCTGGCGAGTATCGAAGTATACGCAATGATGCAATTTTATAAGCATACATAAGGGGGTGTTAGATATGGACATGGATATTGGATTCGTCTTGTCTATGATAAGACCAGGCGCTAAATATAGGAGCTACCAAACATATGGCGACCTTGTTCGCACATGGGATGATGGGGTTCAGATTCTTCCCACAATGCCGGAATTACTGGCGGCCTGGAATGGCGGGCTTGAACAGGAGTTCAATGATCTGGCAATCGATGCCGAGTTACGGGAGGGCTTCGATGCTTATGCCGAGATTCAAGAACTGAAAGCAAGGATAGCAGCCTTGGAAAATCCATGAACGATTACAACCAAAAATGGGATGATGAACGCCATGAGAAAATAAAGGAGGAATTTTTAGTCGTGTGGGATAAACTAAAGAGCTTTGAAAATCGATTATGGGCTGTCATAATCCTGCAAATAACTCTATTAGTCGGGGTCTTTGGCATTTTCATTAAAATGAAGTAAACTCCAAAACGAAAGGAGGTGATCCTATGAAAGCCATGATTTTAAGGCATTTGGTTGGTGTCATTATGGGCATGTTGACACCGGAGTTATTGAAATCTTTTGCTGATATGGTTCTTGATTTCGTCGAGAACTATGTCGAGGGCACAAAATCAAAGGTAGATGATCGGCTGGTACTTCCCCTTTGTGCTTCTATTCGGGCGGCATTCGACATCCCGGACAACGATTAAACCCCTCGCCTTATTCTCGCTCAGGTGAGGTCGGGTAAGGGATGCGAGATAGCTTTACCCTTATGGCCCCTCGGGATTATGCCGGTTCCGAGGGGCTTTTTAATTTATTTACCCATAGCTTAATCACTTCTTTTATTTTTCCTAAATTCCCTTCTTTGAATCCATGGAATTTCCCCAAATGAAAAAAGGCGAATTGCGAGCATTCCATTGTTTCCGCATTTCCAACAATGACAATGATGGTCATTAGCCCTGACTTTGATAATCTTTCATACATGATTCGCTGCCCCATAGGCAACTTCCCATTGCTTGTTTTCCATTCTAACATCAAACCTTTCCCATTGATTTCAACTATCCCATCGACATCCCCGAAGCTGATTCTCCCAGGAAAACATTCTGCGAATACTTCAATTTTGGGCCTTCGCTTAATGTTGAAACATCCTCGTTTCTCACAATCCCATCGCATGGGATTAAACCCGGAAGGATTATCTGATGAAGCCGAATTGCTTAAACACCGAAATAAATTCCTCTGTGTTTGGTCCATAATAGAAAAATGCCGCTCCTTGTGTTGGGTGTGCTATTTCACCGCTTTGGCTTTCATAATTTATGCGGCCCTTAGTGAAACAAATCTTTGCCGCCCGTCTTGCAGCCCTATGAAACCATCCTGTATCAGTGTGATTATGGGTAAGAATAATGGCCTCTTTAACATTCCCTGCCTTGTATTCGCTGGAAATCTTTTTTATGAAAAGGCTGATATCGGGTTGTGAATAAGGAGGATTTAGCCAAACACGACCTTGCCATTCTTCATCAAGCCCACTGTTTTCAATAGTATAATATTTTTTCGCTTTGATTCTGTTTTGTCCGAATTCCGAGGTTGCCGGGTCTAAGTCTATATCTCCCATTACTTCGCGCGCCGCTTCAATATATTTATCAGGCGTGTACCACTCATTATCACCTGTAAAGGAGGTACGGAACTGTGAATTGTCGGGTTTTGTTCCATTTGGAACAGAGTCTTTATCTCCTGCCTCTGTGGTGGATCTTGGCTCTGTTTTTGTTCCACTTGGAACAGATTCTATATCTCTGTTTATCGTACCGACTCCCACTCCCAACAATCTAGCCGCTGCTCTTTGGGTAGCCCTTTTCTCAGCCAATAATTTGGAGATTTCTTTTCGTTCTTCAATCGCCATCTTGAATTCTGAAAAATCAATCGTAGCAATATATTTATCAATATCATCAAATCCTGGGCTAACTTCTTTCCATTCATCATTTTCAAGCAACGACTTAAATTTCTTACTAGCACGTTTAAAGGTATATCCGCTTATATGGGCTGATTCAAGTAATCGCCCATGAACAATATCCGGTGTTTCCATAGTCCCTCCATAAAAAAACCCAAGTCCGAGACACCGCATAGGAGGTGCCCTGCCCTCACGGTACAGGGAGACTTGGGTTAGATTCCGCTCCTATACTTTTCTCACAGATAGGGTATTTTAAGGAAATTATAAAGTCAAGGAATTAATCACCTCAACAAATCATCAAATATCGACCTGAGCAGCAGGACCCAACCCACCAGGCCGCCCACCACCATTATCAATCCAATCCATTGTATCGTGTGCATGAGATCACCTCCTTTAATTTAATCCCACAAACTTCCTTTTCTTTTGATTATGGATGCCCTGGGAGGCTTGATTAAATAAAATGATCTCCCTCGCCCCCCTGGAGGTAGAATCAAATAATACGGGCTAGATTTCTCTCTATATCTGGAGCGTGGACGATAATTATGTCTCTCAAATTGATAGGGTTGTATTCCATTAAGATGTCGTCGTACCATCCCGGAATAATCCGGCGTCCCTCCATATTTTTGATACATATCCCATGCAGAAACATATGGGCGTGGACGTACCGGCACACACCCAAACATAATCGCTACAACAATTACCAAAATTATAATCAACCATCTCATAATAAATACCTCCTTTAATGATATTGCAAAAACATCCACACACCTATGACAATTACACAGCCCCATATGTAGCCTTCAGTGAAACTCATCTACCCACACCTCCCTTCTGATGAAATAATGGATAAAGTTTGACTTGCAAATTCATTTTCTTGATCACATCTTCAATGCAAGTTGCGAAAAAACCTAAACCCCCGGCATTATTCACCTGGTCGAGAAAGTCTTTTTGCTGGTAATAGTGCTGGTACGATTTAGATGCTCTTCCCGGAGGCATCCATCCCGGACGTTTGACTTCGATGGCAATAAATTTCCCCTCATAACAAACCAGGATATCGGATGTGCCTTTTTTGCTCATTAGTCCCTGCCATATGCTAACGGGTAATGCCCCGACAGAATACAGACAATCCTTAATTTGTTTTTTCACATCGGATTCAGTGAGTTTTTTTATCATTTTGGTATATCCTCGGTCCAAAGGTTTGTTGAATCAGGCGGTTGGCCAGATAGAGCGGGGCGCAATTAAGAACCTGACAATCAAGTGTCCTTAGCTGGTCCTTCATAGGGTGAACAGTGGCAGAGCAGTAGGTCAGTGTTTTGCCTGTGTTCGGATGTGTGACTGTTTGCCTCCAGGGGCAGGCTACGGCGTATTCATCGAACCATGCCTTGAGTTCAGCGTTTACCCCTTTTTTTCGTTCGCGCTTTGCTTTGCCCACTTTCTTCCTCCAATTTAATCAACTGCGACATCTTACACTGTATGACATCCTGAATGCCGATAGGATCATCCAAAACTACCCAGGCTAGATAATCAGAGTTGGGCATGGGTATGCCCCCCGGTCCGGTGCTGATGGCCATGAGTTTGCTGATATAGCCCTTCATGTGCTTTTCATCGCTCACCATGATGGGTTCATCTTCATCATTCCAGCTTCGATAGCTGGGTACGATTACTCGGTCGTTTTGTTGCATGATTTCACCTCCTCAACGATCTTAAATGCGCTCTGCGTCTCTGGGCTTTCTTTACCCTGCGGAGGTTGCTCATGAAAGCCCTGCCATTCGCGCAACCACCTGTTGGCTGAAAGCCTCTTTCCCTAGGGGTTAGCGATGTAAATGGATTACTATGATCCACAATGAGACTCTTCTGAATAAGTAACTTTATTAAGTTTTCAAACATATCACCCTCCGATATAAACCGGCCTTCCACTAATCCGCATAATCTCTTCCCGGAAAAGCTCGGTGTTTGAATTGTTTTGGCTCAAATGAATCAAATGAATCTCCTGGACTTTGCTCATATCGTTAACTAACAAGAAATTCTTTACAGTTGATAACGCCAGATGATTGCCTATGATCTTCTTTGCCAGGCTCACGTCAAGGTGGCCCTGGCGGACGTTCTTTTTTAGGATGTCCATGTCGTAGTTGCACTCCAGTAGGACGTGGGTTAACCCCCGGAATCGGTGTGGTACATATTGCGTGTCACACGCATATGATAGTTTCTCAGATCCGGAAACCAGGAGAAAGCCCACAGGCTCTGAAGCGTTATGAATCGTTTTAAAAGGCAATATTTCCCAAGTGCCGATGCGGAATTGCTCGCCTGCTTTTATGACATGGTATCTATGCCCATTGATCCCTATTTCTTGACTGGTCCCTTCTGTACAATAAACATCAATGCCAGCTTTAATTAAATCAAGTATTCCTTTAGAATGATCTAAATGTCCGTGGCTGCATAAACAACCCTGGACTTCGGATAATTTGAAATTCAAAGCTTCTTTAATTTTTTTTATAGGCAACCCAGGGTCTATTAATAGCGCGGTGATACCGTCGCCGATTTTGTATAGATTCCCTTTGCTGCTGCTGGCATATATTTTAATATCGATCATTTTCTTCCTCCCCCACCAGACAATCACAAATCCAAATCTGCCTCTGATTATCCTCATCCCACCACACTGGCTCGCCGCAGTCAGGGCAGGGGGTGAGGAGTTCGTTTTGGTGTTCGGCTTTCATGGTACCTCCATTGGTCTTGGGTCTCGCCCATGCCAGTTTTCTCGTTGCTGTATTGCTGTATTAAAAACGCTAAGGCATTCCTTTAGGTATTGAGCGAGGATAAAGTCAGGTGTGTTGCTTCCATTCTCCATTGATTGTTCGTTGATTAGGTTCCTGAGTTCCTTTTCAAAAGATTCCATGTCTCTCCTCCAAGCCCCCTTTTGCCAATGGCGGGCGGGGGCGGGCCGTCTCCCTTCCTTTTAATCAAAAATATAGTAACAGGTCTGTTTCCCCTTTGGTAACTTCTCTGTACGCCGTTTAAAAGGTTTCTTTTGGAGACCAACTATCATACCCATCGGGATACCTTACTCTATATCCCGGTCGCGTTTCCCTATTTGAAACGTCCTCATTTTTAAATTTCTTCAAAAAAGTACATTCATCCATAGGTTCTCCCTTGATGATCTTTGCTCCAATATAATTTTTCATAGGCTCTCCTTCCTTCCCCCGTTTTATCAAAGAAAGGCCGGGGGTGGGCCGTCTCTGAGGGTGGTTAAAAGGTGTGTGGCCTATGACTCTTGAGCTTCTTTTGTTCCGCAGCATGTTTTGTGTGTCAGAGTCATTGACCGGTTACCCTCTGACAGTGACCAACAACCGTGTTGCCGAAGCACCTGTTTTTCAGGCCGCTTGCACTGCTCGCACATAGGCCACACGATTAGAAATCAGCGATATCCTTCCCGGTGAAGTCCGGGTCAATGGATGTCATTTCCCCGGATGCCTTGAGCTCTTCGACCGTCTCGACAGACTCAATCTTCTTGTCCATCTCCGGCTGTGAAGGGATGTCAATTACATCCTTATTCGCGCCTTCCTCGATCTGGGCCGTTGCTTTCTCCTCCGCCTGGGCGAATGTTTCTTTAGATGTAACATTAATGATCATGTCGTCAAGCTCATCTTTTGTACGCAGCCCAAGCAGGGTTTCAGGGGAATTAGTCCGAATGAAAAACATGGCTGCCCGATACATGAACATTTGATCGGGCATAGATTTCCACTTGCTCCCCGTTTTATCTAGCCAACCTTCAGCCTTGACCATTTTCCAGGTGACCCATGTTCCGAAAAGAACCTTTTCGCTCTTGATCTCTTTGGCAAAAGCACGACACCCCCAATCTTCCTTGCCCTCTTCGGATTGAAATTCAAATTCCATTGGTTCAAATCGGCCTGAACCATTATGCAGCGCAATTGCCAGCTTTGCCTCAAGGCCAGGTTTGCCATGGACAATATAGATATTCTGCGCCAACATAAAAGGGTCCACGTTCATTCTATCCGCTAGGTTAAGGAGAATCATGCAATTAGCAACCCCGTCTTTTCCTCGAAATTGCTCCGGTAGCATGCTAGACGTGGCCAGCATTGCCGCGACCTTTTTGCCGAATTCAAATTTAGCTACGTCCAGAAACATCGATACCCCTCTTTGGACCAAGCCTAACTCCTCCTTGTTCTCTTTTGCCACTTTGTACTTTGCTTCGTTTTCTGTCATGGTGTTTTCTCCTTTAGTTTTTTAATAAATCGATCTCTCCCTTGAATTTCTAAAATTGCTTGCTTCGTTTCGCCATCTTGAAAGCCTTTTTCATATGCATCGATAATAATATTTACGACATCCCTCCTGTAAGATCCAGGCCATCCCATGCTATCGGTCTTTCTTTTCGGTGAATACCATAGCCAATCAGTGAGAAATTTTTCGGCTTCCTTTCTATCCATACTCCACATCCAGCTTCGGGTAGTTCTTATTGACTTCCAGTTTAATTACCTGCGAATCGATCTCTAGGGGGTCCGTGACACTCTGCGCCTCATCGATCCAGACCGGCGCCCAGAAATTGTAATGTTTGGAAATTGTTTTAATGCTATCCAATCCCACATTAATCTTCTCGCTATTGGATAGTTCCGTAGACCCGTCTACCATGGGGACACAGCACTCCTCAACTTCCCCGTTGACGAGGATGTTGAACAACTTCCACTTTACAAAGGAAAACTGAGCGTTGATATCATCCTCCAGGGCATGGGCTTTTCTGACGATGAATCTGTTCATGAGGGCGAGCTGGCTTTCTAGGCGTTCGATTTTGGCGCCCAGGTCTTTTTCTTCCATCTTCAGCTCCTCAATCCGGGTCTCGGTCTTTACGGCGGCATCGAGTGTGGCGATCTTCATCAGCTCGGTTTTGCGGTCGGCTTCGAGTTCGGTGGTGTCGGTTTGGGGGGCCTCTTTTATGTGAAATTCAATTTGGTGAATATCTTTTTGCAATAAAAGGATGTTCGCCGGGATCTCCATGTCAACCACTTTACACTCAATTTTAAGACTTAAAAGCTCTTTTTTGAAAATCTCCAGCTTTTGTTTGAAATTATTGAGATCGTGGGTGGTTTCATTGATTTGCGCCTCAAGGGTTTCGTTTTTCTCTTTGAGTTCTTTGCCGTCGCTGTTAATGCTTTTCAGCTCAAGTGCCTTGAGAGCGTTAAATTTACCCCGTGCTTCAACGATCTGATCTTTTGGGAGGGGTTGGTTGCATAAACCGCAGATTTCGTCATACTGTGCCGATTTGGCGGCTTCCTCGTCATATTTGGTGCGGAGGTGTTCCATTTCCCCCGTATTGTACCGTACAGTGTTTTCCGCCCTATCGATCTCCTTTTGACCCTCTTCGATTTCCCGCTCCAGCCCCCGGATCTGGGTCTTGATCTTAAAGACCTTTGCCTCGGTGCCCTCATTGGCCTTGTCCACCTTCAGTCTTTCCTCCGCCTTGGCCTCGGATAGCTTGACTTGGGCCTCAGCAAGTTGCTTGCGGAGTTTTGCCAGGCCTGTATCATCCTTCGCTGTCTCGATTTTCTGGTCGATAAGGCCGATGTAGGCATCTATGGCTTTCCGGTCCCGCTTCTCAGTCGGCAACTGACCGGTCAGCTCTTTAATGCTGGGTTCTATTTGATCCCTTTTCTCCTTTGTCAATTTGATACTTTCTTTGACCGAGGCCTTGTGATCATCAAGGGATCGCGCACCTAATATCTCTGGCAATTTTCTCAGCTTAGAATCGGAGTTGATGATATCGTCATCCGATAGTTTGTCGGGGGGCAGGTCAAAGAGGATGTCCCGGCGCACCATCCAGGACGGTTTTGTTTTATCCTCTTTATCTTTGAGATTTTTCGAACAAAAATACCCGGGAAGCGTGACTATTTTGAATGTTTCCTCAGCTATGAAGTCATTCATCCGGCTATCCCATTTCTTTTTCTGCACGGGAACCCCGTCTATCCAATAATCAGTAGTATGACCCTTCAATAATTTCTTTTTCTTCAGCCAGGTCTCTTTGAAGACCTTCTTTAATGTAACGGCCGTGCCGTCTATCGTGATTACAGCCTCGACGACAGTTTCGAGATGATGGATTTTCTGACCATCTTTATCTGTTGGCTGGATTGCGAAATCTGTCTCCCCCTTTGTATTTTTTCCGAATAGGAGATATCTAAATCCATCGGCTATTGATGTCTTTCCTTTTCGGTTATCCGCCCGGATGGTCGCGTTCTTGCCTTCAGGGGCGAATGTAAATGACTTGATTCCCTTGAAATTCTTAAGGGTTAGGGTGTTTAGTTTTATCTCCATATTTCACTCCTCCTTTCTCTTTATTAATTGGGCAGTCCTTATCCGGTTGTTTGGCCAGATAGAAATCATCATCCAGGACATGGCCATCTTCCTTGCATTTGACATCTGGGCCACGTAAGTAAGTGTTAACACACCACCAGCAAATCATGATTTCACCTCCTTTCCCCCCGGAAGGCCGGGGGAGGTTAAGGGTTAAAACTCAGAGCGTTAAAAGCACTATAAATTATTGATTTGGGTTTGTCAACAAAAAAATGACATAAGGGCGAAAATAAATAGAAAAAAGTTGACATCGGGGAGTACTCCAAGTATGATGCCTTTATGGAATTAAGAGAATATATACAACATCGTGAAATAACTATTGAAAAGGCCGCCGGAGAGCTGGGTGTGAGTCGAGGATATCTTCATGAAATATTAGCAGGCCGTACGGTAGCCGGTAGGAAGCTGGCTTTTAAAATAATAAAATGGAGCCAAAATATTATTAAACTTCAGGATTTATGGAAAGATGTGAGTAATTAAATGGCTTCCCCCCAGCTTGAGGATGGGTATCTGAAAATTGCCAATGAGTTATGGGATGCTTTAATCAGCTTGAGGATTCCAGGTGAGCAGATGCAATGTTTTATGTTTATTATAAGAAAAACATATGGTTGGGGAAAAAAGGTGGATGCTATTTCTTTGACTCAGTTTGTCGAAGCAACCGGAATCCCAAAGCCTCATGTGATTAGAGCCCTAAAAAAACTATTGCCCAAAAAGGTAATAACTGTTGCCCAAAAAGGCAACGGTGAGCCTCATGTCTATGGAATTAATAAGGATTTTGACCAATGGGTCGCGTTGCCCAAAAAGGTAACGTTGCCCAAAAAGGTAACGAACGTTGCCCAAAAAGGTAATAAGTCGTTGCCCAAAAAGGTACCCACAAAAGATAGTCTTAAAGACAATACAAAAGAAACTATATCTATGGCTTTTTCTGAAGCCTGGGAAAAGTACCCTGGAAACATTAAGGGCTCAAAAAAAGAGGCTGTGAAATCATGGAAAAAGACCAATGGCGAACGACCGGAAAATCTGGTTGAAATATTCAAGAGGCAAAAAGAACAAAGATGGAAGGTTCGTAATGCCGGAGGATTTGTGCCTGTATGGCCTCATTTTGTAACTTACCTCAATCAGGCCCGGTGGGAGGAAACTTTCGGAGAGGGGGAAGGTGATGATTCGAGATCAAGATTTTTACGAGACGTTGCAGGACATGACGAAGAGGTGGCCGGCACTTGATAGACAACTTTCGGTATATTATAAATTACTGAAATCCATACCAAAAGACCCTCTAAGCGAAATAGTCCGTGATTTTTTACTGTCTAGTCGACAAGTCCCAACTCCGCAGGACTTTATCGATCAATGGCATAACTGGCAAAGGGCAAATAAACAGAAAATGGTGGAGGATGTTGAAAAAGAACTATGTGGAATATGTGATAGTAGTGGTATTTTGGATGTCGTATATGAGAAGGAAATGCAATATAAACAACTGCTTGCATGTGGTCATTGTGAAAACTGGCGCAGGCTTTGGTCTGAGAAAAAGAAAATGAATGGGAAATGGAGAAGATTGAAAACCTGGACTCTTGACATGATTGAAGATAAAGGGTGGGAATTGGCACCTCGAAGTGGGATAAAATCAAAGGTTATTGAATCCCGGAAAGATATTTTCCCCGATGAAGGATTTTTGAAGAAGGTGCCGGGGAGTGAGAGCACAAGTTAGGGAGATGAAGGGTGAAACCATATTACCAACATAACGGGATTATGATATTCAACGG
>SDBV01009845.1_pt1 | contig 12623 bp, 15 predicted proteins | sample 2277081 | NCBI WGS metagenome assembly SDBV01 (sample SAMN10402039, study PRJNA504765) | marine sediment metagenome | isolation source: marine sediment core GS10_PC15, 223 cmbsf | place: Arctic Ocean: Southern Knipovich Ridge | collected 2010
CAATTGCATCTTGTATTCAAGTAACTCATTTTTAAGAAGATATTTGAATGGTTCTTTCCAATGTATGATTGCAGAATCAGCTTTGAGAGTTACTCCCTCCGCCATTTCTCGTAAGATTTCTGTTTTTCCTTCCTTGGGAGCATTTAGATAAATAATTGGCATATCACGAAGTTTATCTACGACTTTGGCTACTTCAAAATAGATTTTATCATTATCAGAGTTAAGATATTTCCGCTGTTGATCCAGAAGTTGAATTTGTTTATTGCAGCTATGTTCTAATTAGGCCATGTATGCTAAACTATAGACTGCATTGAAAAACTATTTTTTTTAAAAAGGATTATTAAAATTGAAAACACATAATAATGAGCATATTAGCACAGCATTACTTCTCGCAGCAGGAACTGGCAGTCGTCTGTATCCATTAACGAAGAGTAAACCAAAATGTATGACAATAGTAAATGGAAGATCAATTCTTGAGCGTATGATCTCAAGCTTAATTTACCATAATTTTAAAAGATTGATAATTGTAACGGGGCATCTAGAAGATTATATCAGGAATTTTCTGGGAAATCAGGTAGGAAGTATGAAAATTGAGTATATTTTTAGTCCGCCATACAAAACAACAAATAACATCTATTCTCTATGGATGGCTAGGAAAGCCATAAAAGAGCCTATTCTCCTGTTGGAAAGTGATCTGGTTTATGATAAATATCTACTCGATTATATGCTATATCCTGATAGAATTGCTATTGCAAAGATGCAACCATGGATGAACGGCACGTGTGTGACAATTCATCAATCTGGAGGAGTCAAAGCATTTATTGCAGGTAATAAAGAATCCTGTTGTAATGAAGATAAATATAAAACTGTGAATATTTATAGTTTTTCACTAAACTCGTGGAAGAAAATTGTGAAAAGATTAGACAAGAAAATTTCAGATGGAAAAGTGAATGATTATTATGAAACGGTATTTGCCGACATGGTTGCCGAAAAGAGTTTATCTTTAAAAGATGTCTTGTTTGATAATAAACTATGGTATGAAATAGATACATTGAAAGACTTGGCTGAAGCGGAGAAAATTTTTCCATTGCATATCAATAAATTTAATAAAGCTGTTGCACAGCCAAAACCTAATGGTTGTCAGCAGCTAATCAATACTGCTATTTCTCCAGAAAAAACGATACTGGCATTAGATGTTACCACTTAATTATAAAACTAAGGAAGAAAAATATGATTTTATCTCTTCTCAACATGGCGGTTATTATAGGCATAACTTTATTGATCATGCATATCTCTATAACCTTTATTTCCCACCTGAAGAAATCTTTATAAAGTTTAAAGATCAAATCCATGACCTGGTTCTTAATTATCCAGTGGCACAAAATACCCTCGCTGAACTTGTGGGCAAAATAATAAGCCAGCCAATTGAGAGAATTGTTGTTGGTAATGGAGCAGCCGAATTAATCAAGATAATATCGGGACATATTTCTGAAAAAATAATTGTTCCGGTTCCATCTTTCAATGAATATGCTAATGCTGCACCTTCAGGACAGATCATTGAGTTTCCACTTGAGTTTCCTTCATTTAAACTGGATGTGGATAAATTTGCGGCAGAAGCGCTAAGGGTAAAAGCTGATGTAGCTGTAGTTGTAACTCCTAATAACCCAACATCAATATTGGTTCCAAAATCTGATCTAATCAAACTTGTAAAAAAACTTGAAACTTTCAACTGTATGTTGGTTATGGATGAATCTTTTTTAGATTTTTCAGAGAATTCTGATCAAATTACAATGGAAAAAGAGATTTCAAATTATCCTAATATGACTATTTTAAAAAGTATGAGTAAAGCTTATGGTATCTGTGGTCTCAGGATAGGTTATATGCTGACTGCAAATAAAAAATTTGCTGATGCGGTCAGAAATGGTATTCATATCTGGAATATTAATGGATTTGCTGAAGAATTTTTGCGATTATTACCCGCTTATAAAGAAGAATTTTTAAAAAGCTGTAAACAAGTCCGATCTGACAGAGATAGTATGTATAAAAAATTTTGTAGTATTAATGAAATGACAGTTTACAAACCTGATGCCAACTATATTTTTTGCCGTCTTCCTGACAATGTACGAAATGCTCCTGAAATTACAAAAGCATTATTTATTGAACATAATATGTATATTAAACATTGTGTAGGCAAAACACAACCTGACGCTGATCGTTATCTCAGAATTGCCTGCCGTACCGAAACCGAGAATTGTAAATTGGTTGATGCTTTAATTAATATAATAAATTGAACAGGAGACACAAAAGAAATGACAAAACCAAAAAACCAACTCCAACAATCATCGGAACTCCCTATACTTTTTTTTGTTAAAGATCTTCCAAATATTTGTTCACTTGTTGGGTTGTTATGTGCTGTTCTTGCAATATACTATTCTATTTTAGGTAATTTTCGAATTGCAATAATTGGAATGATCTGGGCTGTTTTTTTTGACTGGTTTGATGGAATCATTGCTCGCCGGATGAAAGGACGAACTGATATACATCGAACTTTCGGAGTTCAAATTGATTCATTGATAGATATCGTAAGTTTTGGAATTTGTCCTGCTATTTTTCTTTTAAGCTATGGGAAATTCAATCCATGGTTTATTCCAGGTGCATTTGTAATTGTCGCTACAAGTGCAATAAGATTGAGTTATTTTAATGTATTTGGCTTAATTGATAAGTCAACTTATATGGGATTGGCACTTGATAACAATGTAATCATTCTTGCTTTTGTATTTCTTTTTGAAGGTATCTTTAATCATTCCATTTTTTCAGTTATACTATATACAATATTTATATGCCTGGCTGCCTTAAATATAGTTCCAATTAGAACACCCAAATTTACTGGAAAATGGTTTTATGTTCTTACCGCTTATACCCTTGTTTTGACAACAATCTATTGTTTGATGATGTGGAAAAGTTTTTAATAAAATTATAACAAATATAAATTAGGATATATATGGATGACCATCAAACAATAAATCACCAAGTATCGATTGAACAATTGATAGATGATAAAGCAGTTAAGCGGTATTTTGATAATACAAATGGTGGTTCAGCAGCATCAGTTAGTATGATGGCCCATGAGCACAATCTTCCAATCGATGCCTCCAATTACCGATTAAAGAAAGAGTTAGGAACTATCAATGACTGGCTCAATGAAGTAAATTGCTCAGGTAAAGTTCTTGATGTTGGTTGTGGTGCGGGGACCTGGATAGATTTTTTTGCCAGACGCTATAAAACAGTCATAGGAATTGAACAAAGTAGCCTTATGTTAAAAGCAGCTAGAGAAAAAATAGGCCATTTGCCAAATGTAAAGATATTTGAAGGTGATGGGCGACATGATCTTCCTGAAGGTTCCTATGATATGATTTTCCTAGGCGGTCTATGTATGTATTTGAATGACCAGGATGTTATAGCTCTGCTCAACTCATTGAAAAACCGTCTTAATAAAGGTGGTGCAATTATCTTACGTGAGTCGACTATAAATAAGGGAGTATTTATACCTCAGGGAGAATATCAAGCTGTTTATAGAAATGTAAATCTGTATCGTCAATTATTCAATGATGCAGGTCACTTTCATATAGAAATGAGAAGGAACTATGGTTACACTAATTTAGTTACAGCAGAGGAGCTAGTTAATCTGCGTCGCAAGTGTTTGTCATTCTTACCTATTAATTCTACTAAACTTGGTTCCATGACATGGTGGATACTTAGAGGAATAACACCGATAAGCTTCTGGGCTTTACCACGAATACTATCCTTATTTAATATCTCCTGGCCCAAATTACAAAATCATTTTTTCAGATTAAGACTTGTTAAATAATTATATGTATGATGCATAAGAATTAATTAAAATCTCAATTTCATATTCTAAAAAATTATTATGAATACCCTACTTTCAATTTAGATTATTTAATATAGCTTTTTAGATTGGATTTATGAATTTTCTCAATAAATACTCGCCATCATCAATTATAATCCACAGGTATTTAATGCACCACCATTTAAAGAATAAGTCCACACAATAAAAGCGATAGATGTAGCTGTTATTTGATGTTTATTTTTTACTTTCTGAACTCTTAAAAGATAAAATGTAATAATGATAAAAAGAATTACAGTGAATTACCCCGCCTGAGAGGCGAGGCATCAAATAATGATAAATGATAGAAAATTTATAATCTGCATTAAGTGTTTTTGAGGTGAAAATCTCTTGAAAGGAAAAAAAATCGCGAAAATTGTATCAATAACTTTATCATGGTGAAAAAAAAAGATGGAATCTTCTGTATATCTTATAAGCCAGAGCCAAAATCCAGCCATTTTAAGCAATTTCCTGTTTATACCATACTGTCACTAAAATTGAAAATAGCATTATCCATAAGAGTTCGCAAATCGACACTTTGGGGGAGTTTTAAGGTGAATACGAACTATTTCGTGTTCACCTTTTTTATTTCCTTGCAATATTAGTAGTTATTCTATGTTATTTTCTAAAGATTTTAATCCAATTTACTCCAAATAGACGGTTTCGAACTTATAATTTATTTGTGTATTACAATCCTACAATATTCTTAGTCTGACTCCAAATTTTATTTAACAATTCTTCTTCTCTAAACTTTAAAGGTATAGTACTTTCTTTAAGCATGTAAAAATATAAACCACTTTGTGAATCCAATTCTGGATCTACTGCAAGCTTTATAGACGGTTTTGCTCCCTCCTCAGGTGTTGAAAGCATTTTCTTAAATATTTTCATAAAGAAATCAGGATAATCACGAAAAATATCTGTTCCAACAACGCCGGGGTGAACACAATTTACTGTTAAATTTGTGTCTTTTAAAATTCCTGCCAATCTTTGGGTATAAAGAACTACAGCTAATTTAGAATTGTTATATGCTTTTTTTGCATTATATTTTTTATAGGAAAGTGGAAAAGAATCATTTATTTTCCCCTGTTTAAATAATTCAGAAGTTAGATTTATAATTCTGCCCTGCTTGCTTTTTTTTAACAATGGTAAAAGGATTTTGGTTAACCTTGCCATCGCAAAATAATGAACTGCCATGTTCGTTTCAATTTTTTCATCATTTATTACCTGTTTTACTTTATAGACACCAGCATTATTGATGAGTACATCAATATGATCCTCGGTATTAAGGATTTCTTTTCCAGCTGCCTTAATTTGATCTTTTATTGTAAGATCAGCAACTATCATTTTTATAAAATTCTTATCAAATTTATTCTCTAAATCGTATAAAGTATTTTGGGATTTTTCAGTATCTCTGCAAATCATGATTACCTTAAATCCTTCTTTTAATAATCCTTTGACAGTTTCTTTTCCAATACCAGAATTAGCTCCGGTTATAACTGCTATTTTACTCATATTTACTCCCTTAATGTAAAGAATTCACCTCCTTTGGGGGTGGATTCTTTGGTTATTACTAATTTTTCTGCGATTTATTAAAGACCACAACTGAAATGAACATAAAGATTAAACCAAATCCTGTAACTACTGTAAAACAAAGCCATAGAGGAAAATCTCCCTTTTGATTCATGAGTAATTGACGAATTCCATCTACAATATAACTTACAGGATTTAATCTTGCTGCTATTTTCATCCAGCCGGGTAAATACTGAAAACTATATAAAGCATTACTTAAGAATAATAATGGAAGATTTAACAGCATTATTAAAGCGTGGTATCCTCCTTCATTTGTAGTACTAGATGCTAATGCTAAAGCTATTCCACTAAATCCCAATCCAAATCCTAAAATAAGCAAAACACTGCCAATAATTCCCCATAAAGATACCTGGAACACGGCTCCAGCAAGTATTCCTATTATAACTATGACTATAGTTTGAATAAAAGATTTAGTAATATTTGAAAAACTGTTACCCGCGAGTATTCCAATTCGAGAGATAGGAGCAACCCAGTATTCCCTTACTAATCCAGCATTTCTTTCACTTAGCCATGTAAAGCCTCCACCTATTGCACCTCCTAATATAGTTAATGCCATAATACCGGGAAGCATAAAGCTTAAATATTCACCACTTTTAACAGTTCCCATCATTCCCGACATGCCTTTGCTAAAAAGAAGTACCCATAGAATAGGTTGGATTAACATTCCGATAACTTCTTCTCCATTCATTTTCATCATATATTTTTTCCATAATATCCATGCAGCTCTCATTATCTTGATTCCCCTTTTTTTTCTTTTATTTCTTTTCCAGTGACATTAAAGAAAACATCGCCAAGATTTGGCTGATCGATTTCAACCTCTTTTATATTAAATTGATTATCCATTGCCAGTTTGAATATCTCTGGTAATTGGGTCTGTCCAGAAGTAACACCGATATGTATTATATTTCCTTTTGAAACTGTAACTGTTTTCACATATCCCTTAGATATTAATTCTTTTTCGAAGTTTGAATGATCTCCACTACCTTTTATACGTATGGTGTCATTTCCTAAATCTTTAATTAACTCTTGGGGAACCCCTTGTTTTACAATAGTTCCTTTATCTATTATATAAACATGGTCAGCCAGTTTTTCAGCTTCATCCATATAATGGGTAGTCATTAAAATAGTCATTCCCTTATTTTTATTGAGCTCTCTAATATATTGCCAAATTTTTGATCTAGTTTGAGGATCAAGACCAAGTGTCGGTTCATCCAGAATTAAAACTTCAGGAGTATTCATGAGTGAACGGGCAAGCTCTAGCCTACGTTTCATCCCACCTGAATATGTTTTTGATTTTCTGTTTGCAGCATCTGTTAACTCAACCATATCTAACAACATTTTACAGCGAGATTTAATTTCTTTTCTTTTCATACCATAAAGTTCTCCTGAAAAACTTAATACTTGTTTTCCGGTTAATGCTGTATCAATGCTGGTTTCCTGGAATGTAACACCAATTTTTTTTCTTACCTTTTTTGATTCTGTTTTTACATCAAAATTCATAATGTTTGCAGAACCTGAATCTGATGAAATTTGAGTAGTTAATATATTTATAGTTGTAGTTTTACCTGCACCATTTGGACCAAGTAAAGCAATTATTTTTCCTTTTTCAATATTAAATGACAGTCCATTTACTGCATTTACATCACCAAATGTTTTTTTTAAATCTTTTACTTTAATAGCAAATGAATTATTCATTTTGGTTATCCTCCATTTATCTTTGAATAGCAGCATTTAGTGCTATTTAGCATTAAGTTAATAAATATTAACTGCTATGTCAAGCTATTTAACTTGATTTTTATATGAAATCATACTATTTTTAAATGATGAATAATGAGTTAATATTAAAACTTGAAAAATTGGTCCATGAATTGGGTAGTTTTACTGAACAAAATGAAATATCAAGTAAAAATTGGTTAGCTGAATTTGGTAAATGGTTAGAGAATAATAATTCAATTGTTGACAAAATAGAGCATCCTACAACTGGACATGAAGATACCTTGATTGGGATGTACATTGTAACATTGATGACATTAGCACGGAATATGTTTAATAAATTAATAAATAATATTCCCTTTTCAACAATTATGGATTATCAATTCTTATTTATACTTGATAAACATGGAAAGCAAACCAAATCGGAACTAATTTCTTTGAATTGTATGGAAATGTCTTCCGGTATAGAAGTTATTAAACGATTACTAAAAAGTGAATGGATTTCTGAACTAGAGAATCCTGAAGATCGTCGGTCTAAATATGTAATCATTTCGAATTCAGGTAAAAATATTCTTGATGAATATCAAACTAAAGTAGATCAGGTTTATGGTTCTTTTAGTACAGGATTAACTCCTTCGCAGAAAGATGCTGCATTATCGAGCTTAAATGTCATTATAAAACAGATATCTAGTAAATTTTAATTTAGGTTTGGATTTATTATGCACTCATCTTGTTAAACCAGATAGTAAAATCAAGCAATACATCTTCCCAGAGAGTTCGCAAATCGTCACTTTGGGGGAGCACTTTAATTCTTTTTATCAAAAGGGATTATTTTTGCCCCGTCCACAAGGCGGGGCTTTTTTTTGTGTGTAAAGTCACCAGCCCGGTTTATAACTTCTTTTAATATAACAAATTAGCATTATAAATTTTGGTGGAAATTTGGTGGAAGTAGTCACTCGTTGGGATTACTTTTATAAATTTGAATAAATAACAGTTTTTATCTACTTTCTAATTCTATTATGAGATGATTAAGGATATTTTGTCTATATTCTAACCTCTTACTTTTTCTTGACTTCTTTTTCTTTCTATTTTTTGGAGGTTCAAACAGAACTGATTCGCCATCAAAAAGTTCTCTGACTTCTACATGTGAATAATTAGGGAAATCGAGACTCTGAATAGGATCGTGAACCGGTGTAGCAAAAGATTTATATCTTGAATATAAAACTGTAAAGGAATAGCATCCGTCAGTTTTTTTACTATTTTGACGGAAATGAATATCTTCTATATTTGAGAATCTATTCCAGTTGCATGAGAAATCCGGAAAACGAATTGTTTCGAGCCTTATTAAACCACTATCTTCCTTATCTGAATTATCAAATCCATGATAGAGTTTATCTTCCTGTTTGAATTCTGTGGAAGGTAATTTCTTTCTTCCTCTAATTTTTAAGTGCTTTGGATATTTAGATTTCTTTAAAAAGTTTAATAATATCTGTAAAAGATTCATTTATTATGTCTACCACTTTAATTATTTTTTTCCCGTCAGTTAATATTGCAGCAATATCTGAATCATTATAAATCTCGATTGATAGAATACTATTAGTATCAAAATTAATATAATTTATGAAAATACCTTCTTCTATCGTTGCACTTATTCTATTAGGAATTAATGCATAATCTTTATAAATTGAATGTGATGTACTCTCTGCTATTTTTTTACATGTTAAGGTTGGAGCGGATATTCCGTCTTTTCTCCATTTCTCTGGAATATTTGTAGAATATATAAGGCCTGTTATGTGTTTTTCTGCAGGATCAATTCTTATAGTATCTTGCTTGTAGTATTTTACTTCATTATCACCATTTTCAGTATCTGCTTTTGGTAAAAAGTTTATAATGAAGTTATTAATACGATCCTTAAAATAAATTTCTTCTAAAGGTAATGTTGCATCAGTTGAATAAACCATTTATTTCTCCATTAGTTCTTTTAGAATTTCTTCTGCCTTTGTTATGTTATTTGGAAATTCTGCTAAATAATCTTTAATTTTTCCTTTATTCACGATTGGATAATGATAATTAAAATTGATTATTTTTTTTTGTTTAGAATAGTCATAAGTGATATTTAATATGTAATTTTCAAATGATAGAGAGTCCTTCATTTGCCAGGCATCTAATTCACTTGACTTTAATATACTCTTATAAAATTCATGATGTTCTTGAATCCTTGAATCATTAAATAATTTGAATTTTTCATTTTCTAATAAAAATGATATATTATTTCCAACTGCGAAAATTGGCGTATGGGGTAGTTTGTCAATAATTCCTACGGCTAAATCAGCAGATATTTTAAAATACTTTCTGTCTAATTTTTTCGGATTCAAAACGAGCTTATTAGTACTTGGATTAATCTGAATGCTATTAACAACAAATCTAAAAGAATTTACTCCTAATGCAACTTCAATTGGGATTTCTTTTTCTTTTACAATTTCCGGAAATTGCTCTTTGAACCATTCCGGGGTTAATATCCCTAAATTCCATGTTCCCAAGATTACTATATTTGTATTTTCTTCTAAAATCTTTGCCACTAATATAAATTACCATTTTTCACATTTTAATTCAAATGTTATAATATATTATAATAAAATAAACACTAAAAAGTTACCAATTTTGTTACCATTTACAAATGTAGGATACATAATACATAAAAATCTCATATAACTATTATGAATTCACTTGAAAAATACCTTAAATTACTCAATTTGTGCCGAAAATGATATTAATCGATAAGTTTGTGAAGTAAAGATACGGAAAGGAAATTGGAAGATACAGATAGAATCAAAAATATTCAACAAAGACTTATTGAATTGGAAAAAGAGAAGCAGAATCTTATAACGGAACTTAAAGAATTGAAAATACATCAAAATAAAAATCAATTTGAAATCAACGAAGTTGATAAATTACAGACAGTTAATTTTTATGGTAAAATTATTCGGAATAAAATACCTCAAAGCAAAACAGAAAAAATAAAATTATTTTATGATTTGTTCGCCTGTAGAACCGATGTATATCCGAAAATGTGGACAAATACAAAAGGATATTTGCCAGCATGCTCAAATGAGTGGAAAGAGGGAATTTGTCATAAAAGAATAATAAAATGTTCTGAATGTACAAATAAAAATTATACAAAATTGGATTTAGATATTATTGAATCCCATCTTACTTGAAAAATAAATATTGATATTACTCGCTTTCCGGTCCAGTACAATATGAATTAAAAGAAAAGGTAGATGAGCAGGTACAAAGAATAGTCTATGCAAAAGAAACTAATTTTCGGATGCCAGAAGAATACGGAGAAAAACCACCTATCCATGAAGTATGGAATCATCTTGTTGAGGATGTAGAAAGGCTGACTAAAATTACACACGATATTATTTCAATTGTAAAAGATAAGCGGAATCCTCTTGTTTTATCAGAAAGAAAAAAACTTCCTGCATCCTTGAAATTTTTACAATTCCAATTTATTTTTAAGCTATTATGAAAGATTTTGTAAAATAGATCTGTAATGCAGATTAATTTTGTCCTAATTCTTTTAGTTCATTATAATCAATGACTAATATTTTTTTTCTTTTTAAATTTATAATATTCATTCTTTTTAATCTTATTAAGGCATTAGAAGCAGCTTCTCTTGTTGATCCGATCATTTTAGCAAGATCAAAATGAGTAATAGGAAGGTTTATAGTACCGGTGTTTTCATTTTCAAAAATACCATATTTAGTAATTAGTTTAGATAAAACTAATGCAATACGTTCGATTACAGACTTAAATGTAAGTTCCTCGATCATCATTTCAAGTTCATAAATTCGGAGACCAAGAAGTTTGTTAATCTTTAAAAGAATGGAAGAATTATTTTTTGTTAGAGCAAAAAACATTTTTCTGGGTATAAAACAAACCATTGAACTATCACTAAAAGAATCTGCAAATTCTTTATACTCTTGTTTTTCCTCTATATATAAGGAACCAAAACATTCTCCTTCTTTTAAAATTGTTAAAGTAATTTCTTTCCCTTTAGGAGAGTTCTTGAAAAGTCTAATTTTCCCTTTTTTTAAAAAATAAATAAGATTTCCTTTGTCACCTGGATTATAGATAATTTCATTTTTGGTATATGTTTTCATAGAACTGTTTTCTGCGATATAAGATATTTCATTTTCATTTAAACCTGAGAGAATATTTATTTTTTTTAAATACCATGTTTTATCACTAACAATCGACATAAATCCTCTTTAATTCATATTTATCTATACTTGTTTAAATTGTATGAATATTAATTATACATTTGTATTAAGCTTTGTATACACTTAGGCTTAATATTTGTAATCTGAATTACAGATAATTATTAAATAAATTATTATATTATGTGTATAAAGAGTTTTAATGTAATAGCTATACAAAAAATAATTATAATTTAGTTTGAAATTATTAAGCGTTTTAATATCTTAATTTGTTTGTATTTTTACAAGAGGAGGACAATATTAAAAATAAGATTATAGTATATTCTGATTATATTTGTCCATTTTGTTTTATTGGGAAAAAACTTGTAGGCAAATTACAACAGGAGTTTGATTGTGATGTAGAGTGGAGAGGTTATGAAATACATCCTGAAGTCCCTAAAAAAGGATTAAAACTTGAAGAATTATTTTTAAATAAGAATTATTTAGATCAAATGAAGGCTAACATTTTAAAATTAGCTAGTAATAATAATTTGAAGATTAAATTTCCTTCGCTTCTCTCTAATTCAAAGTTAGCTCTAGAAATTAGTGAATTTGCAAAAGTGAAGAGAAAGTTTCAAGAATTTAATAATGCTGTTTTTGATGCTTATTGGAAAGATGGAAGTGACATAGGAGATAAAAAAGTATTAGATAAAATAGTTAAAAATGTCGGACTTGATTTAAGTGAGATGAAAAAATATATAATTTCAGATCAAGCATTAACAAATAGGAAGAAATATCTGAAAAATATTACCGAGAATCAAATAAGCGGGGTTCCAACTTTTATTATAAATGGAACCAGAATAGTTGGTGCACAACTTTATAATGTTTTAAAACAAGCAATAATAAAATAATATGTGATCAGAAATAGTATAAGTATCATCTCCATTTAGTGAGAATATTCAAATGACGAGTAGTTTTTATTACAAAAGGAGAATTAGATGAGCCTACAAAATGATATTATTGAAATGCAAAATAATTTTGCAGGAAAAATGTCCGATGAGATAAAAAAAGTGTTTATGACAGCAATAAATAATTTAATAAGTTCTGGAATAGTTGAAAGAAGTTTAAAAACAGGTGACTATATACCTGATTTCACATTAAACAATGCAGTTGGAAAACCAATTTCGATTAATGATCTATTTGATGATGAATTT
>SDBV01009846.1_pt1 | contig 12621 bp, 9 predicted proteins | sample 2277081 | NCBI WGS metagenome assembly SDBV01 (sample SAMN10402039, study PRJNA504765) | marine sediment metagenome | isolation source: marine sediment core GS10_PC15, 223 cmbsf | place: Arctic Ocean: Southern Knipovich Ridge | collected 2010
CAACTTCATCGCCACGTGGGGAGAGGGAGCATCCGGAGGCCGGGAGCATGGTACCGCCGGGCCGGCTCGGTCCCTGATCTTCAACAGCCATACAGATACCGTTTCGCCCGGGGACGCCAAAGAGTGGAACCGTGACCCTTTCAGCGGAGATCTGGTCGAAGGGACGGAAGAATCCGGGGACCGAATCTGCGGAAGAGGAGCGGCTGATGCCAAAGGGCCCCTCGCCGCCATGATCGCCGCCCTCGAGTCCATCGTCCGATCCGGGACACCCTTGCAGGGCCGGCTCATTTTGACGGCCGTGGCCTTTGAGGAGTCGAACGGACTGGGCACACAGGTCGAGGTATTCGGCGGCACCAAAGCTGATGCGGCTATCGTGGGCGAACCCACGGGGCTGGAATTGCACATCGCTCACAAGGGGGTGGCCCGGATCGATATCACGACAAGGGGCAAGCCGGCGCACGCCAGCGAGCCGTGGGAGGGAACGAACGCCATCTCCAAGATGGGAAAGGTGATTCTCGCCCTGGATGAGCTCTCAGAGACGGTATCGAGGAGAGGTGATCCGCTGCTCGGCAAAGCAACCCTTGCCGTTACCCGAATCGATGGGGGCATCGGACTCAATGTGGTGCCACCGCGATGCACGATCTCCCTGGATCGCAGGCTTCTGCCCTCGGAGACTCCCGAGCAAGCCCAGGCGGAGATCGAAGTCGTACTCAGGCGACTGGAGGCTGAAGATCCCTCGCTTCAAACACGGATGAGTCTCTTCTCTGCAGCAGAGGCGGCTTCCACACCCGAAGAGGCCCAGATTGTGCAGGAAGCCCTTCGCGGCCGCACGGAAGTCCTGGGAGCTCCGTCAAAAGCGGGGGGTTTTGCGGCATGCTGCGATATGTGGCACCTCAAAAACCAGGGGGGTATACCCACCGTGATTCTCGGGCCCGGTAAGCTCAATATGGCCCACAAGCGAGACGAGTACATAGAGGTCAGTGAACTGAAGCAGGCCGTCGAGATCTATCGTAACATCGCGCTTCGCTGGCTGGTCCCTCCGGACCGGCTGGGACCTCCGGAGGAGCGAATTGGAGATTGAAATTCGGTGCCTGCCCGAAAACGAGGGTCTGATTCGCACCGTAGCACAGTGGATGTTCGAGCAATGGGGCCAGGCAACAGAGAGCGCCTCACCGGAAGCGTTCATACCGGGGCTGCGCCAGAGGACGCACTGCGGATCCATCCCCTTCACCCTTGTAGCGTTTCACGACAGTGAGCCGATCGGCACAGCCAGTCTCTTTTCCCAAGACATGGACACCCACACCCACCTCTGTCCGTGGATGTCGGCGATTTATGTGGATCCCGGGTTTCGAAGCAGGGGGATCGGCCGCCGTTTGTGCGCGGATGTTGTGATGCGGGCACGCTCCCTGAGCGCCCAAACACTCTACCTCTTTACCCCTGACAAGACCGCTTTTTACAGGCATATGGATTGGAAACCTATTGAGATAACGACCTACAGAAATGAAACCGTCACAATCATGAGGCGTCTGCTGTAATGCCGAGAGCGACGATACCTTTGAAAATCCTTTTGCCGCTTTTCCTCTGCTTGCTGTGCTCCGCCCTTCTCTTCCCTGATACGGCCCAGGAAGCCGATAGAGCCTTCGACAGAGCCACGGAGCTGCACGAACAGAGCAAATACGAGCAGGCCATCCCCTACTTCGAAAGGGCCCTCGAGATCGACAGATTGTTGGGAGAGAGCCGGAGGAGCGACCTGGCCTTTGACCACAAGGGCCTCGGTCTCTGTTACGCCAATCTCAGCCGGTTTGATGAGGCTCTGAGCCATTATCAGAGGGCTCTCGAGCTATTCGAGGCTCTGGGCGACAGAGCCCAGGAAACTCAGCTTCTCAATAACATCGGTATCGTCTATACCAATATCGGGCAGAACGAGCGCGCAGTTGGAAGTTATGAGAAGTCTCTCGCGATAGCCGAGACCATCGAAAGTCACTCTGACATCATCAGAACCCTGAACAATCTGGGTCTCATCTATTATTACTGGGGACAATACGACAGGGCGGTAGAGTACTACAATCGGGCCCTCGAACACTCCGAGAGAGAGCAGGTTCGCGATCAGATTCCCCTGATCTTCAACAACCTCGGATTGGTCTACTACGCCTGGGGACGGTACACCGAGGCCCTGGAACACTACCAAAAGGCTCTTCGCCAAAACGAAGAGCTCGGTTGGGAGTTCTACGTGGCGACAAACCATGGGAACATTGCCAGCGTCTATTTGGCCTGGGGCAGATTCGGTGAAGCTGTCGATAGCTATCGCCGGGCTCTGGAAAAGTTCAGAGAACTGGGTGATGTGCTCAACGCTACGAACACCCAAACAAACATCGCTCTGGTGTATTACTCCTGGAGCAGATACACCGAGGCCCTCCAGATGTTCGAGGAGGCGATGATCGATGCGAAACGCTACCATCTGAAGAGCAGCATCGCCTCACTCAGAAGCGGAATGGGGCATGTCTACTACGCCATGGGGCGGTATGACAGAGCGGTCCAGAATTACGAAAAGAGCCTTCAAAGCTTTCGTGAGCTCAACTACGCTCTGAACGTGGCCAACCTGAGCAGCAGCATCGGAATGGTGTATCAGGCCTGGGGAAAATACGATCGAGCCCTGGAGTACTACAGCAAGGCCCATTCCCTGGCCGAAGAGCTGGGAGCACCGGATCAGGCGGCCCTGAGTCTGCGCCTTATCGGATCTGTGTACCAGGCCGAGGGGCGGTACGAGAAAGCCATTGAGCGCTACAGAGAGTCTCTCGAAGTGGCCCGGAAGCACGGACGGGAAGGCGATCTTCCGGCGATCCTGAACACACTGGGATCCGCCTACTTCGAATGGGGTCAGTACCAGAAGGCTATCGAAAACTACAACCAGGCTCTGATTCTCTCGCAACGGATAGGAAAGCGAGACGAAACCGCCAGGGGACTAATTCATATCGGTGGGGTCTACCAGGTCTGGGAGAAGTACGAGCAGGCTCTCGAGAGCTACAACAGAGCCCTCGCTATAACCAGAGAGCTCAAGAGCAAAGCAGACGAAGCCACCTGCCTGAACAACATCGGCACCGTCTATATGAATCTCGGGAAGTACGAGACGGCTGCAAGTTACTTTCACCAATCCATCGACATCAAGGAAGAGCTGCGTTTGACGGCCAGTGGAGACATCAGGAGAGATTTCCTGGCCTCCTGGATCTCCACATACAGATGGCTGATCCTGAGCTATGTTCAGGACAAAAAGCCGGAGTCCGCCTTTGACGCCGTGGAGCTGGTCTCCGCCAAATACCTGTCCGAACAGATCGGCGAGGGCTTAAAAGAATCGGACCTCGAGTTTCCCGGAATTCGGACTTATAAAAACAGGCTGGGCGAACAAACCGCGGTCGTCTGTTTCGCCAACATCGATTGGGTCAAAGCCGCCGTAGTCTATGCCGATCGAATGCAGGTCTTCGCCACTTCTCTGAGTGTGGGGGAATTTACAAACTCTTTCTCAAACGAGTACAGGAGAGCAATCCGGAGGAGTCTGGCCAAGACCAGGGGTTTCCATACCGTAAAGATAGAAAAGATCGAAAAGGACGAGGGCTCCGTCAAAGAGCGATTCGAAAACCTCATCCGTTACTACCGATACCTCCTGTCCAGCCCTGCCCTGACCGATCAGGAGCAAGCCGCGCGGGAGCACATCGGCCGGAGTCTCTATCGCCTCCTCTTTGACTCCGTGGAGAAGCTCATCGACGAGAAGACCGAGCTCATCATCATTCCCGGCGGCATACTGGCATACCTTCCCTTTGAGAGCCTCATACTATCAGACGGCCGCTTCCTGGTTGAAAAGTATCACATACGGTACACCCAATCCCTGACTGTCTCCAATCTCATATCCAAAAGAGTCTACCCCGGAAACCGAGAATCCCTTCTTGCCTTTGGCGGAGCGCTCTACAATGAGACCTCCTACAAGTCGGATATGATCGTTTCGGAGAAACAGCTCGAGCACCTGAGAAGGGACACCCGGGAGGCCATTGCCGCAAAACGAAGCGCTCGAAGCGCCTACGGTGCTCTGGGAATCGGATCGTGGGAGAATCTGCCCGGCACCCTGACCGAGGTCAAGGCTATCGGAGAGATCGTTGATGGCAGCACAATCTACACGGGCACCTCGGTGAGCGAGTCCCGTATCAAGCGGTTGTCCCGGGAGGGCTCTCTCATGCGATACAAGGTGCTTCACTTTGCGACCCACGGTCTCGTGGTACCTGTAATGCCCGAGCTCTCCGCTCTTGTTCTCTCCCAGTTCGCCCAGGAACAGACGAGGGAGGACGGGTATCTGACCATGAACGAGATTTCAAATCTCCGGCTTCAAGCCGAGTTCGTCAATCTGTCGGCCTGCGAAACAGGCCTCGGCAAGATCTACGGCGGAGAGGGGGTCGTGGGTTTGACCCAATCCTTCCTGGTGGCCGGGGCCAATGGGCTTTCGGTTTCGCTGTGGCAGGTGGCGGACAAATCGACCATGGAGTTCATGATCGGGCTGTATCGACTCGTGCAGGAAGAGGGACTGAGCTACGGAGAGGCCATGACTGAGATGAAACGTTCCTTTATAAGAAAAGGGAGAGACAGTAGCCCAAAAGGGAGAGACAGTAGCCCAAAAGGGAGAGACAGTAGCCCAAAAGGGAACGACAGTAGCCCAAAAGGGAACGACAGTAGCCCAACAGGGAACGACAGTAGCCCAACAGGACGCGACCGGCTGGCCAACCCCTTCTACTGGGCACCCTTCGTCTATTACGGAAAGTAATGGAGCCTGCGGGTATCATAAAGAGGCTTAGGAAAACTAATCGGCTCAGCCTGGTGGCAAACGGAGCCTACATCATTTTCCGAAGCGGCTTGTAGAAGATTCCCACCGAAAGACAGACAATCAACAGGGCAACCGCCAGGGTGCCCGCTGCAGCCTGAGCACCGAAGTATTCGGCGATCATCCCTGCCGGAAGGATACCCAGAGGCATGAGCCCGAAGTTCATCATATAGACACTGCTCACCCTTGCCCTGTACTGCTGGTCCGTTACCTCGAGTAGCAGGGCCATATTGAGAGACCGGCGGGCCGAATCCCCCAGTCCGAGCAGCACCATGAGGAAGGCGACGATGGAATAGACGGGAATCAAACCGATCATAAGCAGCCCCAGCCCCGAGGTAATGCCGCCCAGAATGAGCACGATCCCTCTGCGCCATCGACCCATAGCCGCGATTCCGAGAGATCCCGCCAGAGCCCCTAATCCCAGCACACTCACGAGCAGACCGAGAGCCTCGGGTCCGCGGCGATAGATATCGACGATAAAGATAGGAAGAAGAAACCGGATCGGCATCGCCAGGAGAGCCGTGGCCAAAGCCATGCCCAGGAGCACCCGGATCAACGGATTTGTGACCATGTATTTTAATCCGGCAATAATGTCTCCCATCATGGGAACGCTCCTCCTTTCCGGGCTTCTGTCCACATCCCGGATCAGTCCCGTACACACCACAGCTATAAACTCCAAGGCACATATGATGTAGTACACACCGGCAGGTCCAACCAGATTGTACAGATTGCCTGCAAAGGCCGGGGCCAGGAGTGTCATGCTGCTCATGGCAGCGGAGTTGAGGGCCAGGGCGTTGGTTACGAGATCACTCCGAACGAGCTGCGGAATGAGAGCAGTTCTCGACGGAATCATAAAGGAGAATATGATGCCGTGCAAAAAGGATGCCACAAAGAGATGCACCCAGGTCACCGTTTTTGTGGATATGGTTATAGCGATCACCAGTGACGTGAGACCGCCTAACGCCTGACAGACCTGGATGATCCGTTTGCGCTCGAATCGATCGGCGATAACTCCTCCGAAAAGGGCGAGACAGAGCATCGGAATAGCGAATCCTGCGCTTACCACACCCAGCAGAATGGGAGACGAGGTTAATTCGTAGACCAGGTATCCTCTGGCAATACTCTGCATCTGCATTCCCCCCATCATGAAGAGAATGCCCAGCCAGAGGTACCTGTAGTTTCGCACCTTGAGCGAGGAAAAGGTATCTCGCCAATTCCGTGAAGACGAGCTAGAATCTGACATTGAACACATCCTTAATAGCGAGAAAGAGGCTTCAGCTTAATGTTGAGACCAGGCACAGTCAAGATAAAGCTTATTGCCTCAGCGCTGAGGCATCGGGGATTACAATACTTTATCGTCCCAATGTATACTACAGGTCGAAGGATACCACATTTGCTACTGTTCCTGTTGATCACAACCGCTATAGTCGCACCGCTTGTTATCGAACACAAACAAAAGCAAAGAGCCGCAGAGGAAAAAAACAGGGCTCAGATTCCCTCTGTCATCAGAATCGTTTCCGGTGATACCCTCGCAAAAGTAATGGCAATCGGCGCCGCTATCAGCTACATTTTGCTGTTCGCCGCACTTACGGGCATCGAGGACTGAGAGCGTCCGGGTAGTCTAGGGGCTGCCCTTGCCTTTGGATGTTTAACCGCTCCGGCAATCCCCATATTGACCATGCGATCGAGCAAGATAAAGCGGTTGATACGGAGTGGAGAACGAAAACCATACTTTTTCATCGAACGGGAGTATGAAGCCTTACCAACATTCGGTTATCTACACAACGGAACCCTCTACAAAAGCAGTGTTGAACCCAGCGATAACGCCGCAGGCATTCTGCCACCGACGGCGGTCTTCGATCCCAACAAACCGGACAAGCCAATCATTCTTGAGAACTTTCTACCCCGCGGTGTACGGCGAGCAACGGAGGGTTCATTTGTGACTACGGCGAAAATCGTACATCTCTTCTCTGCAATCAAGAGCGACGATCTCACCGCAATCGAATCCGTAACGGCGGAAGCACAGTACCTGGAGATCGAGGATTACATGGGAAGGACCCCTTTCATGTTTGCCTGTGAGAAGGGACATGTCGAAGTTGCCAGGCTGTTACTTGAGAGAGGGGCTAATGCCAACGCCGCCAGGGATAACGGAGAGACACCTCTCATTTCGGCATCCCGGCACGGACATAGTGAAATCGTGCGTCTGTTGATGGAACAAAGAGCAATCCTCGATCAGGAAGACGCCAACGGGATCACGGCCCTCATGAGAGCGCTGAATCAAAATCACAGAGATATCGTCAAACAACTCATCGCGGGAGGGGCAGACGTTACTAAAAAACCAGAGAGCGGAATCACCCCGCTGGTAATCGCCATCAGAAATGGCGACGCTGAGATTGTCCGTCTTGTGCTCGAAAAGGGTGCATCACCCAGCGAGAAAGTGAATATTCTGGTCAAGGACGATGAGTTTTCGGATCTAAGGCAGCTGATAGGACTCGGAAAGCGGATAGGTGTGGTAGAGGTGTCGCCCTTGGCATCAGCCTTGCTGTGCGGTCATACCGAGATTGTGGGTCTGCTTCTCGACGCGGGGGCCGACAAAAACGAGAAGCTTCCAAACGGAAACAGACTGCTGAAGGACGCGACTCTCATGGGGAATACGGAACTGATGAATCTCCTCATGGAGCGCGGTGCAACAACGTAAAGTTGATTTTTCAACCCCCGGCTCGCTACTCTTCCACTTTACGATCCTCTGCCTTATGATCAGAAACCAGACTGTACCAGTATGCCTTGCCGAGGAGGTCGCGGTCTGTTTTCGACAGATTGGCGGGAACTTTTCCCCTGTATCGATCCTCGAGATACGTGGAGATAAAGAGTTCTTTCTGGGCATCGGGCATGTTTTCCCACGATTGGTTCCGCTCCCGAGCTATCCCGGGGTCTGTCCCGTCGATCTGCTTTCTTGCCATCAACAGATGTTGTTGAATCAGCCGAGGCTCCCCGCTATGGGCGTCTGACAACTTTCTCCCGGCTCTCTTCAGACCGATCCACAGCAGAGCTCCAACGATCACGATAAGAAAAACAAAATTAAGGAAAACGTAACGTGTTCGTAGAGCAAATCCAATGGGATCGGCGCCCAGAAGATGCAGAATCAGGATCACAATAACGACGGCTACCACAACAGTCATGATGGATAACAGAATCTTTTTATTCATTTGTAATTACAATATTGGGAGGAGATGATAAGATCAAGCAGCGTAAGGGTTCTTGCAAGAATAGGAGTTAAAAATGGTCAAACGGTTCATTTCTCTCGTCAAGCTGGTTCCACTCTTGTCACTCTTTCTCTTCACGCAGTGCCTTGTACTGGACCTAAGGGGAGAACGCCAAGTTGAGAAGAAAAGATACATAGACGGGAAACTGCAGACCGAAGTAACAGTGAAGCCATGCGCTGACGAGGCCATCGCGGTTCTCAAGGAGCATGACAGTATCGGTTATGAGGTATTTAAAAAAAGCAACCGCGAGGATTTTCTGTTTTGGATCGATTGTTCGGATATTTACTTTTCGTTGCCCGGTGCGGTTCACGAGTCGGTTCACATGCTAACCGATAGCGGTTTCACCTCTTACTCCTACTATCTGCCCTCAGGTGAATATTTTCCCGTTAAGCAAAAAAGGCTATTCAATAGAAGCAAAATTGCTGCTTATTTAAAACCAAAGGATAAAGACGATTTTTACACAACCTACCTGACCGGCCAAGGCGGGGCTCAGGGCTTTTTGGTTTTGCTCGACGAGGTTAACGCCTACACATTCTCCCTTCTCAGTGAGACCAGCTTGGCCGAACTGCTTCCTGCGGATGTGCAGGTCAATGCGACGGACGGCCTGGCCTCGATGTTGCTCTTTTTAGAGCTCTATCTGCATCATGGGCGAACAAAGGTGAGGAGTGACTACGAAAAGATAGCGAAGGACAAGAAATACCTGAGCCTGATAAAGACGCTGTGGGAAAATGCCGAGAGCGCCTTGATCGGTTCTTCGAAATACAAAAATTTAGGAACCGATGACACATACAAGCTCATGAGGGTCTATGAAGAGGCCAATATAGCTGAGCTGAAAAAGCTCTATCAGGGATCCGGCATGAGTATTACATTTGATCCGAGGGCACGTGAGATGCTCGGAGAAAATTAAAATGCAGAGAGATATCAAGCTGGCCATCGTCGGCTGCGGCAAAATCGCTTCGGCCCATATGAACGGGTTGAAGGAGCTGAAAAGTACAGGCGCCTTTGATAGATTTTCGGTCACCGCCCTGTGCAGCCGAAAAGAGGTCGATGCCCTTCGGTTTAGAAAACCGGGCGAAGGGCCTGATCCTCTGCCGGGGGTCGGTCCGGAAAACGATCCCATGAATTCCCCCCATGTGTACGTTTCCGACTTTCAGGAAGAGCTGCCGGATGTGTTCACCGACTACAATCAAATGATCAGAGAGGCCGATATTGACGGGCTGCTCATCCTTACCCCTGTCTTCAACCACCACGAGATAGCGCTGAAAGCCATCGAAGCGGGCAAACACGTTCTCGTGGAAAAGCCCTTTGCCGTGAGTGTGAAGGCAGGAAGAAGGATCATCGATAGGGCCGATAAAAAAGAGGTGGTCTGCGGGGTTGCCGAAAGCCTGCACTATCGCCCGGACATTCAGATGATGCGGTGGATCATTGAAGAGGGATCGATCGGTACACCCCAGTTCTTCCATTTCGCAGGAGTGGGCGGTTTCTGGTCTCCCGACCGGATCGTTGCCGAGACCGCTTGGCGGCACAAAAAGCTCACAGCTACAGGGGGAGCTACGGTTGACTCCATGGTTCACTTTTTCCATGCTCTGCAGTGCCTGCTCGGTGAAGTCGAGAGCATCAGCGCCCAGACATCCATCGTCGAACCCAAACGCTACACAAGAGACGACACGGGCGAGGTTGTCGAGAGCACGGATTGCGAGGTGGATGACACCATCTCCTGCTCCCTCCGGTTTGCCAGCGGTGCCACCGGTAACCTCTTCTACTCATGGGCCGGCAGGGGAGCCGAATCCAACTTTCCCGGTGTCTACTACGGCTCAGAGGGATTCATAAAGGACGGTGAGCTCAATCGGGCTGGAGACGACAGGATTGGTATAACCGAAGTATTCGAGAGGGAGGCAGACACGGAGGTAAAGGAGAGGCTCTTTCCCAAAGGTATCCGGTCTCCCTTCACCCTGGAGCTGCTTTCATTTCTCAGGGCTATCGAATCGGGAGGTGAGATGGAGACCAGCGGCGCGAAAGGAGTGGCAGACCTGGCCGTCTCCCTCTCCGCGCTGGAGTCATCCCTGCTGGGACGACGCGTGCGGGTGGCGGACGTGCTCAGCGGCAAGACAGCCGAATACGAGCGTGAGATCAACCGACACTACGGAATCTGATACGAGGAGGAGAAGCGGTGGCAGCGATGTTTAAAATGGCGGCCCTTGGCCTGGTGCACGACCACATATGGAATTACCTGCAAAGCGTAAGGGAGATTGCCGACGCTGAAATAACATGCGCCGCCGACGTCAACCAACCCCTTTTTGAGAGGGCGAAGCATGTTCTGAATATCACCTCAGACTCGCTCTACACCGATTACCGTGAGATCCTGAAGGCGGCCGGGATTACCCTCGAAACGAATCGCGAGGTGCCGCTTCCCCTGGAGACGGGAGAGCTATGAGTCCGGAAGATGCGGCGGCTCTGACATACGCGGAGAGGATAGAAGCCCTCAGGAAGACAAAGCTCCAGCAAACATTGGAAAAAAAGGCGCTCATCGGTTGCATGGATCACGATGACTGGGCGGTCGTGCTGCCCCCTCCTGAGAGGCGGGAGGTCGTGGAGCGCATGGGCCCTTCCGGGGAGGCCATCCGGGACATTTTATTGAATGGATACAAACCCGAGTCCAACCATGCCAACGGCGGATTCTACGGTCCGGCTATCGTAGGAAAGAACTACCGGACACTCCTGGATATGCATCCCTCCTACATCGACCCCATGAGCTCTCTGGCCGGCGCCTACATGGTCAACTTCTTCTCCTATCATCAGCCCCACTGGAATCCCGACTTAAGCTACGAATCTCTCAAGCCAGAGCACGAGAGATACAAGCTCCGACACGGAATCGGAGGGGTTCAGCATTTCTGCCAGGACCTGAGGATTGGGCTGGAGCTGGGTTGGAGCGGAATTCTCGACAAGATACGCCGGTACCGATCCATTAACGGAGGACAATCGAGGGAGTTCTACGACGCTCTGGAGCATGTTGTTCTGGGGATGCAGAGCTGGATCGGCCGGAACGCCGATGCGGCAGCAGCTGCCGCAGGCAGCGAGAAGCGCGCCGACCTACGGAAGAATCTCGAAGAGATCGCTGCCGTCAACCGACGTCTCGTTTCCGCTCCTCCCCGTACCTTTAGAGAGGCGTGTCAGTGGATCCTGTGGTATCAGATGTCGGCCCGGATGTACAACGGAAGCGGGTCTCTAGGGAATCTGGATCAGCTTCTACTCCCCTACTACGAGCACGACTCTCGGGGTGGAATATTGAGTGACGGGGAGGCGGTCTTTCACATCGCCTGTCTCCTTCTAAGAGACACCGCCTACCTTCAGCTCGGAGGATACGACACGGAGGGCAACGATCTCACGAACCCTGTGTCCTTTCTGGTGTTGGAAGCTGCGGACATGCTGAAAATTCCGGCCAATATCGGTGTGACGGTCGGCAGAGATATCGATCCCAAGCTGCTTCGCCGGGGAGTCGAGATGATGCTCGCCAACAGGAACGGCATACCGAAGTTTCTCGGAATCGACAACACCATCAGAGGATTCACGAAAAACGGTTATCCCGCTGCGTTGTCCTGCCAGAGGGCCTATGCGGGCTGTCACTGGTCTGCCCTTCCCGGACGTGAGTACACCGCCAACGATCTGGTCAAAGTGCACCTCGGCGTCATTCTCGATATCGCCTTCCACGAGATGATGGCGGACAGCGAGAGCTGGCCCAGCGATGAGCTGGGCCTGCCTACCAGGCAACGGAGCCAACCCAACAGGCAACGGAGCCAACCCAACAGGCAACGGGGACAGGCCCATAGGCAACGGGGGCAGGCCCAAATGGCTCATCTGTGGTCACTCTTCGATTATCACCTCACCAGAGCCGTTGATGTGATAGCCCGGGGACTGGACTTTCACATGAAGCACATGCATAAGATCTTTCCCGAGCTGGTCCTGGACCTGCTCTGCCACGGACCTATAGATAAGGGAAGGGATGCGACTGACAGAGGGCTTGAGTACTACAATCTCGGCATCGATGCGGCTGCCCTGGGCACCGTAGCCGATTCATTTGCCGCCCTGGAACAGCGGATCGAGATCGAAGAGAGGTTGTCCTGGGATGATATCGCCGATCATCTGGATTCCAACTGGGCCGGATCGACGGGCGAGAAGGCTCGTGTCATGATGGCCAGCTGTCCCCGCTACGGAAGCGGTGACTCTCTGGCAGACCGCTACGCTCAGAGGATCAGCCGGTTGTTCACTCGGATCGTGAAGGAAAAACCCACACCCGACGGGTTCAACCTGATTCCCGGGATCTTTTCCTGGGCCCTGGTCGTAGCCATGGGCAGAGAGCTTCCGGCCACCCCGAACGGACGTTTCGCCGGCGAGCCCATTTCCCAGGGGGCCAACCCCCATTCCGGAGTCCAGGCAGCGGTCCATGTGGGTCCCACATCCATGGCCACGGCCATCGCTGCCGTACAACCCGGATACGGG
>SDBV01009847.1_pt1 | contig 12618 bp, 13 predicted proteins | sample 2277081 | NCBI WGS metagenome assembly SDBV01 (sample SAMN10402039, study PRJNA504765) | marine sediment metagenome | isolation source: marine sediment core GS10_PC15, 223 cmbsf | place: Arctic Ocean: Southern Knipovich Ridge | collected 2010
TTCACCGAGATTTAATCCATTTTCTATAAAATAAAAAACAAAGCAGACTCCAATCAAGGTACCGATAAAACTGCCTGTTACTCCTTCAATTATTCCTTCCTGAACAATCATAAAAAAAAGCTGATGTTTTTTTAGGCCTATTGCACGCATTGTTCCGTATTCACGGAAACGTTCAAAAACATTCATAAGTATTGCATTTGTAATTACAGTTGCAGAAACAAAAACAATTATTATATCTACAAACAACATGAAAAAATCCATTAAACCGAGCAGTATAATAAAACTCCCAAATAGCTCTTTCCATGTAGATGCAGTAAGATTGTTACCAGTTAAAATACCGGAAATATCAATCTTAAAAATATCTGCATATTCTGATATGTTTAGCCGTACTCTTATTTCTGTTGCTTTGTTTTCCAGATATAAAAGGTACTCTGCATCATCAATATTGATAAAAAAGAAATTATCATCAATCTCCGAAGAGCCGGTATTAAAAATACCAATTATAGGGTATTCCATGTAATTCGGGCTTTTTATGCTTGTTTCTGTAAATACAATTAAAGGGTCATTTAATTTAAGATCTAATATGCGGGCAATCTTTTCAGAAATAAGAATGCCGTCCCTGTTAATAGAATTGCTTAGAAAATCACCCTGCGTTAGTTTTTCTTCTATATTTTTAAAGAACTCCGTATCTGTCTCTATGCCCATTCCAGCCATATTTATATTCTTATCATAGTTAATAAGCTGTGCTCCAAACTGCAGTACTTTCTCTGCTGCTAATACCTGTTCTCTATTTTTTAAGTCTTGAATAATTTCATCGGGGCTGTTAATCAAGTATTCGATGGAAAAAGTATTAAGCCTGCCCGGATAATTCTTTTGGTAAATCTGAATGTGTCCGGATTCGTTTAATAAATTGTTAAATGCATTGTCTCTAATGCCTTCTAACATTCCGGTAACAAACTGCATTACAATTACAGAAATTATTATAGAAACCATAATAAGGATGGAACGCCTTAAATGTTTTTTAATATTTAACATTGATATTTTAAATAACAGCATTTTCTTCTGTCCTCTGTTCGATTGTATCTTCTATTTTCCCGTCTATTAGTTTTATTATTCTTTTTGCATGCTTTGTTACCATAGAATTATGAGTGGAAAATACAAAAGTAACATTCTTCTCTTTATTTAATTTATTCATAATACTGATGATATTCGAACCTGTTTCACTATCGAGGTTTGCCGTAGGTTCGTCTGCAATAACAAGCTCGGGATTATTTACCAGAGCCCGGGCAATCGCAACCCTCTGCCTCTGGCCTCCGGAAAGTTCTTCCGGTTTATGATTTACGAATTCATTTAAGCCTACACTTTCTATTAATGGTTCTATAATTTTTTTCCTCATCCCTTTTGGTACTTTTGCAAGTATTAAAGGAAATTCAATATTTTCGTAAATATTTAGAACGGGTATAAGATTAAAGGTCTGGAATATAAACCCGATTTTATAAAGGCGGATTTCCGCTTCTTTAGAATCGTTTAATTCTGAAATATCATTGCCGTTGAAGTGCACTTTACCAGTTGTGGGTTTATCTATACAGCCTATAATATTTAGTAATGTAGTTTTACCGCATCCGGACGGCCCTACTATAGAAAGAAAGTCTCCCGCCTCGATATTAAAAGAAATACCGCGGATTGCATGAATATCAGTTTTTCCGAGTTTGTAAATCTTGTTAATATTTTCTATTTTGATGATGGACATATAGCCTCCTTAAAGTAATTTAAAAAGTAATTTAAAAATGAACTACTGCGCCTGCTTCTATTTTTAATTTTTCCGGCAGATATCCGAATTCCGTATTATTGTTCCCATAGCTCCATACAACCTCTGTATAAAAATCCAGGGAATCGAGTTTTATGAATGTCAGTTTGTGCGAAGAAATAAAACTTGCATCCTGTAAGTTTAGCAATATTGAGTTTTCAAATGAAAGCAGATTAAAGTATTCGTAACCTACAGAAAAGTAGTAATAGTGCTTTCTTAATAAGCTGTCTTCGATTGTATCTTCTAAGGATAGGATACCCGAAGCATTTTCTAAAGCGAGTACATCATAAACGTATTCCGCTTCTTTGTCCGTATATCCTGCCTGTCTGTAAAGATATTCTGTTATTAAGAATACCGAGAAATTATCTCCGTAAAATGCTTTCTCTATGCCTATATCCAGGTAGAAAAATGGGCTGCCTTTTTCCGGTTGTTCCCAGATAATTTGATTTTCCGGATACGGCAGCTGATTATTAAATTCAATTGCTGCTTCTGCGCCAATTATAAAACCGAACAAGTCATATGAAATACCTGCGCCAGGTAATAGTATTTTATCCCACTCATATACAAAGCTTCCAAATATTTCGAATTTCCCGAATAGAAAAGAGCTGTTAATGCCATAACGTATATCTTCCCAGAAGTTTGTTTTCCTGTTTTCCATTATATCTTCCACGCCTATACATCCTGTAATATTTATGTCTGTGGTTATTGGAAAAAATAATGCTATGCCCGGAAAACCTGTTTCCTGATCGAGCATTCCGGAAGAAGGGTGCATTTTATCGCTTGGAGAGAATACATAACTTGTTCCCCAGTTAATTCTTTGTTTGCCCAAAGAAAAACCGAACTTATTAAAAGGCATCATATAAAGGTAAGCTTCATATAAATCATGTGAAAACTCAACTTCTTCATTCAAACTAAGGCGGTGGTGCACGAAAAAATCACCGGCATTAAGAATAATCCTATGGTTACCAGAAAAACTCAGACTTCCGGAAAATTCATTTTTTGGATCTAAATCTGGAAAGTAATGATATGCAGCAGCGAGATTTATTTTACCGTATAAAGAATAATCTATACCAAATATAATGTTCTGGATAAATAATAATATTATAATAAAAAAATATTTTTTCATATTTTTATCTCGCCTTTTTATCTTGTTAGGGCAGTCTGAGTGAACATACTATCTGCAAGGTCATCCCGTATTTCCATATCTTCTATAACTGCTTTAGAAAATGTGCCCTGCTGGTCCATAGCTTCCATAACCATAATAGTAGGCCTAATCCGCCCTGCTATGTATTTAAATCCGGAAAACTCCATTACTCTGTAGAGCAGCCCGGACTTTGTATAGTATTCGAACCTTATAGGCATATAATCATCCTTAGAAAAGTAGATATCTATGCGGTCATATGCAGCTTGCCTGTGGCTTGCAGTGTTTACAAGGATATAACATTCAATCTCACCTCGTTCAGGGTGATTAATAGTTTCTGTGGTTTCAAGAAGGATTGTATCGTAATCATCCGAATATTCCGGATCGCCTACATCATTATTAGAGAATATACTTCCCTGAAAAGATTCTTTAGGTGATAATCTTACTGCTCTTCTTGAATTGGATCTTGGATTAAACATCCATAATGTTTCCTCTTTTTGTAAGAACCGGATACCACTGGATCTTGCTGGTTCTGTTATTTCTATAAAAGAACCAGCATCTTCTTTATAATATGTTTCCATAGTCATAGAAACATCGTCCTTATCCGGCCGGATTGTAATCATAGTCATACGTGCCCAGTAATTATCCGGATACATAATACTTTCCACTTCTTCCAATATGGCATCTGCATCTTGTGCATAACTAACCAAACTAATAGTTATTAGGCAAAGTATTAAATAGATTCTTGTTTTCATTTTTTCTTTTCCTCTAAAATCATTCCTTGTATAAATTTTAAGTAGTCTTTAAAAATTTTTTTGCCAGCTCCTGTAATGCTGTAATTTGTCTGCGCGTTATTATTAACTATTTCTTTTTTATATGAAATGTAATCTGATTCTATTAGTTTTTTAAGGTGCGTATATATTGCACCGTCTGTTGCTCCTAATAATTTCTTAAACCTGTTAAAAGAAACAACTCCTTTCTTATACAGTATTGTCATAATGGACAATCTTGATTTTTCGAAAAATATATTATCAAATTGCGTATATAACTTATCCATCATTTTATTTTTCTCTCATGTTTATTTTTGATGAAATACCTGCTGTTATAGATGTACCTGCTATTACAATACCGGTTATTAAAGTCATATATTCATTTTGAATATTTATAAAATAAAGTACTGTCCCAAAAATAATTAGAAAGCTTGAAAAATAAAGCATCGGTGTATAGGTAAGTGTGCCAAATATTATAAACATTGTACCAATCATAAAACAGACAATTACCGGTAAATATTCTGATAAATTTGCATTTATAAGGATATTAAACAGAACAATAAAAACTACAATTGTAAGAGTGCAGGAAGCGAATAATTTAATTGATAATTTTGAAAGCAGAGGAATTGATTCTTTTGCCATCTTCTGTATCCATGCAACAGTTTCAAATAAACCTGCGATTGCCAGTATTGGTGCCCAGATTTTAAAAATAATATCTGTTATAGTTAAAGAAAAATATGCTGCAGTAAAAAATTGTATAATACTTCCAATAATTATGAATATGCCCCAGGTAATAAAGGCCCAATATTCTATTAAGGGTTTTTCATCTGCTTCTATTAGTAAGCTTTTTATTGTTTCTATATCTTTTAGATATTTTCCGACATTTACATTTTGATCCGTATTGTCCATTTTTACCTCCGTAAATAATACTGCAAAGCTTATTTGGCTTTGTCCTATAATGTTACTTTGCATTACAAAGTAACATTATTATAAACTTACACCCGGATGATAAAAAAGTCAATTGAATTTATCAGAAAAAATATTGATTTGACTAATTCTTTACTAATAGTTCAAAAACCTTTACGGTGATCAATATGAAAAATATTTTTTATATTAGTATTCTTATCATCTCTATTTCCTGTATTAATATTTATGCTCAGGAAAGTAGTAATCAAACTGAAGAAATTGAAGAACTTCTTAATCAGTCTGAGTATGTTCAGGACTATTTGCATGGCTGGACCAGAGATTTATCAATCTATCTAACACCTCCAAATATAGATAATAATTTAGTGGATGTAATAGAATCTATATCAGAAGGGAATGTTTGGCTATTTCAGCTTGTAGATAATATTATTGGTACTAATATTTCAAATAGTATTGGCCTGAGAATAACAGCTTTGTACTTTGAGAACGGGCAGTTATTGGAAATAAAAGAGAAAACAAGGGAAATAAAATATTATAGGGATAATTTTCCATATGTAGCAATAAAGTGCATGTTTGCTTCTAATAATAATAATTATTTTGCAAGCATTAAATCCAGCTTCCCAAGCCTTAGTAATACAACTACATCGTATATTTCTATTCTTGATATAGCTGATGATATATCAAATATGCTAAGCAAACATCGGCCACCGGACGGTATTTATATTAATGAACCTATCTTATTAAGAGTTTATGGATTCGGAGAAGTAACACATAATATTATTGATATAGAATCTATACCAATTCCAAGTAAAAGTCTGGTTGTTGATGTGATGAATGAACGAGAATGTGTAATTGCTTTAATAGCTGATTTATTTTATCTGGAATAAATAATAAGTTAAGGGATAATTTATGAAACAAATAATTTTAATTTTTATATTTTTAAATGTATCATTATACTTAGTGTGTCAGACAATAAATGATGAGGTTCTTGATGAAATTAGTGAAGAAGACTTAAAAGCTATAGGTCTTGCTTTACCCGCAATTTTAATGGAATATAATTTTTCCAGCCATACAACTTTAAATACCAATCCTGAAGGAAAAGATGAAGAGGATACTTCTAAAGGTATACTGGAGGATGGGTGGGGCATTTACAATTATGAAAATCTAATAGAAGATATCACATGGCTGAAAGATGAAGGACACTCTAAAAGATGTGAGGAATTACTCATAATTAATAAAGAATTAACAAATAATAATTTTATTATTGATGTAAATCAGCTTCCGGATGGAGATTTAAACAGATTAAATTTTTTAGCCGAGTATTATAATTTTATAAATGAAGAAACATTATTAAAAGGATGGGATTTAGCAAGAATAGTAGCACTTTGCAGATGGGGTTATGATGCAGGTTATATGAGTGAAGATGAAGCATGGGAAATTATAATGAATACAACAAAAACAATATTAACATTGTTTTCTTCATGGGAAGAGTTTGGTGCTAATTATATACTTGGAAGGATGTACTGGAAAGCAGAATCTGGAAATTATGAATGGAAACAGTATGAATCTGTATTAATATACTATTTATTATTTGATCCGGATATTGGAGTCTGGAATAAAATAGATTGGCCGAATCAGAAAAATGTAAATACTGTTTACAGCTTTATAGAGATTTATAAGATTCCTGCATATTTTTATATAGCAATAGAAAAGAATGATATAGAAGAATTATCAACAATAATTAATAATTTTAATCTAAAAGATTTTCTAAATCATCATGGCTGGCCGGCGATTTTTACAGCAACTGTTGCCGGCCATGCAGATGTTGTTAAATTACTGATTGAGAATTCTTTTGATATAAATGCAGTAAATACATATAATGACCGTACTCCTCTAATGCAGTCACTTATGGATGACAATGATATTATTACACGCCTGTTCTTAGATGTTGGTGCAGATATTTCATGTTCCAGTTCATATGGTACAACAGCTTTAATGCACGCTGCTCGTTATTCCGATCAGGAAATAGTATCCAGATTATTGGAATTAGGAGCTGAAATTAATGAAATAGATGAAGATGGCTAAAATAGTTTAATGTTTTCACTTAGGTCTAATATAGCTGAAGTATCAATAATGCTTATTGAAAATGGGGCAGAAATTAATACAACAAATAGTCAATTGTATACACCTCTTCATTATGCTGCTAGATATTCTTCTGCAGCTGTTGTTCAATTACTCTTAGAATTAGGTGTAGATCCGGATGCAGTAAATGCTTACAATAAAAAACCCATAAATCTTGTTAAAACCAGCGATGAGGAGTGGGAAGAAAAAGTATCTCTTTTATTAGGAGATTGATTATTGTAAGTTTAAAAAACAATAAGCTGATTTTAATATAATAAGTACCAGTTATAACCTACAGACCTCATCTATCAATTTTATTACATAAAATGCATCTTCTGCACTGGAGACAGGTGTTAAAGAATTATCTTTTACACAGTTTACCGCATCTATCATCATATTGGAAAAGTACCCTGTTATTTTCGGGCGTTTTGCATTAGTTAAAACAGCAGACCTCATCTTTTCATAGTATGGGCTTTTAGTACTTTTGTATTCTTCGTACAGGCCGTTTCCAATTCTTATTCTACCTTGTGCAAAACTTATATCAACCTCAAATAAAATATGGTCACGCTTTGAGCCAGCTTCTATAACTACAGGTATTTTATCTGCTTTACAGAATATAAATATATGGTTTTTACTTTTTTGATATTGTTCTATCTTTAATTTTCTGCCTGTAATAAAATAAATTATATCTATAAGGTGAGTGCCATCGTGTAAAAGTATATCCCCTACAGGAGAGTTCTGACCCATGTATACTTTTGCAGAAACAGATAAGAGCTTTCCGTAAGTTTCCGCTTTTATATGGTTTTTAACTTTGATATAGTCTTTAGAATATCGTCTTTCATGGTTTACTAATATTTTTATTTTTTGTTTTTTGTAAACATCAAGTATTTTTTTTGCATCCTCTAAATTATGTGCAAGAGGTTTTTCACAGATAATAAGTTTTGGAAAATAAGGAACAGCTATTTTAATTATACTGTAATGTGTTTTCTGCGGTGTGGAAATATGCAGTATGTCCGGTTTGATTTCGCCGAGCATTTTTTCAAGATCTGTATAAACAGCTTTACAGTTCCAGTCTTTTGAAAATGCATCGCACTTCTCTTCATCTAAATCACACCCGCCTGCGAGAAAGCAGTCTTTATTATTTGAAATAACTCCGGCATGCGTGCATGGCTTTTCACGGAGTTTGTCTTTTTCTAAAGAACTTCCAATTCTTCCCAATCCCACTATTGCGCATTTTATTTTTCCCATATTAGATAATCGGATGAATTACATAAAATATATATACTTCGTATGGATGGCAGTAATTCTTTTTTTATCCTAAAAATTCCCCAACTACAACAATTATTTTACTAAATTCAAGGTAGATAACATCATATATAATTGGATATTCGTCTGAGATTTCTAATGTATAATTCTTAATAAATTCTCCTGACAAGTCGTATATTTTAATGGATTTATGCGGCCAATCTGTTCCTACAATAATAATATATTCACCGTCACTGCTAAAAAAACATTCAGCTAAATCCTTATGACTATTAAAAGCAATATTATTGATTCCTTCAATATCTATGACTTCAATAGTTTGGTCCGGATTTATATAAGTATTTGGATTATAGCTTAAGAATAATTGTTTTTCCGGATTCATATCAAAAATATATGAATCACTATAACCAGGTAAAGTATTAATTAGATTCCCGTATTCATCCCAGATACGTATATGAAAAATTTCATCTGAATAAGAATCTGCACCATTAGCTAAAACATAATTATCATTAAAAAAAACAAAATATGTATGTTGAGCAAATCCGGCAGTCGAAAACAATATATTTCCTTCCTTAATATCTATAAGAAAAACATGGCCTGTATTTCTTCCGCCACTAGCAATCCATCCGTTTTCATTTACTGCTAGGTTTACTAAAAAATCATTGTTTATTGGTATATCCCAGTAATACTCGTTCTGTAATATATAATATGTTAATAGGAATTTCTGATCTATTGCTGTAGAGCCGCCGCAGTTAAGAATTAAGAAATTATTATCATCTGTAAATACAGCTTCAAAAACCCGTTCTTCATTAAAAGGCTCTATTAGGTTTTCTGAATCTATTACGTTATTTTTTAGAATTAAATTAAGATTTGATTCATTATCTTTCTGTACAATCAACCACAAGGTTCCATCATTATTATAGAAAATATTATCATTTGTAGTAACTTCTATAATTAAATTGTCTAAATCAAAATAATTATCTGAGAATCCAATCATAGAAATAAATAAAAAAGTTATAATAGTTTTTAGTAGAAAATATTTTTTCACAACTTGTTCATTTCCAATTTTTATTATAGATATAATAATTCAATTATTACTTTTTGTATAATATATTTACTATAGCAAATATATTTAAAATATGCAATTTGTTAACAAGTATGGTCATACTAATAAAATTATCTGTTGTTATGTTTAGTCTATATGATTATAGTTTCAATTTTTTTGCTTTAAAAACGGTAAAATTGATGGTAAGGTTAGTTTTATTGCAAAAACGATTTAAGATAGGAGTTAACATGTTATATATAAAAAAAATAATTTACCTATTCCTAATTGTTTTATTCATACCACATTTATATCCAATAGATTTAGATAATCAGGAAATAATTGATTTCTTTAATGATCAGATTCCACAAATCATGGAAGAGAATTCTCTCGCGGGTATTGTTATTTCTATAGTTAATAAGGATAAAATAATCTTTTCTAAAGGATATGGATATGCTGATATAGAATACCAGATAAAAGTAGATCCGGATAAAACATTGTTCAGGGCAGGTTCTATTTCAAAACTTTTTACATGGACTGCAATTATGCAGCTAAAAGAGCAGGGGGGAATCAGTTTAGATGAAAATGTAAATACGTATCTTGGAGAAATTAAAATCCCGGATACTTTTGTAGATCCAATACTGTAAAACATTTAATGTCTCATACGTCGGGATTTGAAGATTTAATAATCGGCCTTTTTACAAAAGATGAATCTGAACTTAAAACTCTTTATGATGTTATATATGATAACGTACCTAAGCGGATACGTCCTTCCGGAAAAGAAATCTCATATTCAAATTACGGAGCAAGCCTGGCTGGATTTATTGTAGAAAATGAAACAGGTATCTCTTTTGAACAATATATAGAAAATAACATTTTTGTGCCTTTGAAAATGAATAATTCAACTTTCATACAACCGGTACCAGATAGTTTAAAGGATGATTTAGCAATCGGTTATATGCTTGTAAATAATGAATTCCTGGAACAGGATTTTGAATTTATCCAGGGTACGCCCGCTGGAGGTATTTCAACAACAGCAAACGACATGGCAAGATTCTTAATGACAAATTTAAATAACGGTATACTTGATGGAAACCAAATATTAAATACAGAAACAATACAACAAATGCATACAGCACTTTTTATGCCAGATCCTAATTCCGGAGGTTTGGCTTATGGATTAATCGAAAAAGAAATTAATGGTGTAAAAATATTAGGCCATAGTGGAGATACTATTTATTTTCATAGTAATTTTGCTTTTTTACCGGATTATGATCTGGGGATATTCATATCAACAAATACTAGCACAGGAATGCTTCCACTTCACAATCTCTTTGAACATTTTATTAAATCGTTTTTTCCTGCACCTACAGGGTTAGATATTGCAATTAGTAATACAAGACCTTTGGAGGACTATACTGGTTCATATATTTCTAATAGACGTTCTGAATCCGATTTTACTAAACTATTCTCACTATTTATGAAATTTGAAGTTAGATTATCAGAAGACGATCTGGGTCTGGATATACTGGATTTATTTACTCAGAAATTTAATAAATATTTAGAAATTGATGAAAGAACTTTTCAGCGAGAAGATGGAACAGACAGGTTTGTTTTTTTAGCAGATATGGATAATAATATAAATGCTGTTATGTCAAACAGTTTCCCGGTTATAACGTTTACAAGAATGTCTGCGATTGAAAATCCTCTTCTAATAATAACGATAACAATACTGGACCTTATCATGATAGTTAGCGGTATAATAGTAAGACCAATCGGGCTGTTAGCAATGTTATCAAAAAAACATAAATTTACAGGGGCAGAGAAATGGATAGGATTTGCAGGAAGCGTTCTAATTCTTTTTTATTTAGCTTTTATTACTAGCATGATTGCTTCTTTCTCCGGAGATGTTGTTTTTGAAATACCAAACCCTATCCCGTTTATCATATTGGGTATAACATTTTTTATTAATATTGCAAATATTCCATGTTGTATTTTGGCCTGGAAGAATAATTACTGGAAATTGCCTTCCAGATTATACTATACATTTGCAATAACTATTTCTTCTGTATTTCTCTGGCTGCTATATTATTGGGAAATATTGTTTCCCGGGTAAAAAATACTTGGATTAGTTCATATTATAGTTTATAATATGAACTATAATTCATTTTACTATGAAAACTGAAAGAGGATACTTTATTAGAAGGAAAAGAACAAAAAGATTATAACAATGTTAAAGGTGAGAAGGATTTAAAATTTTCTAAAAATATAAATGTATATTATAAGGAGAAGTATTTATTATGAAGAAGTTTAGGCTGATATTTTATGTAATTACTGTATTATTTATTTTAATGGTTCTGGGCTGCGGCTCAATGCAAAGTATCGATGAAATAGTAGAAGAAGTATCCTGGGAGACTGTATATATTTTTCCGGAAGATAGTACTGTAATATTATCTGTGTATTATTTTACCATGGATGGCGATAGGACTAAAATTAGTGATTATCTTATTAACGCTATCACTTCTGAGTTAGCTAATGCAATTTCTAATGAAGAGCTGAATATAAAAGTAGTAAGCCGTGAAAAGCTTGATATTCTAATAGATGAACTCTCGTTCCAGATGACAGACTTTGTAGATCAAGGAACTCAAGTAAGTATTGGAAAACAGCTTGGCGCAGATGTAATTCTGACGGGAACAATAACGGAAATTGAAGATTATTACAAATTAAATGTTCAAGTTATAGAAGTTGAAAGCGGAGTTGTTTTAGGAGGATTTAATCATAGTTTTTGGGTAGAATAAAAAACTAAAGATACTTCGTATTTGTTAAAAGAGAAAAAAGCAAATAAAAGCTTTTTAATAAAAAAAGAATTAAATTCCATAATTAACAATCTTACTATTGAGCAGAAGATTGGCCAGTTATTTATTATAGGTTTGCCTGCTGCAAACGGACAGCATTTAAAAGAGATTAATAATGAAACAATTGAGCTTATTAATACATATTCCCCCGGAGGATTTATTCTTTTTGACGGTAATTTCGAATCAATTGATCAAATTGTTAATTTGATAAACGATTTACAGAATACCAGTTTAATTCCTTTTTTTATTGCTACGGATGAAGAAGGCGGAAGAATTAGCAGAATGGCCAATTCAGTATCTTTGCATGCAACACATTTTCCGGAAGCAGAAATTATAGGAAACATAAATGATCCTTATCTTGCTTTTAAAGCAGGAAGGGTTATTGGTTCTGAGCTAAGGTCTCTTGGAATAAATATGAATTTTGCACCAGTGGCAGACTTAAATACAAACCCGGAAAATGTTGTTATTGGTTCCAGGGCATATGGTTCCTATCCTTATGAAACCGGATATATTATTAATGCAATAGTAAGAGGATTACAGTATGAAAATGTAAGTTCTGTAATAAAACATTTTCCCGGGCATGGTGATACTCAGAATGATACACATTATGAAACTGCAATTGTTAACAACTCGATAGAAAGACTTGAATCTTTGGAATTTATTCCATTTAAAATGGGGATCGAAGCTGGAGCTGA
>SDBV01009848.1_pt1 | contig 12618 bp, 4 predicted proteins | sample 2277081 | NCBI WGS metagenome assembly SDBV01 (sample SAMN10402039, study PRJNA504765) | marine sediment metagenome | isolation source: marine sediment core GS10_PC15, 223 cmbsf | place: Arctic Ocean: Southern Knipovich Ridge | collected 2010
GCCTTATCGGAAAAGCGAAGCGGTGATCTGCCAGATTCAGCGGTGAACCTGGTTGCAAAATGATTTGCCAGTAATATGATGTCATCTCCTCTTTCTCTCAGTGGTGGGATACTTATCGTAATAACATTGAGGCGGTAAAACAGGTCTTCCCGAAAAAGCCCCTTTTTTACTAAATCGTGCAAAACTTTGTTTGTCGCAGCCAAAATCCTTACATCCACTTTTCGCGTTCGTCCAGATCCGACCATGCAAATATTTTTATCCTGAAGAACTCGAAGAAGCTTGACCTGCATGGATAGGCTCATCTCACTGATTTCATCAAGAAAAATCGTACCTCCATCAGCAGTGTGAAAGAACCCTGCTCTGGACTCGATTGCTCCCGTGAACGCACCCTTGACGTGTCCAAACAGTTCACTTTCAAGCAGGCCTTCGGGAATACCCCCACAATTGACAGGCACAAACGGCGAAGATGACCGCCTGCTGTCATAGTGAATAGCTCTGGCTACAAGCTCTTTGCCTGTACCACTTTCCCCTGTAATGAGAACGGTGGCCAAACTGGATGAAGCCTTACCTATAGCAATGGAAATATTGTTTATTACTTCTGATGTCCCGATAAGGCCCTTATGCACCGGGGCCAACTGGTCTGATGCGGAATCTCCAAATTTGCGAATCCTTGCCTTGCCAAGTACACGCCCCACAGCGGATAAAAGCTCAGCATCGGTGAAAGGTTTGGGCAAAAACTCTTCAGCACCGGTCTTAATCGCCTCAACCGCTCCTTCAACTGATGGATAACCGGTAATCATCATGACCTCAGTATCTTTGAAGTTTTCCCGGATATGCCGTACCAGATCGAGCCCGCTGACTTTGGGCATCTTGAGGTCTGTAATAATCAAATCCAATTCGGTTCCGTTAAGGATTTCAATTGCTTCGGCCACACTGGGTGCTGTAAAGACCTGATATCCCTCCGCAGCCAAATTTCGCTGGATCACTTCCAGCGTAGCCGACGAATCATCTACAACAAGAATACGCTCTTTCCTTGGCAAAGCTGCCATATCAGCTATTTTCCTCCATATTCTGCGGCTTCTCTATAGGCAGCCGAATTTCAAAACGGCTGCCACTGCCGAGCTTGCTCTCAACGTTAATTGAACCGCCATGTGCTGTTACAATCCCATGTATTACCGGCAGCCCCAAACCAGTGCCAAGTCCAACGTCTTTTGTTGTGAAGAACGGAATAAATATTTGCTCAAGAACCTCGTCGGTCATACCAGTACCCGTATCCTCCACAATCAGATGAACCTGTTGGTCGGAATATCGTGTCCGAACAATGATCTTACCACTTCCCTGCATTGCCTGCAAGGCGTTGACAACCAGATTGACTATAAGCTGATTCAATTGTGCAGGGTCGGCTGTAATCTCAGGCAGGTTAGACGAAAGCTTGCGAACAAGTTCCACTCCCGCCTTGGCACACCGAGCTTCAAAGAAATACAAACCGTCTTCCACTACCTGATTAAGGCTAACCAGCGTTTTTTTCGGTGGCATTTGCCTGGCAAAGACCAGAAGCTTCTGGATAATCTGGCGTGCATGTAAAGAGGCAGTCTCAATCTTCTCAATGTCCTGCTTTACTGCCTCAGGCACTCCATCGCCTTTCTTTGCTAACTGCGCAAATCCGAGAATATTTCCAATAGGTTCGTTTAGTTCATGAGCTACACCGGCGGCAAGCATTCCAATTGTCGCCAGACGATCAGCGTGCAAAAGCTGATTGTGCAGCTTCAGTTTGTCTTCCTCTATCTGCATTCGTTCAACAACCAAAGCTATCCGTCTGGCTATGGCATCAATTAGGTTGCGTTCTTCCTTGAGAAATGGACCCTCATCGAGATCGGGTTTTTCCTCCACATAAACCAACTCAATAACACCTCTTGGCACACCCCCAACAACAACCTCAGCCGTTTGCTTCCGGTGGCCCTCGCGGAAGCCCTGGGTCGTGTAGGAAATTCCATCCAAAATTATTCTCGCAAAAGCGGTTTCGGGGTATTGCCAGGCAGGAGGAAGAAGTTCGACAATGCCCTGGATGATTTCCTCCAGCGATATGCCAGGCTGAGCAGCAACCTGAGCGATCCCATAAAGACACGTTAACTCCTTGACTCGCTCGGCCAAAGCCGCTTCTGTGGATTGTGATAATCGACCATCTACCATCAGTATCCTAACATGCTAAAAAACGACAAAACAATGAATCTTCCCTGATACCATTTATTTGGCCATTATACTTGCACTTCTGAGGGTTTGTCAAGATTTACGACGGCTCATCAACGTCAATTTATCGTTACAGCCAGTCACCAACAGGCAATTTCTCTACCGCATGGTGCAGGACAGAATCGACATTTGTATAAACCTTGTTTGTCAGATATGGAGAGGAGTGTTCCAGCAATTTCTGTGTCACAGCGGTCGAAACTCCGTTTTGGGCCGGCAAAGAGCCGAAAGTTTTTCGCAGATCGTGCTGGGATGAACGCCCAGGATGTGAGCCATCTGTTTCTGTTCTTTTCCTGCTTGCTTCATGGCATAAATTTCGATACGATCGTCTTCGGTGAGCTGTCGATAGTCTCTCATAAGCGTTCCTTTGCCTCCGGCAATTTTATTCAAGACCCCGTAGGGCATCAAAAGTCGTCCGAATGTATGTCCTGTCAGGATCAGGGCATGCTTACCGGATGGGAAGAAACCATCTGGGACAAAAGCTCAGGTCAGTAGCCACATAGCCCACAGAATCTTATAAACCCCCTCTCAAGGGCACTTTCAGCCTGTAGGATCGACGATCTATCCTTGGGGGCATTGTACGGAGTTATGTGGAAATCATCTTGACATCCATCTCAATTATTGGTATAGTTAGGTTTTAGGAGGGAGTTGGGTTATGAAAGCATGGGTCTTTGTTCTGCTGATTTTATCGGCTATTACAGGTGTTTCGTTCGGGGCCAATCCCCAGATTACTCTGCAGATATCCGGTGCTGTTACCGGTGATATCGTTTTAGAGCTTTATGCTGATGAGGCTCCTGTTACAGTCGCAAATTTCATCGATTACGTCCAAACCGGGTTTTATGATGGATTGATCTTTCACCGTGTCATGCCTGACTTCATGATCCAGGGCGGCGGATTTGATCCTAACCTTGTACCTGCAACACCTGGGTCTGCGATCATTAATGAAAGTTCGAATGGTTTTTCAAATCTCCGCGGCACTATTGCTATGGCCAGAACACTTTACCCTCATTCTGCAACTTCTGAATTTTTCATAAACATAAACCACCTGGACAACCTTTTTCTTGACTATGGTGCAATTGGCTACGATGAGCCGCCGACGACGGCATATTATACGGTTGGTTACTGTGTATTTGGCGAGGTTATCAGCGGAATGACGACTGTTGTAGATGCAATTGCTGCTCTGGAAACGACAACTAAAGGGAGCATGGACGATGTACCTGTAAATGATGTTATAATCCAAAGCGTAACTGTAGATACGCCCGTATGCATAGATAAGTTAGACGGTGATGTTGATGGTGACTGCGATGTGGATTTTGATGATTTCATAAAGCTTGCCGGAAACTGGCTGGAATGCAATTCAATAACAATGACTTGCAATTAAGTTTAACTGAAACTTTCGGACCATCCCTCCAATTGGATATTGAAATCGCTTCCAGAATCTCACAAGACCACTCTCACGATGGTTTTACGCTTGTAGAATCGACGATCTGGTCTTGATGGTAGTCATACAGCCCATTTCCAAAAATCGGGCCTTATTATTTGCTAAAACATGCTTTACCGCCCCACTTGTCAGTTTTGTCAGGAATGTCAGGTAATGCAGGGATATAGGCTCTAACTTTTGATGGATCGAAAGGCTCTCAGTTGCTGTACCCGGTAGCCCAGATCATGGCACTTTCGGCATAGAAACACAGCTTCACCAACGGGCAAGTACAGCTTACCGACTCTGCTTCGGCAGCCTGGACAGACAAACCACCTGACAAAGCCCTCAATATTGCTGGCAGTTGAAACAATTTCTATCTGCTGAGTGTATTGACCAGCGATCTCAAGCTCGATCGTACCGTCTTCCGTGGCCTTCTGGAGTGCCTTCCCCGCTTTTTTTGCAGTGATACTGAAGGTATCTTCAACAAGTCTTTTCATAATAAGACGTCTAAAACATTAGGCTGATTGTTGATTTTTGGCGATATTAACCGGTTGATCGCCTTGATTTATCTGTTCACCTACATTGACCTGCTCAGCTTGTTTTACGATAACCTGAACCGGCGGACGTTTAATGTCTTTGATAGCCTTGATTATGTTAAGCAGGTGCATATCTGCCGACTGTCTCTGTCTCTGCAATTTACTGATTACATCTAAGCTCTCTCTGCTGTCCTTGGAAAGTGAAATTTCGTAAGCCTCCAAGCGATTTTGATATGCTCCGGTAATTAAGTCGCCCATAATCTCATTTATGATTTCTTCGTGCAAATCCGAATTCCTCAAAGCCGCCTTCAAGAATAGGATTTTGTCACACTTATCCAAATACGTGACATGCATTGGTACAGTCAGATATATACCTTTGTCTTTGAATATCTTTATTGCTTTGAAGGGCATGTTGTCGAACATTACTGCTTTTTCAATTTCAGCCGCACTCTTCTTTTCAAGAGCCTGTTCATTTTTGTCTTTATCCTGGCTGGACATTACTTTGCCTCCGTATTGTGGGTTTGCACTAACGCTTTGACAGCCGCTTTGATATGTTTTGGCAGTTCCGGCCAAACCGCTACAATTTCGGCAAGGTCTGAGGGTAGTTCTTGAGCCTGATTTTCGGCTGTTTTGGGGTTTTGTTTGTAAGCTGGTTTGTGAGCGCCTGATTCGGCTTGCTGTAAGTCCTTGTTATTTACAGGCTTATCATTTTGCTGCAACGGTTTGCTAAACCGTCGTACGGATACAATCCGTACCCCGGGTTCGAATCCCGGCCTCTCCGTTTTTTTTTGGTATCACAAGGTTGACAGATAGTGTCTAACTGTTCATCTGGTAAAAGGTTATTTAACCCCTTCGGGGTTGGATACGCTGGCGACGAGGCTGTGGATTCCTGCCTTCGCAGGAATGACAATTTGTCGCAGGAATGACAAAAAAGGGTTTTTCAGAGGCCTCTTACAAGCAATCTGCCCGTTTATTATTCGCAAAAGCCATGTTTTTCACCAGCCAGTGACACACTGTTGTCACTGTCGGCAATATTTCTTTTTCATTTTCCGGGCCGATGCCGTAGAATGTTTGACATTATGGAGGAGTTGAGCCATTTTTGCATCGTCGTGCATTTTATCATCATGACGATGGGCCAGTTGCCAGCACCGCCTTTTGATGTGTCGTTGTCGTACATGTTTTTGAGCGGCTCGGCAAGTTCATTCCATAGGGTGTATTTATAGCCTCCGTGCAATGAAAATTATCGATTTGCACTGTCATAACATGTTGGCTATAAAATATATAGAGAAATGTGGGGTTTTTCAGAGGCCTCAAAATCATTTAAGCTCTTGACATGACTCTTTTATGGGCTATAAAATACCCGGAACTTATCGAAAATCAAGCGAAAACGGAAACTATAAATTCATTGGAGGTCAGTTGTGAAAGAGCGGGCAAGGGTATGTCTTTTAGTGTCCGTTGTTGTTTTTTCTTCTCAGCTCTATGCATCAGGGTGTCCGAGTTGTATTGACACCGGTTCATCAGGCTGCAAACTCTGGGGATCGGGGCAGGCCTCGTTTCAATGGGCCAGCTCAGAGGTTCCCGGCCCCGATATTACCCTTACCGCCGGGCCCTGCGGTCTGCCTGGCGAAAGCGGAACCGGATACATCTTTTCATATATTAATCTACATAATGCGATCTGTAATGATGACAGCCCCTGCGGCGGTGATGCTGTGTCACAGGGCTATTACGCGATTATTAAGATCTCAGGTAACAAAAAAGCCTTTCAGCACATCTTCCCGGACGGAATCAGTTTTAAGGGCGATCACGTCATACGCCCTTATCAGGACATTCCTTATTACGAGAGCATTAAGGTTGATCAGGCCGGTTGTGAATATGCATTGCCGATGGGAGGTGGGGCATCCCATCATGTCAGTTTTAAGCCAACAGTCAGCCAGTGTTCAGCGGAATTTAATGACAGCAAATTCAATGTCTCGGTCAAATTCTACCAGGAGCGTGATCCAGGCACATTTACATTACTGTCCAGTACGACCGGCTCGATGACAATCAAGGGCAATCCTAAGACTGATTTTGATCCACTGAACTTCAAACCCGACCTGCGAGACGGGACCGCCATCGGCTGGATTGAAAAAATTGATCGTGATTATGAATATGAGGACGGCCAATCAGAATGGAAAATGAGCTACAAGGTCGAAGACTCTCAAGACGGCTGCACTTACGATGACGGCTGGGCAGCCTGTTACATGATGGATCCCATTTATCAAGCTGTGATCCCCCGCACGGGAACCTTTTATCGCGTCAAGTACCCCGCCTGGAGGGAATCCGTCAACGGTCTGCCTGCTTATGCTGCCCAGGAGGGCTGGAGTTATAATGCGACGGAACGATATATCAAATATGATATGGATGATGAAGGGGCAATCTATTTTCACTGTGATTCAATTGCCGACAATGGCGGAACAAGCATAAAGTATCTGATCCAAACTGTTGAATACTGTACGGCTGAACAGAGCACCGGAGAGGGACAGAACAAATGGACCTGTGTTTACGAATATAACAGTCCTGCAAAACTCAAATACATCCACAACGGAACCAACCCAAACGATCCCAACAGTTTAACTACGGCAACCATCCATTATGATTACGACTGGGGCGGCGATGGCAATGATCCTGATGTTACCCACCAGGCAAGAGCCAGTACACAGGAAAGCTGGCAGACGGACCGAGAATGGCAATTGGAATTTGATTCACAAGACCGGCCGATTAAATTTAGGGGCGGATGCTCTTCCGGATGCGGCGGAGCCGGTCAGTTTGAACATGTTGAATATTACAGCGGCTCCGATGATTTAATCACCAAACGATACAACGCGGCAGGTCTGGTGATTGTAGAAAATGAATACACCGAAATCGAGTATGGCGAATATGAACCGGCGGAATGGATTTATATCCCAAACGCCGGTTTTGAAAGCGATGACGTTTCAGAGGAAACCTGTGATACTCTAACTCCCATCGGCTGGGAGAATGACGATGCGACAGTGACGGTTCAGGTCTGCGATCCGAACACTGGTTCACAGGTCCTGCGCCCCAATGATGATACGATTGAAACGGAATTATGGAATTATATCCTGCCGGAGACCTACTATCTGCTCGAGGCTGACATTCAGGCCATTCCCAATGCCGGTGAGAGCACGGCCACGATTTATCTGTATTCCACAGAAATCTTTGTGACAGATCCACTGGCAACCATCACCTTTACAGAGGGCGTGGATGGCGATGAGGACGAATGGGCCGTGATGCTTATTGGCTGGGACAGCACCAATTATGAGGACGAAGAGGGGGATAACGGGAGCTTTGATAATAATCCTCAATTCCGAATTGAGATCACCGGCAATAACGTCGATATTGACAACATTCAACTTTCCGCGTCACGTTACATCGCAGACAAGACAAAACCCGTCATTACAATGCAAAAGATTCGCAATGCACAGGGCGATCTCGTCACGGCCTTTGAACGAACGATTGATGAGTCAAACAATACCATCCTTGAAAAACGTTATCTTGATTCAACCGACTATCGTTTAACAAAATTGATCTATGAGGATAAAGCATTCACGAATATCGCCAGCCGTGTGGAATACGGGACATTAAGTGACAGTGATTCAAATCCGACAGGAAATACTTACACAACCACCTATTCGGCTGATGATCCGAATGCGCTTTATTACACATATTATCCAAACGGCAAGCGAGCCGACTTTCAGAAATATGAAGATGGCAACCTGACAGAATCATACATCCTCAATCTGGACAATGATGTAAATTCCCTGCGTCAGCTCTATGAATACGACGAATTTAACGTCAATGGAACATACACTGACAAACTCATCAATGCGACGAATGCCAACGGCGGGGTTACGACCTATACTTACCAGAACAACGGCTATCGTCTGCTTACCGAACAGAAAGACCCCGCCAGCGGTGCGGGTCAACAGATCATCACATACACCTACGATGACGCACGCAGGGTTAAAACCGAGACCCGAAAACTGGATGCCAATCGAAACCTTGTTACGAGCTACACCTATAATTCGACGGCTGGGTACGTGGATTCGATAACGGCCAACGGGGCAACCACGTATTACACATACAACAATTTCGGGCAGAGCATCCGTGAAACGAATCCGGATGGAATCATCACCGGCAAGTCATACGGCACCGGCGGAGAACTGCTCAGTGAATTTGTGATCTCTGAGGACACCGCAAACCCCAATGGGGCCGATTCAGCTCTGACGCTGATTTCTCAAACCCGATATATCTATACAGACGATGGACAAATCGAAACTGTCGGCCAATACAAATCGGACAGTTCGTTTACTTATCAGTCGGATATGGACACCAATCCTGATGACTGGATTATCACCAAATATGACTACTATGCCAATGGCAAGAAGAAGAAAATCATAGAAGATTACGGAACCGGCAGAATTAATCTGACAACTGAATACTTCTATAACTATCAGGACCAGGTGGAGAAGATTCTTTATCCGACCGGCAAATGGGTCAAAACGACGCGGGACGGTCGCGGCCTGGTTATTCTGGAAGAAGTGGGATATAGCACCGATGCCGTTGTTCTGGAAACCGCCTGTGATTACGATGACAACGGCAATCTGATTGAACAGGTCAATCCTGACGGCACAACGCTGATCCAGCAATACGACAACTACGGCCGACTGATAAAAACCTATAACGGCACCCTCAGCGGCCCTTATACCGAACAGTTCTATGACAATGCGGGGAATGTCATTCGTAACACGGCCCGCGAAAACGATGGGGCTATGCTGTCAGATATAAGAATGACGTATGATGTATTGGGCAATCTCAAATCCGAGCGTCTTTGTGCCGATCCGAATACGCTTGATAATGCGAACGATTTTGTGACTCACTATGTCTATGACATTGCGGGCAATCCGCGATATGAGATAAGAGCGGGACTGGCCAATTTGGACCCCAATGAAAATCCCGATCCGAATGATCTCGTCACAGAATTCGTGTATGACAATCAGGGACGCAGAACCAGGACCATCGACCCGAAAGGAATCATGCACAGTGTCTATTATACTGACGGCGGACTTCCGGTGATTATGGTTGGCCCCAATGACCCGCAAGACCCGAATGCCTTTGTCACGGAAAATGTTTATGATGCCTATGGCCGATTAGAGGAATCCATCGACCCGATGGGGCATTATACGCGCAACATCTATAACAGTTTGAATCAAATCGCAAAACAGCTCGTCTATGACTGCAAAGACCTCAATACGCCCGACGACGATATTCCTGTTCGTCAAATCCGAACGGAATTTGACAATCTGGGTAATACTACCCGGCAGGCCATGATGGCTGATCCAAGTTCAGGTTCGGCGATTACTTTGGGCGTGGATATAGTGACTGATTTTGTCTTTGATCCCAATGATGGCTTGCTGGAAGAACAGAAGAGCTACTATGGGGCCGGTGCGGTTGTTGCTAAAACAGTATTTGGATACGACACTATCGGCAGACGGACTGTAACAACCGATGCGGAAGGGAATAAAGAAACCATTTACTACGGCAGTACTTCCACTACGGGTTCACAGATTGCAAAGATCGAGCAGTTTGAAAAAGACCAGGCCGAGTCCAACAATAATTACACAATCACCACATTCTTCGAGTACGATACAGATGGCAGATTGTCTGAGAAAATCCTCGATGAGGACGGTGACGGAACAAAAGAGACGACTGACCAGACGACCACATACACTTACGACGGCCTGGGACGCATTGAAACTCAAACGGCTAACGACGATGTCGCAACCTTCTTTGCCTACGATGGTTTCGGAAATGTAAAGGTTAAGATCGAAGATTATGATGACAGCACGCCGGACATCAGCCATGACCGAAAAACAGAGTTCGTCTATAACCGGCTCAATCGGCAGTATCAGATCAAAGCCTACGACCCCAATGACACTACCAGCCATGTTGCCGTTCAAACCACAACCTGGCAATACGATAAAAACGGCAACGTTGTAACGATTACTTATCCTGACGGCAAATTCGTAACCTATGAATATTACCTGCTCAATAAACCCATCACTGAAATCAAGCGGGACGGGACGTGGATTGCTTCATGGTACGACTGGAACGGCAATCTCATCCAGGTCAGTGATTATGATTCCGATGATCCCGATTGCCCCAACGGTTCCGCGACATTTATTGAAGAATATGAATTAGATGGTGCGGGTAATCTTATCCGGGCTTATAAGGAATTGGACGGCTCTGAGGTGTCCGAATCGTCCTTTGTCTATAATGGATTCGGGGCCGGGACATCGGAAACCGCTCAATACGACGATTCAATCTCGAAGACCACGGCCTGGACCTATGACGGCAGCGGGAATCGACTAACTCAGGTACATGGTGATACGACGCTGACCCTTACGCATGACGGTCTTGGACGAATCAAGACCATCGATAAGGGCAACGATGAAATAGTTTCCTATGCCTATATCGGCAGAAACACGAAATCGATTGATTACCCTGAACCCGATGTCACGCAGGACTTTTATTACGATTCACTCGGGCGGATTGAAGAATGCAAGGGGCTCGATCCTGACAGCCAGACGATTCTGGACTTTGAATACACCTATGATGCCGTCGGCAATCGAGACACATGCAAGTACAATCACCTGGCGATCCCTGTCTGGGATGTTTATGAGTACGATTCGCTGCGACGGCTTGAAAAAGTGACCTATGCCGATGATGACGGATATGTCGCCCTGAATCTTGAAAATGGGCGGTGGATGATGGATGATCTGGTGCTGGTGGCTTTGGCGTGGCTGGACGGTGACAGATTATTAACCACCGAAATCGCTGAAAAAGTAGTTCAGGATTCTACCCTGCTGTCTCAACGAACCGAGCAGATGGAACAGATTCTCAAAGAGGCGGGATTCAGGAATGTTGAGGCGTTCTTAAGCTCTGTTAAAACCATTAGGCCGATTGCCTTTAATCCCGATGACAAGATTTACACCCTGGTTGAATTGGGTGACGACATCCCCAATAACTACCGATCTGAAACCGGTTACAATGACGCTGAGGATGTCATCGCACAGATCATCTGGGATAACAAGGATCGGATGGTTCTGTTTGCGATGTACCCGGACAGCGGCGAAATCGTTGTGGTTTCGATCACATATGACAATGGGGACAATGAAATATCAAAGCTTTTGACGGTTTTCGATGCGGATGGAAATATCACACATCAGGATGACCTGCTGCTGACAAGTTCGATGAGTGCGGCTTCGATGAGCATGGACAGCGGTACGGTGATGATGAGCAGTTCGCCGGAAGCTCCCGAATCCGCATCCGAAGAATTTGTTTACGATCATCTGGGCAACCGGTATCAGTACACAGATAAAGTGGGCTATATCACCACCTATACCCATAACACTGTCAATCAATACAGCCAATCTGTCCTGGACCTGCCGTTAGTTCCGGATCTGGAGCAAACATTTACCTGCGATGACAACGGCAACCTGTCCGAAGATGGATATGGCTATGGATACACGTACGATTATCGTAATCGACTGATCGAGGCTCAATACCCCAGTTCCAGTACGATTGCCGAATATGTCTTCGATGCCTTGGGACGGCGAATCAGCAGAACAGTCGGCTCCGAAACGACGTATTTCTTCTACGATACAGGGGGCCAGGTCATTGCCGAATATGAAGACGATACAACTCCAATCCTCACAAAAGAGTTCGTCTATGGCAATGGCATTGATGAAGTCCTGGCCATGTTCAATCATCCGGAATTGACAACCAATCCGAGTGATTGGGATGAATTTATGGAGTTTATTGATGCATGGCTCTGTCAAGACCCGAACGATGCTTGCTATGATGCCGCCTACGATGACAACAACGATGACATTGTCAATCTGGCTGATTTTGCGGCATTTGCCGATACCTGGGAAATCTATCCTGAAACCGAAACCCGGTACTATTATCTCAAAGATGCGTTAGGCTCTGTTCGTGGCCTTGTCGGCGGCCGATACAAAGACCCGAATGACTGGGAATTCTACAATTACGATGTCTATGGAAAGCTTTCGGTCCAAGACGCAGAGGAAAGCAAATCCGGCAACCCGTTCCTGTTCGCGGGCTATCGATATGACGCCGAAACAGGGCTATATCACACAGATTATCGTGCTTATGACCCGGAAACAGGCAGATGGATGCAACTTGACCCCCTCGGCTACGCAGACAGCATGAGTCTGCACGAGTATTGTATTTCCAATCCAACGATGTATATTGATCCTTTGGGAACCAGCATGGCGGCGTATTCCTATTATCACCATTTAGGTTCACAGAATAAAGCAGATGCTGTGGCACAAAAGGCGG
>SDBV01009849.1_pt1 | contig 12618 bp, 14 predicted proteins | sample 2277081 | NCBI WGS metagenome assembly SDBV01 (sample SAMN10402039, study PRJNA504765) | marine sediment metagenome | isolation source: marine sediment core GS10_PC15, 223 cmbsf | place: Arctic Ocean: Southern Knipovich Ridge | collected 2010
GCCCGGCTCAAGGCGGCCGATGCGGTGCTGATCGGCAAGACCAACATGGACGAGTTCGCCATGGGCGGGTCGAACGAGAACTCGGCCTTCGGCCCGGTGCACAACCCGTGGGATCTAACGCGGATCCCCGGCGGCTCCAGCGGCGGGGCCGCCGCCTGTGTGGCGGCCCGAATGGCGCCCTTGTCGGTCGGCAGCGACACGGGCGGCTCGATCCGCCAGCCGGCCGCCCTGTGTGGCGTCACCGGAATGAAGCCGACCTACGGCCGCGTCAGCCGCTACGGACTGGTGGCGTTTGCCAGCAGCCTCGATCAGATCGGTCCCTTGGCCCGAACCGTCGAAGACGCCGCCCTGTTGTTGGAAGTGCTGGCCGGCCACGACCGGTTGGATTCCACCTCGATCGATCGGCCCGTGCCCGAATACGCGAAAACCGTGCGGCAGCCGCTTGCGGGGCTGCGGATCGGGCTGGTGGCGGAGCATTTCGGCGAGGGCCTCGACGCCCAGGTGGAGGCGGCGGTTCGTGAGGCGGTTCGGGTCTACGAATCGCTGGGGGCGACGGTCAAGGAAGTCTCGCTGCCGCACGGCAAGTACGCGGTGGCCACCTACTACGTGATCGCTCCCTGCGAGGCCTCCAGCAACCTGGCCCGCTACGACGGGGTCCATTACGGCCGCCGGACCGACGAAAAGCAAATCATCGCCGAACTGGAGGCCCGGCGGAAGCAACTCGAAGCGGCGGGCGATCGGGCGGCGCTGGAGCTGTTAGACAACGCCTTGATCCGCATGTACCGCCGCAGCCGGGCCGAGGGCTTCGGCGCCGAAGTAAAACGCCGCATCATGCTGGGCACCTACGCGCTGAGCGCCGGATACAAAGACGCCTACTACCTGAAGGCCCTCAAGGTACGAAGGTTGATCCGCCAGGACTTCGATCGCGCCTTCGAGCAGGTGGACCTGATCGCCGGGCCGGTGGCTCCCTCACCGGCCTTCAAGATCGGCGAAAAGGTCGACGATCCACTTTCGATGTACCTGTTCGACCTGTACACGGCGAGCACGAACCTGGCGGGCATCGGCGGCATTTCGATTCCTTGCGGCCAAAACACGGCCGGCTTGCCAATCGGCCTGCACCTGCAAGCGCCGACCTTCGAGGAAGAACGCTTGCTGCGCGGGGCCCAAATGTTCCAGCAGGCGACCGATTGGCATCTGCGGCGGCCCAGGCTATAATACTTTAGAGGGATAAGAAACGGGAGGCATCACGATGGGTGAGGCGACGATTCGTTTGCACATTGAACCGTTGGATGAGGGAGGCTACGTGGCGACCAGTCCCGATGTTCCCGGCCTGGTGGCGGAAGGGCGGAGCATCGTGGAAGCGGCGGAAATCGCTCAAGGGCTGGCGCGAAAGATCGCCGAATCGTGTTTGGACCATGGCGATCCGCTGCCACCTGCGTTGTCACAATATGCTGTCGGCAAGTCCATTGATTTAGTGGTGCCCGTGGGAATCCGCTGATGGGTCGCCTGGCCGGTTTCAAGTATCGGGAAGTGGCTCGGCGGCTTCGATCGTTCGGATGGACGTACGACCGGCCCGGCCCGGTGCGGTGCGGGAAGCGGCGATTGATGTTGACGAGTTTCTCAATGCGTAGGCATAGTCCTCCCTGGAAGGAAGGCGTGTGGCAACCGATATGACCGTCGCCTACGAACACCTGCTGGGCCGCGAACTCGATTGGGCGTTGCGGGAGGGGAGTATGCACTTTGAGGAAAAGAGCGCCGTCCATCTGACGCTGCACAAGATTGCCGGACGACTCGCGGAGTTGAACGTTCCTTACGCCGTGGCCGGCGGCATGGCGATGTTCTTTCACGGATATCGCCGCTTTACGGAAGGCGTCGACATTCTGGTGACGCCGAAAGGGCTCGAACAGATTCACGCCAGCTTGGAGGGGCTCGGTTACGTCCCCCTGTTTTCCGACAGCCGGAACCTCCGGGACACAGAATCCGGTGTGCGGATCGAGTTTCTGGTGACCGGCGATTTCCCCGGCGACGGGAAGCCGAATCCGGTTGCCTTTCCCGGCCCCCAGGAAGTGAACGTCGAGAAGGACGGCGTGTGCTGGCTGAAACTGCCGAACCTGATCGGGTTGAAGCTTGCCTCCGGCATGACCAACCCGGGCCGACTCCAAGACCTGGCCCTGGAAGAGAAGACGACGTGTCGCCAATCGTAATCAAGAATAGACGAACAACGGACTTCTGTTCCGTGAGTCGTAATGGCATCGGAATGACAACCGGCGTGCGAGAAGAGGCAGGATGGAGAATCGGCGACACGATGGAGGTGGGTTTCATCCCGAAAGCAAGGTGCATCCTCCTCCGTTCTGTTGCAGACAAGGAGGAGTTCTCCAAGGCGGGAGTGAACAAGATCGAAAAAGGAGCCGTGGGAGTCTACGAGTTGTTGGGAACCGGTGACGCTGTACTGCGAGTTGGAGAAGGCAAGATCAAAGACCGAATGAACGCCCATTTGAATGACGAGCGTTTTTCGCCTCCCACGGTCAAGGCCTTCCACCACATTGACTTGGAGGACCCGGCGGACGGGAAGATACTGGAGAGAATACAGATTGAACGATTCTTCGCGGAGACTGGCGTCCTGCCCCGGTCTCAAGAGATTCGAGCTTAGGTGGGCGGAATCCGTTCGCGACCGTTCTTCCTGCAATGTCGAGGAGATACACGATGGAGATCAACACAATGGGTAAGGTTTTGGTTTCTGCCAGGATCGAGAACCTGGGGGATGTTTTCGCAGTCAAGAGACACTCTCTGCCGGAAGGGCAGGTTCGGACGCTTGAAGTGGAAGACGCCCTGGTCGACACCGGCGCCACGCTGCTTTCGATGCCGGGCAGGCTGATCGAACAGTTGGGGCTCGAACAACAACGTACCCGAACCGCGCGAACTGCGTCGGGAATCAGGGAATTTGCGATATTCGACGCGGTGCGGCTGACGGTTCAAGGGCGAGATTGCGTGGTCGAAGTGGCTGAGTTGCCCGACGATTGTCCGGTGCTGATCGGGCAGATCCCCTTGGAGGCGTTGGATTTCATGGTCAATCCGATGGGACATAAGCTGGCCGGCAATCCGGACCACGGCGGAAAGCACATGATCGACATGTTCTGATATCGATATATGCCGGGCGGGTAAGAGGCGGAACGGGGCGACCGAAGAAACCTTTTCACGTGTAAATTTAGGAGCCGTTCCATGGAGATCCACACTGCGGGCAAAGTGGTCGTTTCGGCCCGGATCGAAAACCTGGGGGACCTTGACGAGTTGAAGAAGGGGGCACTGGCCGCCGACCGGGTTCGGTCGGTCGAGGTTACGGATGCCTTAGTCGATACCGGCGTCGCCATGCTCTCGCTGCCCCGGAAGATGATCCGGCAGTTGGGGCTCCGGCAACGCCGCACCGGGACCACTCGAACCGTGGCGGGAACGGCCCAGTGCGGAATCTACGACGCCGTGCGGCTGACCATCCAGCAGCGAGTTTGCATCATCAAGGTGACCGAACTTCCCGACGAAAGTCCGGTGCTGATCGGGCAGATCCCGCTCGTAGCACTCGATCTGGTCGTGGATCCGGCGGGCCAAAAGCTCGTCGGCAAACCGAAGCACCGCAGAAAGAGGATGAGGGATTCGTCTTAATGACCACGAGGAATTGAATTCGCCTTGCGGGAAACATAGAATACGGTGATCGGAGGATTGCATCGATGCTGAAATCTGTGGAAGGCGTGTACCGCGACGGTAAGGTCGAATTGCTCGAACCGGCTCCTGAAGGGACACTGGGGCGAGTGATCGTGACCTTTCTGCCAGACCCTATGCTTGTCGATCTCACGCAGCGCGGCATCGGTCGGCAGCAGGCTGGTGATCTCCGCAAGCGGCTGGCAGCATTCGCCGAAGACTGGGAACGACCCGAGATGGACGCGTACGATGCCCATTGACCGGGTCATCGGGATCTGTGAGAACATCGAAGCGGTGGATGCAGCTTTGCGGCATACTTTCGCACTCTGATCCGCCCGAGTGTTTATTGCCGCCGCCAACTCGTAAAATCCCCCATGAACGAACCCCACGAAATCATCATCGGCCTGGAAGTCCACGTGCAGTTGGACACCCGCAGCAAGATGTTCTGCGGGTGCAGCACGCAGTTCGGGGCTTCGCCCAATACGCAGACCTGTCCGGTCTGTATCGGGATGCCGGGCAGCTTGCCGGTGATGAACCGCCGGGCGTTTGACCTGTCCCTGAAGACGGCCGTGGCGCTGAACTGCGAGATCCCGCGGTTTACCAAGTGGGACCGCAAACAATACTACTATCCCGACCTGCCCAAGGGATACCAGATCAGCCAGTTCGACCTGCCCTTGAGTCAGCATGGCTGGCTGCCGATCAGCGATCCCAAGGGGGCGTTTCGACCTAAGCGGATCGGCATCATCCGGGCCCATTTGGAGGAGGACGCCGGCAAGAGCATGCACGACGAAGCCGCCGGAAAGGCCGACAGTCGCATCGACCTGAACCGTACCGGCACCCCGCTGCTGGAGATCGTCAGCGAGCCCGACCTCCGTTCGCCCGACGAGGCCAAGGTCTATCTGACCGAGTTGAAGCTGCTGTTGAACTACCTCGGCGTGTCCGACTGCAACATGCAGGAGGGGAGCCTCCGGGTCGACGCCAACATCAACCTCCACCTCGACACGCCCGAGGGAAAAATCGCCACGCCGATCGTGGAAGTGAAGAACATGAACAGCTTTCGGGCCGTCGAGCGGGCGTTGACCTACGAAGCCCAGCGGCAGTACGAGGTCTGGCAAGAGACCGGGCAGAAGATGAGCGAGAAGGGCGGCCACAAAACGACCCGCGGCTGGGACGAAGACGCTCAGATCACCCGACCGCAGCGGACCAAGGAAGAATCGAGCGACTACCGTTACTTCCCCGACCCCGACCTGGTGCCGGTCACTACCACCGACCGGCAGGTTCAACGGGTCCGCGAGTCGCTCGGCGAACTGCCCGCCGCCCTGAGAGCGCGGCTGGAGGAAACCTACCAGATCACGCCTTACGACAGCGAAGTGCTGGTCAACCAGGGCCGTCCGCTGGTCGACTACTACATCGAACTGGCCAAGGCCGTCGGCGACGGCAAGCTGGCCAGCAACTGGGTCCAGCAGGACGTGCTGCGGACACTCAACGAGAAGCAGATCGCAATTACCGAGTTTTCCGTCTCCGCGGCGGAGTTGGCCAAGTTGCTCGAAATGATCCGGGCAGGCGAGATCACGACCGGACGCGGCCGCGAGGTGTTGGCCGAGATGATCGCCTCGGGCAGTTCGGCCGCCGAGGCCATGGCCGCCCTGGGCATCGAGCAGGTCGACGACTCGGCGCTGGAGGATCTCTGCCGGGAGCTGCTTGAGGCCAATCCCAAGATCGTCGACCAGGTCAAGCAAGGCAAGGCCAAGGCGGCCGGGGCACTGATCGGCCAGGCGAAAAAGAAGAACCCCAACGTGGACCCGGGCCGCGTGCGAGAGATCTGTCTCGATTTGATTGAGAAGGCACATTGACCTCGTCCGAGAGGAGAAACCCATGAAGTTCTACTCGTTCCAAATCATCATTGAGAAGGAGCTGGAGGACGAGGGGTACTACGCCCACAGTCCGACGCTTCCTGGCTGCTTTAGCAACGGCAAGACGATCGAGGACGCCAAACGCAACATTCGCGAAGCGATTCAGCAGCACTTGGAGTCGTTGCGCGCACACGCGGAGCCGATCCCACAAGACGAGCGGATTGTCCACGTTGAGGAACTTACTGTGGGAGTGCCGGAATGAGCCGAATGGGGCAGGTGACGGCCCGGGAATTGGTGCGTTTTCTCGAAGCCCAAGGTTTTGTGGAGGATCGGCAGGCCGGGAGCCACCTGACCTTGTGGCACGAAGGCCGCAAGGTGTCCGTAACCGTCCCGGTGCATTCGGGCTGTGACATAGGCCGTGGGCTGGCCGTTCGCATCCTCAAAGATGCCGGGTTTTCTGTCGAGGATTATCTACGTCTACGATGAGTGGAGGGGCATGCCAGACGTGAGCATTATCACTTTGACCACCGATTTCGGCACCGGCAGCCCCTACGTGGCTGCGATGAAAGGGGTGATCCTCTCGATCAACCCTACCGTCACGCTGGTCGACCTCACGCATGAAATCCCCGCCCAAGACGTTCAGGGCGGGGCGGTCGTCTTGGACGACGTGACCGAGCGGTTCCCCGACGACACGATCCACGTGGCCGTGATCGATCCGGGCGTGGGTACCGAACGGGCGATCGTCTACGCCCGGATCGGCACGCAACACTACGTGGCCCCGGACAACGGGCTGCTGAGCCGGCTGATGGTCCGGTCGCCCGCCTCGAAGCTGGTTCGTCTGGCCAATCGAGAATACTGGCTGCCGGAAGTTTCCAACACGTTCCATGGCCGCGACATCATGGCCCCGGCCGCCGCCCACTTGAGCTTGGGACTCGAGCCGGATCGTTTGGGTTCGCCGCTGGACGAGATCGTGGAACTTCGCTGGCCGCAGGTTCGGCAAACGCCCACGAGAATCGAGGGCCAGGTGCTCGAGATCGATTCGTTCGGCAACCTGGTGACCAACATCACCGCCGAGATGATCGCCGGCCGGCCGACCGACGAACGAGTGTGCATTGTCTGCAATATCTACGAAACCTGGGGTATTTACCGCACCTATGCCGACCAGCTCGGCGGCACGTTCGTGGCCCTGGTCGGCTCCAACGGCCGGATCGAGTTGGCCGTGGTGGGCGACGCCGCCGCCGAGCGGTTGGGCATCTCGGTCGGAACGCCGGTGGTGGTGAGTTGGGAGTGAGAAGTAGGTGGTACGTGGTAGATAGTAGATAGTAGGTAGTGGATAGTGGAAATCGGTTTGATTCTCGCCGAACGCCCACGCACTGCGTTGCGTGGGAGGGGCCCTAGATGGTAGGCGTTGGATAGTGGAAATCGGTTTGATTCTCGCCGAACGCCCACGCACTGCGTTGCGTGGGGGGGGCCCATCACGCAAAGCCACCCTCCGAATGTGCAACACGCCGGATTCTGCAAGGGATATGAGTGATGACGACGAAGGCCAACGCGCTTGACCGCGTCATCGTGCCCGAACCCAGCCGCGACCAACTCGAAACCTGGGACCGCACGCTCGTCTGGCATGCCTTTACCCAGATGGCCGAGTACGAGCCGCTGATCATCGATCGGGCCGATGGCTGTGTGCTCTTCGACGTCGACGGCAAGGACTACCTCGACGGCGTCAGCAGCCTCTGGTGCAACGTCCACGGACACCGGCACCCGAAGCTCGACGCCGCGATTCGCCAGCAACTCGATCGGGTGGCGCACGTCACTTCCTTGGGCTGCTCCAACCCGACCACCATCAAGCTGGCCCGGCGGCTGGTCGATCTGGCCCCGCCGGGACTGGGGCACGTGTTCTTCTCCGACGACGGGGCCACGGCCGTCGAAGTGGCCGTCAAGATGGCCTTTCAGTATTGGCAACAGCGTCACGACCCGCGGCCGCAGAAGACCTGCTACGTCGCCCTCGGCGATGCCTATCACGGCGACACGCTGGGCAGTGTCAGCATCAGCGGGGTCGAGCGGTTTCACGCCATGTTTCGGCCCCTGCTGTTCGAGACCCTCCGCGTGCCGGCCCCCGATCCGTATCGAACGCCCCCGGGCGTGACCCCCGAAAACCTGCTTCAGCATCACTTGGCCCGGGCCGAATCGGTGTTGGCCGAGCATCACCGTCGGATCGCCGCGCTGGTGATCGAGCCGCTGGTGCAGGCGGCCGCCGGAATGATCGTGCATCCGCCCGGCTACCTTCGCGGTGTGCGAGAACTGACGCAGAAGTACGACGTGCTGTTGATCGCCGACGAAGTGGCCGTAGGCATGGGCCGCACCGGGCGGATGTTCGCCTGCGAGCACGAGGACGTCACGCCCGACCTGCTTTGCCTGGCCAAGGGGCTCACCGGCGGCTACCTGCCGATGGCCGCCACACTGACCACCGGCGAGATCTTCAATGCGTTTCTCGGCGAGTACGCCGAGGGCAAGACTTTCTTCCACGGCCACACCTACGGCGGCAATCCCCTGGGGGCGGCCGTGGCGCTGGCCACCTTGGACGTGTTCGACGAGCAGCGCACGTTAGAGAAACTTCAGCCGAAGATCGCCCGGCTCTCGGAGCACCTCGCACGCATCGCCGAGCTGTCCCACGTGGGCCACGTCCGCCAATGCGGCCTGATTGCCGGCATCGAGCTGGTCCGAGACAAAGCGACCAAGGAGCCGTATCCCTGGTCTGAAAAGCGCGGCATCCAGGTGTGCGACTACGCCCGAAAGGAAGGTGTGCTGCTACGTCCGCTGGGCAACGTGATCGTGATCATGCCGCCGCTGGCGATCACCCTGCCGCAGTTGGACCGCATCGCGGCAGCGGTCGAACGGGGAATTGACGCGGCGACCCAACATGCACGAGGAAGTAGGCCACGGAGTAGTTGACGCTGCTAGGTAAGAACCTATTCCCCTGGGGCCTCCAACGTGTTATAATGAAGTATGAGGAAGTGACCATGACGTGAGGGGATTCCGATGAGCTATCGCGGACGTGTGAAGGACGGCGTCGTTGTGTTGGAGGCGTCGGTGAAGCTTCCCGAGGGTGCCGAGGTGAAGGTCGATTTGTTGGCCGCATCACCGCAACATCCGGCGGAAGAAAAGACACCTACCTTGTATGAACGGCTCGAGCCCTTCGTCGGAAAGGTGCACGGCTTACCCCCTGACGCGTCGATCAATCTCGACCATTACCTCTACGGAGTCCCGAAACAAGGATGAAGCCGGTCTTCGGAGACACCTTCACTCCGCGGCCGACTTGGTCCCTTCGGGCGACGCCGTGATCGGCACCCCGATCGGCAGCGGCCGGGCGGCGACGGCGTAGCCGCTCTGATACAGGGCTTTCTTTAGCCGGCGGAAGCTCGCAAAACTATCGGCGTAGGTCCAAAGAGTTACGGTGCTGCGGCCCGGGTGGAACTTGGCCAGCGCCCGGCGAAACTCGGACCCTTCGGACAGGGCCGCGTCGATCGTCTCGCCCATGCGGCCCGAGACGGGAATGAACGTGCAGTGCTCCAATCGGACCACCCTGCCGCCGTAGCCCAGTTCCATGGCCGTCTCCGGCGAAATGTCGTGGCGTGCGAGCGTGTATCTCAGCCGGAATCCGCGGATTGGCCCGATGGTTTCGGTGATCTCGGGCCGGTCGCGAAGCTTCCACTTCTTTTGCCGGAACTCGCTCTTGAGTTGGTCCAAAAACTCGTCGAACGGAATCGGCGAGATCAGCCCGCCGCGAAGCTGAAAATGGGCTTCGTGGCCGTGGACCAACCGGCTCAGCGGCGTGGGATAGCTTTCCACCACGATCGACTTCGGCGGGGCCCTTTCGGCCGCCAGCCGCCGGCGGGCAAGCTGCTGCAATTGGGCCTGCGATTCGGACACGCTGAGCTTCAGATCGAACGCCGCTTGCGTCTCGGCGTCCATCTGCTGCCGGCGGGTCCGCAGCTCGTGCTCCCACGACGACACCGCCGCGGCCAGGATGTCGCGCCGCGGCCCTTGCAGCAGGGTTTCGTTCTGAAGATTCTGGATCTCCCCGGCCACCTTCAACACGTCGCGCCGCAGTGATCTCTCCGCGGCCAGGTCCTTCTCCAGTTCGGCGGCGAGTTGCCGGTTGCCGTTGGGGATCGCCGCCACCACCGCCGGCGCATTCTTCACACGCACCCCGACCAGCATCACCAGAATGACCAAGATCCCCACCATGTTGGCCACGATGTCGAGGAACGAATCGAGGCCGGGCGTGTCGGCGTTGTGTTGAGTTCGGCGGCGCATGGTACGGTAGTTGCGACCAACTACTGCTGAGAGCTTATTGAAAAAGGGAACGTCCAGAAAATGGGGACGGGGCGCTTTTTCCGCGACGTCGGTTCAAAGTGCAGACCTCTTGGCTGAAAAAAGCCCCCCGTCCCCATTTTCTTCACTTCCGCTTCACGGTCAGTCCGCTGTCTTCAAGCAGTGCGTCTAATTCGGTGAAACGCTGCTCGGCGTTCGGTGCCACGTAGACGTTGAGGACCGGACGCCAGTACATCGCCTCACCGGCGATTCCCCACGAGTTCATGTGCTCCCAGATCGCGGAGCGGAACTCGTCGATCGACTCTTCGAGCCGCGGACCCAGCGGGATGGATTTGCCGCCGCCGAGTCCCCTCTCGGGCACGATGGCCAAATGGTCGGCGTAACAGTCGATGCGAATCGGTCGCGTGATGGGCACCGAGCCGCGGGCTGCGTCGGGAAGAGCCCAGTCCCGCCCGCGGGTCCTCGCCAGGCTCGCCGCATGCCGGCCGGGTTGCCCGGCGGGGGAACCGTCGGCCGGTGATTCCGCTTCGGGCTGCCACTCGCCCGGACGCCGGGCCGCACCGCCCGGGTTCTCAGCCGAATGGGTCGACTCCCTCGGTGGTCCGACGGCAAACGTTCCCTGGCTTGGTTTGTCCTCGCGTTCCGCGCCCCCATGTCCGGCGGGCCCATGTCCGGCAGGCCCATGTCCGGCGTCCTGGTATCGAGGCGTTTGATTGGGTCGGCTGCCAGTCGCCGGTTCGTCCGGGCCGCCGAATCCACCCGACGCGTGCCGTGGCCGGAAGGCGGAAAAACCACCGCCGGACGACCGGCCGTGGCGAACGGCGCCACCGCGGGTGGGCGACGCCCGATACTGAGGTCGCGTCGCCCGGCGGTACGGGCGGGGGGCGGCCATGATCAATCGGGCCTGGCGGACGCGGGCCGTGTCGACGGCCCGACGCACCACCTGGGCCAACTGGGCATCGGGCCGCTGGAACTCGAGTTCCCAGTCCTCGCCGATCAGTTCATAGCCAAACTCCGAGCCCCACGACTTCATCGCCGATCGGGCGGCGTAGTAGGCGCCGATGCCGTCGGGGCGAATCAGCAATAACGGATACGGTTCGCCGGACTGTTGCGGGTCGATGTCGCCATGGGTGAGCAAGTACTCCCGCGCCGCCCGAAGCGCCGCGGCCAGGGGATTGCCGGGCCCCATCGGACCGTTGAAATCCTGCTCGGTCAACACGATGCCTTCCGGTTGCACGGTGATCGTGTGGGCGGCGCACTCGATGTAGATCGGGCGGCGAAACGTGTCGTGAGGCCCCCGGTACGGCAGCACGGCATAGGAGCGGCGCCGGGCGGCCTTTTCGGTCTCGGCGAGCTGCCGCTGGGTTTCGGCGATTTCCGCCCGCAGCCGCTTGAGCTCCGCTTCCCATTGGCTCCGCTGCCGGCTGCCGAGATCGCCGCTGAGGTTCAACTCGCTGTAGGTCGCCTGAAGCTGCTCGAGTTGATCGCGAAGTCGCCGGGCATGGTCTTCCACGTGGCCCAACGCCAGCCGTGCTTCGGCCAATTGCGATTCGGTCTGCCGGTGCGAGTTCTTCAACTGTTCGATTCGCCATTGGGCCATTTCCCGCTCCGCGCTGAGATCGTCCGACTCGTCGGCGATTTCGGAGGCCGCGGTCTCGGCGGTTTCGGCGGCCTGAAGCCGGGCCTGTCGAGAGATCACCACCAGCAGCAGGATCAACGCCCCCATGGTGCAGATCAGCACCGCCAGGAACGGAAACAACGACACATTCGTATCGTCCTGCCGCCCCCGCTTCGATTTCAAAACACGTCGTGTCATGCCGCTTGAGTGGTCCGTTTGCCGCCTTGGAGTTGTACCGACGACGCTTCACCGAGGCCGTCGGCCAGCCGGGCGGTGAGCAATTGGATGGCGGCCGCAAGGCTCAAAACCGTCTGCTCGAAGTTCTTCGCACCGGCCAACGCCCCCAAGTTCCGGTTCAACGCGTCCTCCAGCCGCGCCACTTCGCCGGCCGCCTCCACGGCGCGGCCGAGCACTTCGCCCTGACGGGCCATGGCGCCCTGCAACGAGGTCATCGCCTGGGTCTGCTGCACCTGGGTCTGTTGCACCTGCTGCCAATGCCGCTGGTTCTGTTGGGCCGTCGATTGCTCGTTGGCGGTGAGTTGCCGGGCGTGGGCCTGAAGGCTCTCGCCCAGCGCGCCGGACAGCGATTTCTGCAGGTGCTGTCCCGCCGCGTTGGCCATGCCGGCCCATCGTTTTCCGGCCGCCTCCATCGACGCCTGCCACAGCTCGGCCTGTTGCTGGACCAGCCGCTCGGTGACTTGCACGACCGTTTCCGCCATCCGCCGGACGGCCACTAGTTGGCCATCGGGGCCGGGGCCGATCTGCTCGAAGCGCCCTTCCAACTCGGCGGTCGCCCGGCGGTCCACCTCGTCCAACAGGATGCTTTCCTTCTTGTCCGTGAGAAACTGGGCAAACATCAACAACAACGCCAACGCCAACGCCAACGCCGTGGTGTCGAACGCCACGGCCAATCCGCCGACCACCCGCAACGAAGAATCCGCCAGCCCACCGATGTCCAGGTTCGAGATCGCCAGGGTCAGCCCGATCACCGTGCCGAGAAACCCCAGCATGGGGATCGCCCAAATGATCATCCGCACCAGGGCGTAGCCGGCGTGCAGCCGGCCGGCATCGAGATCGGCCAGGTATTTCAGTTCATCGTCGAGTTGTTCGGCACAGCCCCGG
>SDBV01009850.1_pt1 | contig 12617 bp, 5 predicted proteins | sample 2277081 | NCBI WGS metagenome assembly SDBV01 (sample SAMN10402039, study PRJNA504765) | marine sediment metagenome | isolation source: marine sediment core GS10_PC15, 223 cmbsf | place: Arctic Ocean: Southern Knipovich Ridge | collected 2010
GAAGCGCCTAGTATTTCTCTGGATAGTTCGCTCATTAGACAGGTCGTAAAAGATCTAGGGACAGACTACTTAACTTTTAAGGTGTAACACCATCTATTCATTTATGTTACGGCTTAAGTTAGTACCATTCTATGGTGTCCCCTGAATTCCGGAATTCAGGCCCAAGACGTGTTTTTGGAACGGGGTGGCTTCGCGACAAAGAAACTTTACCATTCCGCCAGCGGTTTCAGTTCCACCGTCATTGCCAGAGCATCCTCCGCCCAGACCGGCGAAAGCAGAACGGCCAACCGCACGCTACCCTTGGCGCCCGGTACCCGTACCATAAGCCGATCAATTCCCGTGTTAAGATTTTGCGGAGGTTTTTGTTCGGCGGACTCGATGACAAACTCCGCGCCGACGGGAGACAGTACACGTGCAATGAGCTTCTTACCGTCCAGTTTAAGTACAGCAACTCCACCGTCCTTTACATCGATCTCTGCGTCGGTTGTCATACCCCAGGCCGCCTCACAGGTGCCTATCAGCTCGAACTCGTCCTGCACCAACACTGCACGACGGTTCTGCATGATCGCCACTCCGCGTGTGACCTTTGTTGCCAAGTCATCGTAAGCGTCGGTCAGATCGACCAGCACAAAGGGTGCGGACGTGTTTAGCTCGGTTTTCATAAAGTTCGCGCGCGCCATTGGATCCTGAATCTGCCCATTCAGTTGCGGGACGTTGCGGCTCAGCGAATTTGCGCGGTAATAGCTCCACCGCTGACCTCCCTTTAACCTCTCCCACCATCCAGGCAGATTATAGTCATCAGCGCCAAGATTAATTGCCCAGTGTACACCGAGCGCGTCCATATCGAAATGGCCCAACTCAAGTTTGGCATGGTTGATCTGGCTATACCCGGCCCGAACGTTAACGAACAGCGCTTCGGGATCATTCCACGCGCTCCGGAACATGGCCCATTCCACGGAACCGCGAAAATGATAGTCAAGCTCGTCGGGATGGGGCTTATTCCCCGAGGGTGGCGTATACCAAATCACATGTTCGGGCAGGGCGGCGTGATGTTTCAGAACTGCGTGTTCACAGTCGGAAAACAGCGTATTCTGGTAGGTCCGGGCGAGCCAAAAAAGGCACGGTGTCGGGTCTTTGGACCTGACCATCGGTCCGTCCATCTGGATCGGGAAGTTTCCCGCTCCCGACAGGCCAGGTATCTGCGAGAGCCCGAAGTCGGTCCCCAAAGCGCTCCGCAACGCCGCCAGACCGTAGGCCGTATACCTCGTGGCATAATGCCAGTATCCGCGCCCTTCGGGCCACGCTCCGTCCGGTCCGTAGGTGCTCAGGGCATAGGGCAGGATCGTTACCGCTTTGGAAACTATCAGCTCGGCGTATTCGGGGTCGGTCTCCGCTATAGCCAGAGAACCCGCCAACAGCCCGCCGTTACAAACCTGGTTCCAATTGTACATGCCCAGGTTTCCATTGGCCCTGGTCCACGATGAACCGATACCCTCTTCTCTGCTCGCACGCCCCAGTGTCAAAATAGTACGAACTTCGGTGTACTGCTTTACACCGGGTTTCATGCCGAGTTCGATCAAGCCCGACCGAATCCGCCCGCGTGTTTCGGGATCGAAATAATGAAACAACCAATCGTAGCCCACACCGACGGCATGAGACATTTCAGCCGTGTCAAGGAAATGCGACGGGTTCCAGTCCTGGAAGCTACAAACCGCCAACAGGTTTTCGGTCGCTTTCCGGGCGTACTTGTCCTTTCCTGTCCATCTCCAGGCAAGTCCGAGCGCGTATATTCGATAAGCACACTCCCTGCTGACGTGAAGAAGACGCGGGCCCTTCTTCGCGTGTGTGAGCATAGGCACTTCACAATAGCCATCCGCCAGCTCGAGAACATCACGCACGTACCTCTGCAAAACGGTATCGGTCTTGTACAATTCCTTGAGGCGTGCCAGGTCTGCGTCCTTCAGCATCAACCGGGGATGGTTCTGATCAAGTGTAGCTAGTACGACCGACGGCTCCGGGACGGCCCTCCCGACCTGCGCCAAAGCCGGCACGCTACTGACAATGGCTGTCACCAAGCATAGAATTAATCGCAAATCTGTCACAAGTCACCTCCTTGCTGGCCCCCCAGTAGCTTTAACTGCCGCATCCATTCTTCCATGCGATCCGGCCAGCGGGTCACGGGCACTTCGGTCCGGCGCAGACCGTATCCGTGGCCTCCGCTTTCATAGATGTGCAATTCCGCCGAAATGTTCGCCTTCTTCAGAGCGATGTACATCTCGGCCATTTCGACGGGGCGCTTGTCGTCGTGCGCGATCACCATAAAGAAAGGTGGGCAATCCTTTGTAAGCTCCGCCTCCTCCGGCAAACTGCCCGAGTAGATAGGCGCGGCAAAGTCAGGCCGGAAGGAAACTGTGTCGTATTGGTCAACCGGCTCGTATAGACGTTTCTTCGTTAACGCGGTGTATTTGACGGGTGAACCGCCAGCGGAAAATCCAATGATCCCAATCTTGTTGGGATCGATTCCAATCTCTGCCGCTCTGCCGCGCACAAGGCTCATTGCCCGTTGGCCATCCTGGACCGAGGCGAGCCATTTCTTATCCGGATTACGCACTCGACCAGGCACACGGTATTTGAGTACGATTCCAGTCACGCCGATCGAGTTAAACCACTCGGCAACCTCCGTGCCTTCCAGATCGTAGGCGAGGATACTATGACCCCCACCCGGCGCGATTACTACCGACGTCCCCGTATCGATCACGGGATCCGGCTTAAAGATAGTGAGCTGCGGGATGGAGACATTGTGCAGCCTTATGAGGCGGCGTCCCCCAACGAGTTTATCCTCAGGAGTGGTCTTGTCGTATTCAGGGCCAAGATCTTCGACTTCCCCCGGAGCCTTACCAGGCCAGAGATTCCAGGTAATCGGTTCCGCGGCCTGGCAAGCGGTCGCTCCCGCGAAGATTGCGCAGACAAGCAAGACGGCGAATGGAATCCGCCAGCGGAGATCAGAAAAGGTTGCAGTGTTGGACATGTTCATTCTCCATTTTTTCCGCGGAAAAAACAACTGGGAAGCAGCCCGGCAGTTCCCGAAAGTAATTATTTACAATACGTGCCTGAAAACCATGTAGCCTTCGGCCGCATCGACGGAGATTTCTCGCCCTCGCACCTTGGCGGTATATTCAACATTCTCCGGACTCGAATGGTGGATCCCGTCGCGCATCTGAGATTTGTGCATGGTTAATGCTTTAATCTTGGTTTCCAAAAACTCCGATATGTCCACATAGAAATTGGCGTGGAAATATTCGCTGTCCAGACTCCAGAACAACGAGGTATTATCGTAGCCCAGAACGGTTTTCTGGAAAGGCTTGATCGACGGCACACCCGGCCGGGCAGCAGTAAAGGCCGCGCGAAAAACCGCTTCATGGTCCTGGTTATAAGACGAAGCCGGGATGGCGAGCATCGTAGGGCGCAACCTGTCCATGGCAAGTTTGCTTTCCCTCTCGAACTTTGCAATCAAGTCGCGCCTGGGAATCATATCAAGACGCAAATGGATTTCTGCATCGCGGTACAGCAGGTCCCAATCGTCCACTTTCAGATAATCCATGACGCTGGTCAGTTCACTCTCCCTCTGTTCGGCTTTCACTATCCCATCCGTGCCGTCATAGTGCTTCAAATCGCCCGCCGAACATATTATTACGTAGACTTCCCCGCCTAAACTCTTGATCCGCGCCATAGTGCCGGCACAGCCAAAACATTCATCGTCCGGATGCGGCGCGATAACGAGCAGGCGCTGTTGCGAAAGGAACTGGTCTTCAGGTGTCAAGTTTCTTCTCCTCAATCAATTCTTCATAAAGGCTTTCAATCTGCTCAACCATTCTCTCTATCCCGTAATCGGGAACAACTTTGGCCCGCGCAGCCCCGCCCATTTTCCGCCTCAATTCAAGGTCTTTCGCCAACCCAACAACCGCCTGCGAAATGGCGGCAGCGTCGCGCGAAGGGACCAGCAAACCCGTAACGCCATCATCGAGCACATCCGGCACACCGCCCACGTTCGCGGCAACGGCAGGCAAACTCGCGGCCCCGGCCTCGAGCAACACCCGGCCCATGCCCTCGTTTATCGACGGCACAACAAGCACATCGAATGCCGCCATCAGAGCGGGTACATCATCGCGCATGCCAAGAAACATGAACTTGCCGCCCAATGCTCCAGCCATCTCGGAAAGAACCTCCGATTGAGAGCCGTCGCCAGCCAATACAAAACGGGCATCAGGCAATTCCTTCGCGATTATCTTGGCCGCTTCAATAAGATACGGAAATCCTTTGACAGGTTCAAGGCGGCCTACTGCGCCAACAACAAAATCATCGCGAGACATACCCATGTTTTCGCGAGTCGCGTCACGATTGGCAACTGCCTCGGCATACGGCGACAAATCGATCCCGCTGAAAACCGTACGGTATTGCTCCCGCTGGCCAATGTCCTGCGATATGTACGCACCTATTCCGCCCGGGGTCAGCGCGATGATCCTGTCCGTGCGCCGCGCGGCATGCCGTTCCATCCAAGTGAAAAGGTAGGTGGCATATTTCGAGAAATAGCCCTCGAAAATATTGCCGTGCGGAGTATGAACAACTATGGGAATTCCCACGCGTTCCGCCGCCAAACGGCCCAAAAAACCCGCCTTGGATGTGTGCGTGTGGACAATGTCGTATCGCTTAGACCTGAAAAGTTTCGCCAGACGCCTAAGGACCAGATAATCTCTAACAGGCGCAGGATTGCGAACCAGAAACGGCTCCCGAATGATCTCGATTCCCGCCTGCCTCACATCATCCTCAATACTGCCCTCATCACCACGCGTAGGACCGCTGACAAGGTCAACCTCAAACCGCTCGCAATTGGCCAAACGCACAGTATTGAAAGTGTTTTCCTGAGCACCGCCCTTACAAAGACGAGTTATTATATGGGCAACTTTAATTCTACGCATGAAAGCAATAGTCTCAGATTCGCGCCGCCACATCAATCGCGGCGGAGCAATCCCTATTTAGCTCCCTTCGGTCCGTCGTATTCGTAATGGAACCAGTCTACGTCAATATGGCCTGAGTCTGTTCCGTCGTTCCAGCAGTAGAAACCCAGGCGGTCGCCGCGCCATCTGCCAAATTCCAGCATAAAGCGATCGCCAAAGGGTATCCAGGATTTGCCGTCGAGACTATACGAAAAATCAGCCTGAATACCGTCAATGTTTGTGCGATAGTAAATTTCATTTTTCGTGATGACGGGACCTAAGGTCTCTTTGCCGTCGTTGTTGAAGATCAGTCTTTTGGAACCGTCGCCCCACACGCGGATTCCCAAAAGGACATACTGTCCGGAGTGATGACAGAAACCCGCCTGCTGCCCCGGTTTCATTCCGCTGATGTCCACCTTGACGGTTACTACCCCCTTGCCCTTGCCCATAATGCGTTGCGAAACCGTATTGGCCGCATTCCAGAAGCCGCCTTCGCCAACTGGTACCCCCGCCTTCAGCCGCAACCATCCCTCCCGTTCCGTCAGCGACCAGTGATCGTCGCGCGGGTTATGGTTCCACTCCCATTGCGGCCCCAACTCGCGGGAACCGAATTCGTCGTCCGTCTGCGGGGCGGTGATCGGGAAACCGTCTATAGGCTTGCGATAATGATGCACGGTGTTTCCAATGCCGTTGCCGTCGGGATCTTCGCCAAGAACCGGCCACCCGTCCTCCCACTTAACAGGAATAAGCCACTGCGAACGTCCCTCATATGACTCCTCTGTACTTCCCCCAAGCGTTCCGTCCTTCTTTATCGCGCGTGCCTGCACAAGCTGATGCGTATACCACCACGATCCGTCCGCAGCCTGCACCAACGCCCCCTGGCAACAACTTCGCTCGACGCCGTTGCCCTTTTCCATCAACACCTTACGTTCAAAGGGGCCATACATGCTCTTACCACGCAGCGCTATCTGTTTGCGGTCGCCATCACGCCATTCCGCCATAAATATGTAGAAAAGGCCGTTGATCTTGTATATCTTGGCCGCTTCGGCCCCCGGACCATGATAAATGGCCTTCCCTTCGTCCAGGACCGAAAGTCCGTCCCAACTCATTTTGAAAACCCGGTTCACGTTCTCCTGTCCGTCCGCTATATTCGGATCCTTGTTCGTGTTGCACACAAGATAAGCCTGCTTCTCGTCCTCATCCCAGAACACCGCCGGATCGTCCCAGTGCAGACTTTCGAACATCTTATGCGGAGGCGACCACGGCCCTCTTATATCATCTGCGGTCGACACGTAGAGACCGTTCGCCCAATCGATAACGTACGAGTACCATTTGCCGTCGTGATACGCCAGGTCACCCGCCCAAACGCCATGCTTATACCCCGTCATCTTGTCCCAATTATAATCGGGAGCCCAGGTCAGCTTGTCCCACACGTGGCCGATAATCTCCCAGTTTACCAAGTCCTTCGATTCCAGCAGCAGCATACCCGGCGCATAATGGTTCGTCGAAGTCATCATGTAATAGGTGTCGCCAACTTGTTCGATGTCAACATCCGGATAATCCGCATTAAGAATGGGATTTCGATACGTACCGTCCCCCTGATCGCCCCAAGGGCCCGTTTGGCCACTACGGGTAATCACAATCTTCCTCTTCAAGTCGCCAATCGGAATTTCAGCCTTATAGAGTCCGTCCCCGATAGCGTGGAAAACAATGCCTTTAGCCTGTGGAACGCCTTTTGCACTATAAATCGCAAAGGGCCCGGTTTCCTCAAGTTCTATCCTAAATTCCGATTCCGTCGACGACAAGACGCGCCCGGTTGCCGCGCAGAGATACTTATCGGTGCGGCCAATAAAGGCCCAGCCGTCTCGAATAGGCGATAGCTGAAGCAATCTGTGAGCCAGGGGCTTGTTTAGCTCCACTTTATGCTTGCCGCCGAACTTGCTGCCTGTTCCCGCTAAAACGTCATAAACGACCAGCCCTTCCTCAGGCATTTTCCACCGGCCTGCCCAAGGCTGAATCATACCGCCAGCCTGAATGTAGTCCGACCTCTTAACATTTCCCCTTATCCGTTGCTCGCCATCGCTCAGGTTCATTACGTGAATTGCCACCGACCCGTCATTGAGCGGTGCAAAGGCTTTGTAGAGTCCGCCCACCCCCGGCTCGAAGAACAGGCTATCCGACGATACAACAGCCGGGGCCAAAGGACGAGGAAGCCGTCCGTCCTCATAACACAGAGGCAAAATGTTGGTCGGCTCAAAATCCTCGGGCTTATCCGACAAATAAACCGGCGCGCCCGACATCGCCTTCGTCACCGCCATGATTTCGCCCGCAAATTCGTCGTTGGAATGGAACATGTCATGGTCGCCCCAATAGACCTGTCCCTGCCAAAGCACGTCGTGATACGAGTGGTAGATGTGGTTGATGGCCGACTTGAGATTGTTCTTCTTGTAATCCTCACTGCACCTGGTCACGCTGCTGTACCGCGCAAAAAACAGATTGGGCCAGTTGTTCCCGTTGCAATTCATCAAACCCAGCCCGCGCTCTTCAATAGCCTCCTCCATCGCCTTGCGGTACCATACGCACAACTGAGTCACGCTCGGATACTGGTATGTGTCCGAAATCGGCTTACCATTGACAACCCCCGCGTAAAGATTGTGAATGTCCTTAATAAAATCGACTTTAAGAAAATCGCTCTCCTCCGCGCCACGTGCGAACATGTATTCCCACCATTTCCCCATGGCCTCTTCGGTAGGCTTAGGTACAGCCCCCCACCCTTCACCCGCTTGCGGAATCATGTAGTCCGAAAACTCGCCAAAGTCCGCCGGATACTTCACGCCATCGCGCTGCACCCCCAGCGATGAATACCACAGACCCATCCACTGAACAGGATCGCCGTCAATAGCCCCCCTAATCTTCGTGTAAGCATTAGGAAACTTCTCGTTTGGGCTTACCCCCCCAGTGCGCGCGCTATGCCCGTCATCCAACAACACCCATTTCACAGGCATGCCCGACGTCTTAATCCCGCGTATAGTGTCCAGAATAGTCTCTTCAGAAATGTTCTTGTGATAACTCTCCCAACTGCACCAACCAAGATGTTTGAAAATGTCATGATATTCCTTTTGCCCACGCATACGCCCATAATCATTGCCCTCAAAAGCTTTCGCCCAGGCCTTATAACTAGCCGCATACGCATTAGCATCAACCCCCCAAGCAAAAAGCGGAACGTCCCCTTCAAGCCGCGCACTCCCCAAGTTCGCAAGCCGCAGCTTAAAAACACCACCCTCGCCCTCGATGACCGTATGCGCAAGCTCATTAGCGCAAGGCACAACCGCAAGGTAATTACCGCCCTTCAACTCCAGCAACAGAAAAACGCCATCATTATCAGGCTTAAACACCCCCGCCGTTTCCGGCGTAAACGGAACCGGAAAATAACGATTACCAGCCTTATAAAACCGGCTACCAGTAAACAGCAAGCCATTCACATATTCCGGCAAAGAAAGCTCAAACACACCCAACACACCATCAGAATCAGGCGAAGCAGAAAAACCCTCAAGCACCTCCAACCCAGCCCCAACGGACGATGCAACCTCAATCTTATCCTCCGCACAGACAGGCATCGCAAACAGCGCAACACATGCAACCGCATTTACCAGGCCCCGAGTAACATTCATCCCGCTTCCCCTTTGTTATTTCGTTTAGACTCTGCTCAAGCGCAGATGACTCAGCAAGAACGCTGCCTACGAAACCGTTGAAAAAGTCCGCCACAGAAGGACAAGCAAAAAATGGGGACTGCCATTCCGGTTTTGTTCTTACAAAATCCGGTGGCTGTACCCACTTTTTGCGACCTTTCCAGGCACGTTATTACCTGTCGACAGCCTACATTCACCATGACAGCCACTTTTTCAACAGCTCCCATGTATCCCGTTTAACGCACCATAACCTGGTTCATTAACTCCAAAAGAAAAACCATGAGCACACTATACTGCGGAATCAACCCTCATTCCAACAACCACCCCACCTTTTCGTCATTGCGAGCCCCGCACCCCCACTGCGCGGATTCACAAGACGACATCAACCTCGTCGACTCAACCCATCAGTAAAACTATAAAAACTCGTCTTTGCGAGGAGGTACGACGAAGCAATCTACTGTCCTTACCCAGTGACGCTCAACAGGTTAAGGAGAAAGTGTCTGTAAATATAAAACCCCATGTCCTTAGCAGGAGGAACGACGCGGCAATCTACTACACCGCAACCATAAATGATTATTCACCATGAAGAGCATGAAGAAAATGAAGAATATTCTTTACCACCGATCACACTGATCTCACCGATATTCCCTTGCTCTTGATCCGTGAAATCCGTGCGATCCGTGGTTAGAAATCTTTACATCACTTTTCCTCGTCCCCATGCTCCAGCGTGGGGATGCATACCAAGGCGCTCCAGCACCGAAAACCCTCACGACCAAACAAGCCCCAACAAAACAATTATTCATTCACCATGAAGGACCTGAAGAGCATGAAGAAGATCTTTTTTCACAACGGAGATAAAGAGGCACGGAGAGAATATTTTTTACCACTAAGAATATTTTTTACCATAAGGAACATGAAGAATATTCTTTACCACAGATCTAACTGATCTCACCGATATTGCCTTGCTCTTGATCCGTGTAATCCGTGCGATCCGTGGTCAGGAATCTTTATACCACTTTTTTTTTTCGCTGATTTCACCGATATCGCCTTCACTTCTATCCCCACTCCTCCACGCCCCAACCCAACTCTGTGTGCCACCTTCCAAAATTCCGTTCAACAATTTTTCTAGGGGCTCCGTCAGGAGACCGATTTAGAGACGTGTCTTAGCCCACAAACAATCCCCATCTTCACCTTTCACCCTTCTCGCTTCTCAGTCTCTCCAAGTTGCCTCGCGTCGTGATTGTGTTCGGATGGTTCTGACCCAAGCTGGTTTCATTGATCGTCAGCGCTCGCTCGAACAACGGTTTGGCTTCCGCCAGTCGGTTCGTCTTCTGATACAGCAGCGCCAGGTTGTTTAGATCTCTGGCCACATCAGGATGTTGCTTACCCAAACTTGCCTCATCAATGGCCAGCGCACGCAACATGAGCTGCACTGCCTCAGCCAGACGATTCGTGTCCTGATACAACATGGCCAGATTGTTAAGGGCTCCAGCATAATTGGGTAACGGCTCACCACCAGGATTTTTCCACACATCTATCACTCGCATCATGAGCGGCTCGGCCTCAGCAAGCCGATTCGTGTTGTGATACAAGTGCGCCAGATTGTTTAAATCTCCAGCCACATCAGGATGATCTTTGCCCAAACTTGCCTCATCAATCGCCAGCGCACGCTTGAAGAACTTCTCTGCCTTCCCGATCCGATTCGTCATCACATACAACATCGCCAAGTTGTTTAAATCTCTGGCCACGTCAGGATGATCTTTGCCCAAACTCGCCTCATCAATCACCAGCGCACGATTGTGTAACGGCTCCGCCTCAGGCAGCCGATTTGTCGCCTGATACAACATCGCCAGATTGTTTAGATTTCCAGCCATTTTCGGATGATCTTTGCCCAAACTTGCCTCAACAATCACACACGCACGCTCGTAGAGCGGCTCGGCCTCTGCCAGCCGATTCGTTGCCTGATACAACATCGCCAGATTGTTTAGATCTCTGGCCACGTCAGGATGATCTTTGCCCAAACTTGCTTCATCAATTGCCAGCGCACGCAACATCAGCGTCTCGGCCTCTGCCAAACGATTCGTTGCCTTATACAACTGCGCAAGATTGTTTAAATGTATGGCCATCTCAGGTTGTTCTTCGTCAGAGTTTGCCTCATCAATCGCCAGCACGCGCTTGAGCAACGTCTCGGCCTCCTCCAGCCGATTCGTCGCCAGAAACAGCACCGCCAAATTGTTTAGACGCACAGCCACGTTCGGATGATCTTTGCCCAAACTTGCCTCGTCAATCGCCAGCGCACGTTTTAGCAACGTCTCTGCCTCCATCGGCCGATTCGTCGCCTGATACAACATCGCCAAATTGTTTAAGGCCACGGCATAATTCTCCAACGGCTCACCACTAGCATTTTCCAAAATACTAACCGTGCGTTTCATAAGCGGCTCGGCTTTCTGATACGCGGCATTGTTTAAATAAACCTCGCCCAGTCTGTTGAGAATTCGTGTATCTTCTCCAGCAATAGGCTCTAGCCGCTCGCACCATTGCTGAGCATCCCGGAATCTGCCCGCATAGCGGGCGTTGTTCATACGCGCCATATATATCTTGATTTGGGCTCGTTCCTTTTCCTCCTGAACCTTATCCAAAAGCTCCTGAGACTCGTCCAGCAGTTCATCCGCGTGAGTGTTGTCACCTTCGGCAATAGCTTTCAACGCCTGTAAATAGAGGCCATCGTTTTCCGTAATCAACTCAGCAAGTTCTTTAGCTTCCTGCGTAGGTTGCGGAAACTGCTGCCCACCGACATCTGCTGCCGGTGGCCTCCGAGACAGCTCTTCTTCGAGTTCCCCTGTTCTCTTTTCGCTATCCCAGAGCTGTTTCAATGTTATTTCGTGATGTTCAAGTGGAACCCCCGCTTCTATGATTTGAATGTCTCCGCCCGCAATGTTGCCTGTGTTTCCATCGGCGACAATGGCCTTATTGTCTGTGCCCTTCTGTTGAATACTTGTCTTCGGCGTGGAAGGCCTATCCTTTTTGAGGAAGGCTGATTTGATTCCGCCGATGGCCGCAAGGATGACAGTAACTACAATCCCTGCAATAGCAATCTTGTTGGCAGATGTAAGATTCTTAAACCATTTCATAACTGCCCAATCCTTTCCTTTCCTCTCACGTCTCATTTTATCCAAGTTGTCTTGTACCTTGATTGTATATGGGTGGTTCGAGCCCAAACTGGTTTCTAAGATCGCCAGTGCTCGCTTGAACATCGGCTCGGCCTCAGCCAGCCGATTCGTAGCCTTATATAACTGCGCAAGGTTGTTTAAATCTATGGCCACCTTCGGATGCTCCTTACCCAAACTTGCCTCATCAATAGCCAGCGCACGGTCCATAAGCGGCTCGGCCTCAGCCAAGCGATTCGTCGCCTTATATAACTGCGCAAGGTTGTTTAAATCTATGGCCACCTTCGGATGCTCTTTGCCCAAACTTGCCTCATTAATCTTAAGTGCTCGCTTGAACATCGGCTCGGCCTTAACCAGCCGATTCGTCGCATGATACAACGCAGCAAGGTTGTTTAAATCTCTGGCCACGTCAGGATGCTCCTTGCCCAAACTTGCCTCATCAATTGCCAGCGCGCGCTCCAAAAGCGGCTCAGCCTCAGCCAGCCGATTCGTCGCCTCATACAACATAGCAAGGTTGTTTAAGGCCGCGGCATAATCAGGTAACGGCTCACCGCCAGGATTTTCCAAAATTCTCACCACGCGCTCCAAAAGCGGCTCGGCCTCAGCCAGCCGATTCGTCGCCTCATACAACTGCGCAAGGTTGTTTAAATCTATGGCCACCTTCGGATGCTCTTTGCCCAAACTTGCCTCATCAATCATAAGTGCACGCACGATCAGCGGCTCGGCCTCAGCCAGCCGATTCGTCGTATGATACAACGCAGCAAGGT
>SDBV01009851.1_pt1 | contig 12615 bp, 14 predicted proteins | sample 2277081 | NCBI WGS metagenome assembly SDBV01 (sample SAMN10402039, study PRJNA504765) | marine sediment metagenome | isolation source: marine sediment core GS10_PC15, 223 cmbsf | place: Arctic Ocean: Southern Knipovich Ridge | collected 2010
GTAAAGGGTAGTGAAGCCGCAGTTCTTTCATCGTCGCGTACCGGGCAGCGACTCCTTCGCAAAGTACGCGGCTGCTTTTTTTAATATATCCCGCTCCATCTTCACTTCAACCAGCTCTTTCTTTGTTCGGGCTAGCTCCATCTCGATTTCGGTCAGAGGCCGTTGCGTTCTGCCTACCTCTCCAAGCCTGCCGGCTCTATATGCCTTCACCCAGGTCGCTAACGTCGATGGCGGCAAGGACAGCCGACGGGCTGCCTCCGGTAACGATAGTTTCTCTTGCGTTACCATTTTCACCGCTTCCTCTCGAAACTCCTTCGTGTACCTTCCTTGCGGAACCCCTTTCATTCTGACACCTCCGTCTTTCTATTCTACCTGACTTTGGTGTCCATTTTCCCCATCCTACGTCATTTGCGTACATCATAGATATAGTGATCATCCGTAAACATCTTTAGTCTGATATGCAATATCGATAGTCGCTATAAAACCTCCAGCTTGCCGGTTCTGGTCGTAAATACGCATTGGGAGGTCTGCCTTTGGCATCCAAACACGACCAATTTCAACGGCAACTGACACAGGGACCGCAGGGAAAACATGGAGCAATACATCCTGTCCATGCTTTGCTTTTATTCTATTCAGAAGCTGCCGGAAGACCAGGCGAAACATGGACAGTTGTTCCCTACTTTTCAAGAAATCGTTGTCAGGAACCTCTATAGTCAGTGTCCAGATTGAGGTATTTTCACCGAGAATGCTGCTTATACGTGAGTTGTCTATAGTAGCACTTAATGAAAGATTGAGTGCTACTATATTGTTATTCGCGTCTGACTCCTTCACGATGTAACCAAAATCCTGTGGATGATCCTGCCACATCCAAGTTGTCGGCTCACGATGGAGCTGATAGACTTCAGTGTCATGCATATCTGAAACTAAACGCCCCAGTTCCACAAGCAATGGTTGTGGTGCGACAGCAAAAATCGAAAAATGCTTGATAGTTCCAGATACCAGTCTAGGCTGAACAGAAATAGTAAATTGCCTTCGTAAATTCTCTAATTCGATTTGCCAATAACTCTGTTCTGAATCTTGAAAAGGGCTGTTTTTAAGGCCCAATTCAATGCCGGGTTTTTCTGCGGGATACCGGTTGGGTAACATAGCTTGTGCTGCATTCTCCCAGGTTAAAGTAGCGTAATGCTGCCCAATATTCGCACCATAGAGGAGTATATGACTTCGTGTGTTTACTGTTAAAGATGTCACGAGTTCGATTCTATCTTCGTGATTACGTTTCATCTCACGTAACCTTTCAACAGGATATCCCTCTATATCGTCTTGGTCGATCAATCTATGATGTTCATCACACATCAGCATGAGATTTGAAATATCCGCCTTCAATTTCGCTGAAAGTTTAATGTCACCTCGAGGTCCACCGGGTTCATCAGCAATAATATGAGCGATATAAGCTGTATTAAACTCAGTTCTGGTAAGTGAGTCTATCCACAGAGGCTTATTGCAGCCTTCATATTGGCAGCGCCCGGCAGCTTTGCGCCAGAGTTGAATTTTCACCCTATATGGTAGTTTCGACGTAGACATTAGATTACCTCCTAGATACCGGGCCCCCATATAGCGTACCACCTAGAATGTTAGAGTTCCTGATATTGGCACTGGCTGGACGGCCACCGGAGCAGGTGGACGATAGCCTTTGGCACTGTGTGGTCGGAACTCGTTGTATTCTCTTCTCCACTGGCCAATCAGCACCTTTGCTTCCTTGAGTGTTGCGAAGACTTCGCGGTCAAGTAGCTCGTCTCTCAGTTTACCATTGAATGACTCGATGTAGCCATTCTCCCAGGGACTGCCGGGTTTACTTGGGCGTTTGTGACGATAAAATGCAATTGACAATTCAAAAACGCTAAGCCTATCCCAGGGTTGCCTTTACCACGACAATGCTGAACAATTCCCTCCTCTACTCTTTAGTCAATACAGGAGGCACTATGCTTCAATAAAAGATGATATAATCAACACAAACAAGCTATCGTCCGTTTCATAATCTTGTAGGAATTATGACTACACTCACAACTATTTTAGATCTTATTGCTGGATTGTGTGTCGCAGCTGATTTCCTTTTTCCGAATAGAATCGGAGAGAAGGCTGGTAGATGGCTAGTTCAACAATTACCTACAAAAGATGAGGTTGTCAATCCTTTTCATCGCAGGACCATCCTATTCAACGCTACGATAACTTTTGTTATTCTTTCGCTATTAGTTGCTTGGGCAATTGCCAAAGATGCCGGAGTATATACTACCTCACAGGTTTGGCGATCTGTGGGACTATTCGCACTAGGTTTTGTCATCGGTGTCATCTTGATGACTTCTCTGGCTTTCCTATTCTATAAAACTGGCAAGTATCTCAAGATTCTTGTGACTGAATCAGAAGTAAATCCGTTTATTTGGTTTGTGAGTTTTTTTATCATGTATCTTTCTCTTCTTCTAGCCTCAAGCCTAGCAACCAAAGGAATTACTGAGGTTATGACTCCAACTGCAACTTTCATACTTGCTGTTATGATATTACCAACATCAATGTTATCTGCCCCCTCGGTCCTTCGGTTCATTGATTCAACGCCAAACAAGAGAGCCTATACTATTGCACGCATTGGTCTGGTATTATTTATTGCCAGCAGAGTAATGATACTCACGTCTTAAACAAGCGAAACACCAAAGGTCCCTTTTTTGGCTCACATATTCACGCTTTACCTTCAGGCGTGGAATTCAGCGGGCCTTTTTATCGGGGATAGACTACGGTCTATTCCATCCGCGAATTGTATGAATTGACTTACCATTCCGAAAGCCATCCCTAATTGAAGCCCTGAGAGTCGCCACCAACATGCGCTTTTGCCCCTTGAAGAATCCACCCTCCAAGACGATGTGGCTGCCATAAATGCCCTTGAGACCTTTGTAAACAAGGTAGAGGCACAGCGGGCTCAGAAGATATCAGGAGCAGATGCCAACGCACTCGTCGCCAAGGCGCAGGAAACAATTGGGGCACTAAGCGAGGGGACATAACCACCTGCTTGCCTTGGTACTCAACAAAACAGAAGGTTGTCATCTCCGAGTTGAGTCTGCGCAATTACGGCAGAATAATGCCGAGCAGATGTGGCGATAAGACTCTCGCCATATTCGGCGAATCCTTGGTTTTTCAGAAAGCGTGTGAGCTTCTTGTATCCTACCAATATGCCTACGCCGACAACTAGCAGAACACCCATGGCAATCATGGCGCAAAGCCGCGAGAAAGGAGGCAAAACAAGAACACTACAAGCTAGGAAAGAGCACAACCATGAATCATGAATTGACAGAGTTTGACAAGAGTGTTCTGTCAGACTAGAGTGTACGTGATGAGGATATGTCATAATTACCGCCGCCGCACGGGAGGAATACTCATTCATGAGCGACGCAAACTGTCACCTCACAGACAATTTCGTAGCGTTCTTTAAGCGAATTAACCCTTCCGAAACCTACGAGAGGACAGCAGCCAGTGCACATTCTCAAGTAAGCGCCTTAATTGAGGATAAAGATGGTCCTGCTGGTGATCTTAGAATTCAATGCTTCCTTCAGGGATCATACAAACGAGATACGGCAATTCACACCATAAATGACGTGGATATCGTGGCTCTTTGTAGCATGTCACATACACCTGTAGCGAACCAGAACACTCGAGACCAGATATTCAAGATGGTTACAGAGGCTATCGCTACGAACAGAACTTACAGAGATAAACTTCAATGTCGCAAACGCAGTGTCTGTATCAAAGTGATACTCGAAGGGATCAAGATAGAAGTCTTACCCGCACTTAGAGTAAAAGGTAGACCCTATGAGTATGAGCCTTTCTATATGTTCAAACCCAACGAAGATGAAGCTCTTGATGGCTATTGGCAACGTACCTTCGCACGGCAGCACCAGCACCTGTGCACACAAAAGAACTCCGCGACAAACGGCCTATTCATACCTATAGTAAAGGTTTTGAAGCACCTGCGTTTCATGGACCCATACCTTAATGAGCGAGATGCGGCATCTTTTCATATCGAGTGTCTCCTCTATGCACTAAGGCATTCGATCTTCACCGGATCGCCGTGTGAGTGCATTGAATCCGTACTGAAAGCTCTGGCAGGATTTACCGCAGATAAGGCGGATATCTCAGGCGCAAAAAGTCCTTGTGGTGATAGGGAACTATTCTGCTCAGAAGAGTGGTCCGTTGCCTCCTATTCGCGTTTTCACGATTCTGTGTGCAGATGGCACAAAATCGCTGCTCGCGCGAATCAACAACGGGATCGCGCTGAAGCAATAGATGAGTGGAAACAATTGCTCGGAGACAGCTATTTCCCAAGAGATCCCAAATGAACAATCCTACGATACTATCAGTGGAGGGCGGTGGAATGAAAGGCATGTTCTCGGCAGCGTTCCTGGCTGCCCTTGAGGAGAAACTCAACAAGAGCATATTTGACCATATTGACCTGAGAGCAGGCTGCCCGGTATTATTTGCAGGTTGTGGAAGACATCTTTGTAGCAGCGGTCACCTATTAATTTGTGCCAGTCTACGCAATATAGTATCCGAATTCTAAGGCTATTGATGTGTAATATGATATAATATACTAGGAGACTGTCGTAACGGAAGGAGGTGGAAGATGGTACCGAATCCTCGACAGACTGAAGAGGCTTTTGATGATCAAAATGACTATGAAGAACTTGTAGAAATAGACGAAGACGGGAATATCTACAAACCTGGTGAAGCCCCACGGTCACCTAGCAGCAAGCCAACAATACTGCGTGACCCAGAAGGTGAGTATTAGACTGAGGGATCAGTAATGGCGCGTTATACAGCAAATACAGAATTGCTCTTTATGGGCTCTGATTTAAGCAGGCCACGGTGGGCTGTAGAAAGAGAAAAACTAAGGTCTCAGTTCCCTGGATTCAATTTCTACACGCGTGATGGGCGGGTGTCTTCTGTAAGAGGGAAACTGATAACAAATTACGGCAATACTTATTCTGTTAGAATTGAAATCCCTGAGCGCTATCCCTATCAATTACCTGATATAAGGTTACCCTATCATAGTATTGCTCAAGGTTGCCCGCATCAATACACTGGGGACAGAATATGCGTCATGCGATCAGCCCAATGGTCAACATCCTTATCAGTTGCATTTTTGGTAGCGAAGGCTGCAATCTGGCTAAATAAATATGATCTCTGGAGGGATAAAGGGAAACGTAGATGGCCAGGCAAGGGACAAAGTCATTAATCAAGGAAAGTTGATGACACTTGATTTTGCTCGTATAGAATACCTACTGAATCCTCAGGAGTTCGAAAATGTCCGCGTGACTGTTGTGGGACTTGGTAGTGGTGGTGCCCCCGTTTGCGACCATCTGGCGATGAATGGAGTCCGGCTTTGGCATTTGTATGATCCCGATACACTTGATGCCATAAACCTCGTCAAGCATCCCAGAATGCGGCGTGATCTGGGTAGGCCGAAAGTCGAGATCCAGAGAGACTGGATCATGGATCGTAATCCTGATTCAAGCGTAGAAGTATTCGTGGAAGACATAATGACCTCAAGCAACTTTCTGGAATCAGTTCGTTCTTCAGATATAGTACTATCATGCCCGGATAAGAAAAGCGTCAGAGAATTCATAAGTGATCAGTGTGTGACTTCGCAAATACCTTTTGTAACGGCATCAGTATTTCGAACCGGAATCGGCGGCGAAGTGTACGGGTACATTCCAAAACAAACGGGATGTTACCGATGCTTACAGTTATATTCTCTGGTCAACGACATTAATCTATCTGACGATGCGCTTGGGCTCACCGATGATGAACAGGCAAGGATTTATGGTTTAGATGATCGGGATTTTCACGCGTCAGGGTTATCAGTTGACATTCAGATGATCTCCCTCATACAAGTTCGCATGGCCCTTTCCATCATGCTGAGGGACTCTCGAAACACCATGCCCCGATTGAGAAGTAACTGGATTGTGTTTGGTAATAGGCCTGCTAAGGGTATATTCAACTATCATTTTGAGGCGAAGCAGTTTCTCCTTAAGCCGCAGAAACTCTGTAACTGCAGTTGATAAAGGGATAGTAATGGAGGTATGAATGTTCTTCTGGCCTGGTAAGGGGACTATGGGCGAGGAACTGGACGTATCGGTTGAGATCTATGATACGGTAATGAGAAGAATAGGCCATACTATCTCGAAATCCGATGTTGAAGAAGGGGGGAAACTGCTTGGGTATGTAAGCGCACATAGAAATAAGATTGCAATACGAGTAACAAGTTACATCGACTCAGGTCCCAACGTGTCAAATTCAGCCTCACATCTACATCCGAATGGTGGTTACCAGGAGGCAATGTTTCGTGTTATAGAGAGTTTTTATCCTGAAATAGAACACTTGGGTTCTTGGCATAGCCATCATTGTAATGGTCTTAGTGATTTGAGTGAGGGGGACAAACAGGGATATATTCGAAGTGTCAACAATCCGCATTACAATCTGGACTATTTCTTTGTGCTGCTAATAACTGGCATAGCTGAAACTAACATGAGATGTCGATATTTTGTCTTTCGACGGGGTCAGAATGAGCACTCAGAATTGCACGAATCGGCAGTCCAGATTATTCATGGCTCCTCCTCGCTGGAGCCGGTAATAGAGCAAATGGAATTAGCCTCATTCACCTCAAGGGGGCAATCTAGCCCTGGAAAACAAACTCGTTCAACCGTAGACGAAATGCACCAGAGCAACAGATCGGAGGAGTTTCTGAAGATATTGAGGGTCGAAGACCATAAATGGATCACTGCAAGATTCCTTGAAGTCAATGCATTTCAGAATAGTAGGGACGGGACTGTATTCTGGCAATGGCCAATACAGACGAGGTATGGAAAGTTGCGTTTTCGATATTATCATCCGCCGAGCGCCACCAAGCCGCTGATCGCACGTGTTGAGGTAGGAATGGCTAACCAAGACACTGCAGTGTATTCTGAGCAATTTTCGCTTGATAAGCACAGGTTTGAATCAATTGAGCGAATTGTTGAGAAGATAGAGAAACTGATGGTCAGGAATTATTTAGGGGAATGAACTACACCAGAATGATGCGGTTCTCCGTGGATTTCATGGAAAGGACAAGGACAAGTGTTGTTTGAAATTCTCTCCGGTAGTATCGGTGCGATCGCTGGTGTGACAACTATCTTGCGTAACCTGGAAGCGCAGAGTCGGCAAGAAACTGCAAGCAATATACTTTATTCTGTGAATGAAATAGAGAATCGAGTGAACATTCTAGAGAATGAGATATCCGGGAGGCCGCGCCCATGGAGTAAGGTCGATGAGGCACTTCTGGGATCTCACTATGATTCACTCCTAAGAGTTCTTAAAGGAAATCATCATTACTCATCGCGCCTCGAACTACAACCAACGGACTATGGGACATGGAGGGTGGTACGGCTACCACCGCAAGAGAGGAAATCGACAATTCTGAGAGATCCAGAAGGCGAGTACAAAGACACTTTTGAAGAAACCGCAGAGATTGATGATAGTGGTAAAATACATTCTTCTAATGAGTATTCCGAGAATGACGACTGGATTCCTGAATTTCCTGAGGCCTGCCGCTGCAAGGATCATATCGAAGTGCGTGAAATCCTTGCTTTTCACACAGCAGGAGATATGATCAGTAGACGGAAGTCTACTAACACGCCTATTAGATGGCTTGATATTTGCTGTGGGAACGGTAACATCTTGACAAACATAAGGACATCTCTTCCGCGCAATTGCTCGAGTATCGAGTATTATGGTGTTGATTTTGACCGGAAGTATATTAGGGAATGTGAGAAAGCGATCAAGGATAACAATCTGGATACACACTTAGCCTCAAAGCCTAAATTGCATATACAGGATATCCAAAATCCTTTGCCAAGATGGAATCAATTTGACTTCGTTACGCTTCTTAACGTGCTACATGAGATTCCGCCGTTCCACATCTATGATGTGATTAGAAACGCACTGGACAGATGCAAATATTCAGGTATGGTATTCATAGTCGATATGTGTCCTCTCCCACATCTTGAATGGAAAGCCATCACTTGGTCAAGCCAAGATCTAGAAGATCTAATATCACCATTGTTGAAAAGAAATAATACCATATGCCCAGTAGAGGGTTCCATTACTATTAATATCTATCCGAGAAAGGTCAACATTTTGAGTCTAGCAATACGCAAGAGTAAAATCTGACGTCGGATGTCAATAATGGACACGAAACCTCTCATGCTGCCAGCAGTCCAGCATAGTATCTCTGCTCATAGACCGCAGGTGACAGGAAACCAGAAATTCATCACTACACTTCACAATGAGGCACCCTGCCTTCATTGTTCCTGTCACTAACAATATACTTAGAGGATCGTCGAGTCAATCTCCACTACTGACGAAGATGGTTGGGAGACTAAGTACCTAGAGTCTAAAGACGCCGATTCCCATTTATGGCTAGTAGCATCTCGGGGGCTGCATAGATAGAATCTTTCATCGATTTAACAAAAGGGCATTTTGTCCACAAGCCTCGACTTTTGGTAAAATGTCAATTCCAGAGTCAGGTCCTTGAATCTGAATAAATAAGCGGATTAGACATGTCCATAATCAAATCTCACGATATTACTCTGCATGGCGGCAACAGACAGCGTATTGTCCTCAAACCGCTTCTCGACGAACATTTACCACTTTTGTATAAATGGTGTGCTGATCCGGAAGTAGTCTACTGGACGGATGGTGGTGACGATGACGGGCGTTCACATGATAGAGAAACCGTGCACCAGATATACGGCGGTGTATCGCAAAATGCTTTTTGTTTTTTGATAGAGGTTGACGGAGTTCCCGTGGGTGAATGTTGGCTACAAAAGATGAATCTGGAAAATGTACTCGTTATGTATGACGGCTCGGCTGACGTTCGCAGGATCGATATGATGATAGGAGAAAAGGACTATTGGAATGAAGGCATCGGGTCGCAGTTTATTCCGATGGTGATTGACTTTGCTTTTGGTGAAGAGCATGTGGATGTCCTGCACTGCCTAAGTGAAGATTATAATATCCGCAGTCGTAGGATGTGGGAGAAAAACGGATTCACATTAATCCTTTCTGAGGATTTACCGCAACCTCAAAAAGGGAAATATCAATATCACTACAGACTAACTAAGGAAGAATACTTCGACAAAAAGCTATAATAATTTCGGATTGCACACAATTGGGCGAATTGAGTCATCCGATTGTTTACAAAGATTCAAGAAAGATGCTAACATCGCGGGCGAGCGAATTCGATGAACACAACTGAATATCTGAGGTCACTTCAGAGTACGATGCAAGCGAGACCATCCTCAATTGGTCAGGTCATAGGGCATCGTAGTCAGCAAATTGATGCTGAGCGTATGCGAGAATTGGTAAGGGAATACAGCCTGAACACTATAGAGGGTCAGGAAATATTCTATAGTAATGTCCTAATTGTTCCCTTCCTAAGATCACTTCCGTATGAAGTTGGCGCTTCCTTGAGGCACGTGGTCTTCGGTTTGCTTCCCACATACGAACCCAATGCCTGTGCAATCAGGGCTCCAGATGGCGGACTCTTGGTGATCCTACACACCGATTTGCTGGCGGCGATAAGTTTTTACAACGAGATGCAGTGGTTAGCAGCAAGACACTTGATGGCAGGAGACACTGACCAGGCTAGAGAACTTCTAAGGCGAGGACATCATTTCATTGTAAACTGCTTCAGAAATGAGTGGCATACAAATTATCCGGCGCTCCCCCCGACGCTGGGAGAAGAAGATTTCCTGCGTGTTCAAATGAAGACAATGGCGAATGAACTCTTTGTTGTGGCGCATGAGTTCGCCCATATCCACTTGGGCCACCTAGGCACGTTAAGAAGTGAGTCTATTGGGCCAAGAGGCAAGGAGGTCGTAGTTCAAAGATATGATCGGCGTCAGCAGATGGAGTTGGACGCTGATGCGCAAGCCGTGAAATGGCTGGCAAACCTCTACGGACGGGCCACAGGGAGTACTTTCCTTGGACTGCCTTCGCAGTCTGTTGCACTATGTGTTGAGGTTTTCATGCTGTTGCACATCGTGGAGGTGAATCTCATGAACGGGGCTGCAACGTCATCTCACCCTCCGGCACTAGTCCGGCTCAAACACATATCTGAGAGATGTGAGGCACACCTGAAACCCGAGGATAGGGATTTCGTAGCAGAAATGATCAAAAACGCGTCTGATACTGAGAGTTTCAAGACTAAGCTTTGAAAGGCATCTTTCCCAAATCTCGAATTGGCAGCCTATCCGTTCCCTGATCTCTACAGGTCAGGAAACAGTTGCAGGGGTGCGAAATCCGCGGTTTATCTCCTCGGAGAAGGATGCTTTCCTCGTTCAGATTGGGACTTGTCGTCACATTTCACAATAGTCCAGATCGTTGGATCGGAGGGATATTATGGCCAAGACTGTGGAAGCAAAAGCAGTAGAAAAGGTGATTCGGAAATATTTGGAGGGAAAAGGATGCTCGCTATCTTCCCCCAAGAAGCATGGGCAGACAGGTCCAGATATTGTGGCTAGGCATGACGAAACTACTTACTTTATGGAGGTCATCGGATTTCAGGAGGTTGCGCCAATACGTTCCAGGGAATTCTACGAAGCCTTCTTCCGAATTATTTCTCGCGATAGGGATAACCCGACAGATGATGTTTTAGTGTTGAGTCTTCCGAAGCGGTTCAAGAATGGTATGAGGCAACGCAAGCAGCAATATCCCATGGCATGGGAAAAGCTAGGGAAGACCTTCCCCAATCTTTGGATATGGTATGTTGATACATATCTGAACACAGTAGAAGAGTATCCGTGGGCCAATCCTTTCGATTGACACGGCGCTTTCCGTTGAACATTTGCTTATATTGTTAACTCTGAAGGTAGTTGCTGACCAAGCTGAGCGTTTGGTCTCTAATAGACAACCTTCATCACAAATACTTGACTTTACTATCACCTTCGTTAAAAATGGAATACGAGACCAAACTAGACTCAACCATCATAAAGGAAAGAGGTGATGACCCGGGAAAAAAGACCAGCTGCTTCGGCGGATTTTGCTTGAGTCTCCGGGTTAAGTTAGCCTCATAAATCTAAAAAATCCCTGGAAATTGAACTCTTATCCTCTAAGCAAGAGGTGCTCTGTAAAACCTTAAGCTATCCTGAAAGCTGACAGACCGCGTATACCTCTGAACCATCTCTAAGCTTTCCCATCTCCCTAAATCTTTTATGGTCATTGTATCCACTCCGGCCTTGCGTAACAGGCAGGCAAAGGTTCTCCTGAATACATGGGGGTTACAAACAATTCCTGTTGCAGTCTCGAGTCTTCTAAGCATAGATGTGATCCCCCATTGGTTTAGTCCCCAGAGGCTGCCATTAGGCTGGTACTGCCGAAGCCAGGATTTGAGATATTTCTCGGTTAATTCACCATAAGGAGCATAAGCTTCTTTTCTACCTTTACCCAATATTTTGATGATACGTAATTCCCAGTCTATATTCTGAGGACTAATACTGACTAGCTCGGATAACCTTAAACCGCTCTCAGTAAATAGTGCGATTATCGCTTTATCCCGGACTGTTTCAGCTTGCTCAATCAGTAGCTTAACCTGTTCTTTTGTAAGACTAGGCAGTATAGGTTTGCCCAGTATTGGTGCAGCTACTCCGGCAACTGGATTAGACAACTCATACTCAGTACTCAGCCATCGATAGAAGACCTTTATAGCCCGGTAAGACGCATGTCGAGTAGCTAGACCATACTGATTTGGGGGGATTGAGTTCAGATACTTCTCGATATCTTGCCGTTCAGCATTAGCATAGTTAACACAGGCTATGAATTTGGAAAGTCTTTCTCGGTAGTAACGCAATGTCATAGGGCTTACTCCCCTTGCCTGGCGGGATTGGAGGAATATCTCAAGGTAGTCTTTGTCTGGCTTTCTTGGCCTTTCTAGAGTGGCCAAAACCTCAAGCAGTTTTGGAGATGGAGAACGTGTTCCGTGCTTAACTTGTGAGATATAGGCTTTGCTCAAACTGCTTAACTCCGCTAGCTGAGAGACGCTTAATTTGTTAAGCAGTTTGAGCGTGTGTTGCTGACTCTTAATCAGCAGGTTACAGGTTCGATTCCTGTGCGGCTCACCATTTTTGAGGCTATTTCGACCCATTTTTTACTGTTCCCTAGACTTGCGAAGACTTCAGGCGTAAAATGATTACATACCTATCTATGCTGGCATACTTTCGCAATCAATTATTTACCTAATGGCGGTGATATCTTCTCTCTCAAGGAAATCCTCGGGCATACAATCCTAGATATGGTCAACCACTACCTTCACTTCACAAGTTCTAAGATTACTGCCCAGCACCACAAATACTCCCCGATGGATAAGCCCCCAGAAATCTGAGAGGCCAAGGAAGGGGAGCCCATATTCTCTCCCTAGGATCGACACCATGAACCTTGTATCTTTGGAAAGTATTAAAATGATACAGGGAGACAGATCGACTGAACCTTGGTGGAGAACACCGCGACTTAGCGAGGTCGTCTCCCGATACTTTCCTGAAA
>SDBV01009852.1_pt1 | contig 12615 bp, 1 predicted proteins | sample 2277081 | NCBI WGS metagenome assembly SDBV01 (sample SAMN10402039, study PRJNA504765) | marine sediment metagenome | isolation source: marine sediment core GS10_PC15, 223 cmbsf | place: Arctic Ocean: Southern Knipovich Ridge | collected 2010
AGGAAAATCCTTTAGAGTTAGCATATATGTTTAATGAACAAATTCAATATTTAAGTCTTCCAGATAATGTTATTTTTGATTGGAAAGTAGAACAAGATGACTTCGGTAATGAGCAGTACTTCCTTTACATTCCAAATACTTACCTAAATCCTAATAATTCAGCGGAACAAGTTCTTTTTGAAGATGGAGATAAAATAATGCTGCGGTATAATTCACCTGTCAATAAAACTATTCAAATCGGAATCGAAAGAACTTATTTTCATAAAAAACCAATTGGTTTCGATACTTTACCCATCATTGCAGAAAGTTTACTAATCTATACAACTGATACCACTAATTATACTACCTTTACAGAACCATATAGCTATAACATATCACTTCAGTTAACACCTTTTGACACAGAGCATTCTGGAACATATAAAGATCTTTTAATTAATATCAATCTTACTACTCTTGAAAGTTTTGCTGTAGATGGATATATTGATTTCTCTCATATTATGTTTTCAGTCCCAAATCCCGCTTATGAACTAACTTTAAATGGTACGGCAATAGTTAAAATGGCTCTTACATCATCTGGGTTTACTGATGAATTTAATGGTAGAGTATGGCAATTTACAGAACTTGAGCAATTTACCTCAAGTCCGGATCCTATTAATGATGAATATAATTTAACATTAGATAATACACCACTATTCTATAATGATCCTGAAGAAGGTAAATGGCTTGAGTATATTAAAATTTATGATGAGAATTATAATTATTACAGTGCTGGTATTTCTGGAGATGAGTATCAGCTATTATATAACACTACCACAGGTAATTTTACATGGAACAGCGCATTTGATAAGTTTCAAGAGTATTGGGGCATGCAAATTGAAATTACTTCCTTAATTGATCCAAACACAACTCTATATTTTGAATATGCCACTAGCCTTTCATGGGCAGCTCCTACTGAATTAAATTATCCGGATGTTGATTCTGTAAATTTAGATATATATTATAATTTCGAATATTTGTTAACACCTCGTTATGAAGAATGGTATGACAATATCACTGAGAACACTAATTATGACTATGAAGTGATTCAATATTATTCAGAATCGTTCTCTGTGTATGAATCTGTAAATCATTATTCCTATATTTTTGAAATTGAATATAATTTTACTCAAGATTTTATTGACTTATCTTTGTATAAAATTGTCGGATTGTATGCTAATTTATCAAGTACATTTATTATTGATGATGATGTAAACTATGATATTTCTTTCGATGTCCCAAGTAAGAATATTACTATCACCGATTTAAATGCAGCAGATGGGCTTCTTAACCAGTTTGATTTAATCACCGTTATCTTAAACTTTTCTTATGGACCTATATCCACACGTACTCATATACTTCTTTCAAGCCTTTTCAATCAAACGTACTTAACACAAATTGAATATTCATTTTATGACTATCTGACTTTTTATTTTGACTACTCGGTTAATCTACTTACCCCTCTATTTTACGAAAATTCAAAATTATTAACTTCGGATGGAAGTTCATTTAGTTCTATTGATTTTACAAGGAATACCTATTTGAGTTCCAATAACCAGTTATTAGGATTTAACGATAGCAAATTATTTATTAACTTTGAGGTTTTCGAGGATCCCTACCACGAGCTCTATGTAGCAGACATCGATTCTGATGGAGTTCCTGATTACATGCAGCGAATCGACGCAGACCAGGACGGCGAGTTTGAAATTATTATGTACGGAGTAAATGGTAGAGGAGAGATTTTATGGCACCATAGGTTTATAACAGATGAAGGAGAATCAGAGAGTAGCACTATATCTTATGCAGATTCTGAAAAAAGCACTGATTGGTTTAAAATTGATACTGACCAAATATGGAAACTGATGAAGGCAGAAGGCTTGAGATGGTCTAGTTATACTAGCGTAAGTTTTGGAAGTCGGGTGATGAATAAAATTACTATAACAGAGACAACTTCACAAATAAAGACATATACTATAATATTTGATGATGATGGAGATGGATATGCTGATAGATCAATAATTTATCAAAGAGCAACTGAATTTAAGAGGTCTACCGTAGAAGTGGTTGAAGAGACCTTTCTTATTGGGTTTGAAAATATTAAAAATTATCATTATCAAGAAGCTTACATTCGACAACTCACCCACGATGACATTAGAAATAAAGATTTCTCCAGCATTACAGATTCCCTTGCACATTCAGAAATTGAAAGTGGCTATGTATATTACGAGGATAAATCGACAATGATTAAGGAGGACTATTCATTGGTAGAGACTCTTACATATGCTGATTGGTACCTTAATGAGGCCGGAGATTTAGTGGTTGCTCAATGGCGGGAATATAAAGACAATTTTGAGGATAACTTTGTGGATATTTTTACTGAGTTTGAGACATATACTATTACAGATTCAGATACAGGTGAGGAATATGAATCCCAAATTCCCCACTTTTTAACTAGTCCTGAAGATTTTACCGTACCTGTATGGGGTGCTGACAACGCTCCCAAGAAATTTGACTCTCTTATCATTAATACTGATGGCTCTCAAACTATTACAAATGTGTATGAAGAAACCATAAAGATAAACTTTGTAGACCGATATAATCTTTTTTATGACTACTTAAAGACTGACCTATCTGATGTAAATAGTGATAACACAGTGTTTAAGGTTACTGGTGTTTTTATTACTCCTTCTGATGGAAAAGTATATTTTACGTCTGATATGCTTAGCTTTAAATGGAACAAATTCTGGAAAGCTTTCGGTTTTACTCCTGCTCAGATTGATGGCCACTATCTCTTCTATGACAGTAATCTAGATGGTTCTTACGAGACTGTATTTATTTTGGCTTCTGAAGCTGACAATAATGATGGTTACAGAGTAGTATCAATAGGTTTTAACTATGATGCAGATTATAGTTTTATCCCTTATGAATCTATAGGCTTATCTAAAAGAACGAGGGATATCATAGATTCCCCTGAAGACCGACAAGGTTTACATATAAGAGAGAGTAATTTGATATACCCCTCTGATCTTCCAATCTTTATGGATTTAATGTACCCTTCTGATATTTCGGGAGATTTAACTCCCCGTGATCATATCTTAGAAGTCTGGAGACTTATACCTCCTAATGCTGATGCTGATCACGCTTTACTATACAAACAAGTTTTTAATCGCGAATATGCTTCTGCTTGGGCTGTTTATCAAGATAGGAAATGGGATGATATTTGGGATAATGTTGCAATGATTGTAACAGCCGGTACTATAGCTGCAGGAGTTTCAGCGACAGGAGTTGGTGCCCCATTCGCGGGTATTGCCTTTGCTGCAACTTATTATATTCTCACTCTTCTCAACCAAGCAGAAAAGGATAAATTAATGAAAGAACAAATGAAATCGCGATCTTTTTATCGAACAGGGTCTACTAGATACGCTCCTAAAATCATAAGTGAGAAACGTTCTGATGATTTTTCTGATATTTGGGAGACATGGGGAGGTCACCCAAGCGCAAAATATCATACAATTTCGGCCGGTGAACTTGGAGTAAATCAGTGGCTCGGCGAGGCGGTTGTTGTCCCGCCTGAAGAAACTAGAGGTGAATCTGAAGGATTTGATCCTTTCTTTACCAGTAGCGGTCTTATCGGACTTAATGAGAGGAATTATTTTATGGTATCTTCTGTTGATGGATACGGGTCAGGTAACCGCCGGGATGATGACACAGGGGTAGAAATGTATTATTATAATAGAGATTATATCAATTGGAAGTACCGTACTAACTCATTAGGATTTTTGGAAACAAAAATTGCGGAGATGACTCGAGGTGACTATGCCGAATTTAATCGTATTAAACCCATGTTCATAAATGGACGTCCAGTATATACTTTTGTAGATGGAAATGATGAGCTTCATTCCAAAATTTTACCTGATAATCATTACTACCGCCCAATTATTGTGAGCAAAGAAAGATTTGCTCAGATAGGTCCCAGAGAGCATGTTATTTCTTTGGATGTTAAGATTCCGGAATTAAGAGCTTCAAATACTTACGGTCTTACTCTTGATAGGACATTTGAGGTTGAAGGATATAAAACCAGACTATCATTAGTTGACAACTTTGAATATACACCGAATATGGTAGCTCTAGAGATTTTAGAGCCGACCAGAGATTTACTAGACTTCCTTGAACACGCTTCTAACGGCATAGTTGAGTTATTTAAATCAGCTCCAGAGGAATTAGCACTTACAATGCTGAAATATAAATTTGAAAAAGATTATTTGATGAGTTTGGATAGATCTTGGGTGGGTGCTATTGCCGCTGCCAATGCTCCTCCTATATATAACATGAAAAGGCATGACGATATAGATTTAGATTATATAGACGGTTATGGATATCTAGTAGACTCTAATCTCTACACAGTTAAAAATGGATATATTTATTTCAAGGATTCCTTAAGTAATATTTTATTCCCTAACGGTAATTTCCCATTTACAGATAGTGATGCAGATCCTTACATGTTTTATAGAGTTAATATAAAAGTACCAACCGTAATTCCTTACGAGTCCCGAGCTATTTTTTCCCTTCCAGGCGGCACAGCAATCCCAAATTATGGAGGACCTATTTATGCACCTCTGAATACTTTAGATACGACGACTAATGGCCTTGCTCAGTTAGCATTATCGCAGACCATATCTTACTTAATATCTGATTACTTTAACGTATATACTATGGCAGCTTCTAAGGCATATGGGAAAGTAGAAGTCGATTATATTATCCAGACAACGGCTTGGTCGACATTAATCTCTTCTCTTATCTTAGTACCGATAACTTTAGGCGCCTCTGCTGCTGCCGGCGCTTTTCAGGGGTTAGCAGGCAGTACCATTGCTATTAAAGCTCTAAAACAGTTAGTTGGGGCTTTTTTCTCGGTCCCGAACGAAATTTTCGAAGAATTATATGTAGACCCGACTATTGATAGAATTGTGCAATATCTAGGTCTTCCCAACGATGTTTCAACCTTTATTCAATCATTCCGGGAAGCATTTTTTGGTCCTGGAGGTCAGACCTTGGATGTGGCCATGCATCAGAATATACAGAGCAACGCCCAATCGATAGTTCAAAGTATCGCCCAAGATGTTGCTCTCGGTAATTTACAGTCTTATGATTCATTAAATCAAATAAGCCAACTACAAGCTCAGCAATCTATTCTGTCATCTATGTTTAGTCAAACCTTTGATACACAATCTATGATAAAGTTAGCTCTCTCTTTACCCGGTTTACTTTCGGGAGGTTTTGGATTAGGTATGCTTTCATTGATGATTGACATGGGAATCGATGTATATTTCGATGAAGAGCTCAATAGGCGAGTACTACAAGATAAGCTAAATAGCTTAAATCAGCCAGTTCTTGATTTAGGCAAGAAATTCCAACGGTTAACCCTTGCCGCCCGTTTAAGCGGAATACAGTCTGTACCAATACTTTGGGAAGCACAACTGCAAAATGTAGAAATTCAAGCAATACAAGAGTTAGAAATAGAAGCTATAGAGGATGCTATGTACGAATTACAATCCATTCAAGACTCTCAAGATGCAATTAGCGCGTTTGAAGGCTCTGGACAAGACTTTGAAGCACCTGTTCCATTTATTGCTGACGATTCGCTCGTTGCAGCATCCGCTTCTGATCCTTTTATAGAATACAGAGGAAACATTTTATGGTTAGATTTCATGAATAGGGAAAAGACTACGTTTTCAGAGGCACTCTTAATTATCAAGAACGCACTTGGCATAAGACGCAATCAGGATATTAATTTAGTTATTATGGGACAAACTATTGCTCTTAATTCAAGAATTTCTTATATAGATAAAAAGGATCATAATATTAGAAATTTTTTAACTGTTAGATCAACTACCCCAATTTCTAAAATATTTAGCGCACTTCAATATTCCCCTGAGCTAAATTCAAAAATCAATTTAGGAAGAATAGGACAAGGTGATAAATTATATGAAAATATAGCTGAAAATGAATTAATTCATGTAGAACTTGCAGAAGATTCAATCGTTAACATTCCTTTTTCGACAAGATTAAGCCTTGAAGCGCAACAATTTTACTTCCAAGGTACGGAAATTAAAATTTATGATACAGATGATGCAGGAATACAAGAATTTATTATCATGAAAAAAGGGTTTAATTATTATTTCAAGAATAGAATAATGGAGGTAATTAACGATGATAATGTAGATTCTTTCCAGAGATTTTATGATAGTATTCCGGGCATTAAAGCTTCGATGATCACCACAATGGAAGCTATTCCAAAAATAAAACTTTCTCCTTACGACACATCTAGTACCACAGATCCAAGCATCGGAACCACTTTCTCTGCATTAATAAAAAAGTACTTCATGGGTAAATTCAAATCTCATAAGATTTTATCCCAATTTTCTGACTCAACAATGGAAACTATATATCTAGATTTTGTTGATTTACTTTACGAAAAGACTTTCAAGACACGGCTAGATCATGCTATAGCTCACCCAAATTTTCTTAACGAATTTATTTCCGAGAGATTAGATTTTGTCATACTCGATCATGTATTTACCAAAGCAGGTATTAGAGATCAAGTTTTTGATATGGCTAAATTTTCAGCAAATTTAGAGAATATAGTAAACGACGAACAACAAATTTCTCAAATTTTTAAAGAACTCTCTGGTGTGCTCGGTTTGAATAAATTCATGCGAGTTATGGTTGAAGCAGTTTTAGCTAATCCTATGATAACCAATAAATTATCAATAAATAGAGGTGCTGATTCGTATATGGGTTATACTGTGGAAGAGTCTGTGCTAACTGACCAGACTCCTCAAGATTTTGTATCTTGGATTAAGACACTTTCTTCGGAAGATTTAGCTTTACTACAATCTTTGATCACTACCGGAGATGCTATTATTGATGATGTTAGCTATAACCCAAAAAATTTAAATAATTACATTAATCACCTTGGTTTAGATTACACCAGTATTGATTTTTATGCAAAAGGAAAGAAACCAGGTCGTTCTATTGATAATGGCGGTATTCATGATTTTGGTGTAATGGTTGAATCTTCACATCTCAAAAGTACCTCTTTTGATTCTATTACTGAATCAAGGACTAAGGTTGGGTTTAACCTTAGGCTAGATAATAGTGTTGTTAATGATGCAATTTCAGCTATGCTGCTTTATGTGATGAAGAAAGACTTCGGCTCAGAGCTTATGCCCCGTTTATTACGGTTAATCGGTCCTTATGCAGTTAAAAATGATAAATCTAGCTTATTCATTGGATCAGAAATCGAAAATTCCCTTCAGTTTCTTAATGCAGAAACGAAGAAAAACGTTAGACAAATTTTAAATATCTTCTTTTCCAAGACTATTTTTGGTGCCAGTGATAAACTTGCCAGTCATGAGCTATTTTTACTCAAATTAGTTGAACTTATAAACTTAGAGCTGACAAAGAATGTACTATATTTAGGAACTGTTAGGAGTGAGGTAGATTTAAAGAATGCTATTCAAAGAATGCTGAAAGATGATATCTTCCAGACCAAGGTTAATGATGAAGCAGGTAAATATGCTTCTACGTATTATATAAGTGAGCTCAAAAGAAATCGAGATACTACATTTAAGTCTCTATACAACTTTTTAACGCTTCGGGATAATTTTAACAAACTTAAGTATGAGACTTCTACAGGATTATTTAGGTTCTCTCTATTAATGGAATTTAACCCCCATTTTAAGACAGACAGCAGTTTAAGTACCTCTGATTTCAAACAAGATTCTGTAAGTTATATTGTATTTGAGAATGGAGAATTAGTTGTTAAAGATGGTATTCCCCCCCAAATTACAGAACCGCTGTTAATAGGGCATATTACAGAAAGGGCTGATTTTGTCGTCCTTATTCCTATAAGCCTGTTGGATTCTCTCCAAGGAACTGACATAAATGAGGGATTTTTAAGCAGCAATGAAAGAGTTTTTCATGGTATTTTTGCAAGTGATAAAAATGGAAAAAGGCTTGAAAGTAAGCTCGATCTAAAAAATCTCAAGATTCGTTTGAGTAATTGGTATAAGAGCTTTTATACTTATGAACTTGTCTTTAAGGATGACACTATAATAGGATACGATTCCAATTTTTATGAAGGCTATATACAAATTGAAGGCGGTGTCATTAAAGCCACACTTCAAGATACAACAGTATTTCTTAAGCATATTGAACCTAACAAAGATACATTACATGGTCTCAATCCCTCTTTATTAGAAAGAACCTCTTTACAAGACTTCCAATGGTACAATTCTCCAATTTTCTTAAGTTTGACTCAATTAAAGCCTTCAGAATTAAGCAAGATAAACTCACTAGAAAATATATTTTCGCAGATGAAATTTATCTATTACCTATCGGAGCAAAATAAAGCTGCAGATCCCCAACTTACAGTTTCAGAATTAATTATTCTTGATTCAATATTTCAACTCTCTGCTTCTAATTCTCCTAGCGGACGACTTTATTCACTAAATTACTTTAGAGAAGTCTTAGAAACATTACAAATAACTCCTACCGACCTAAAGAAAATTTCTCCTTACACTTATAACGAGATTACTGGAGTAAGAGAAGAAAACACGATTCGTCAGAAATCTTTTTATAACACATTCTTAACAGCATTAAAAGCAAAGAGTAGTGATCCAGCTTTCAGAAGTCTACTTGGACCTCTTACAGAAATATTGGATAAAATAGTAAATGAAGAAAGACTTGAAAATAGACAGTTCGATCCAAATTATATTACAGTTGATGAATTTTCTGAAGCAGAATTAGATTTAGTTGAATTAGTAGACCAAATTCTCATTGGGCTTTTATCTTACGAAGGTTATACAATGTTATCTATGGGTTATCTATCTTTCTCTTTTGTTAAGAACGATTATATCGTGAAATCTTTAATTTTTTCTCCTGAATTAGCTCTCAAGCAAATGAATGCCATTAATATGTATTCGATTAGTTCCCGTGAAATTTTTAGGGATTCTCCATACGGGGGTTCAGTATTTATCCAAAGGATAATACTTCCCTCTATATTGTTCGGCACTAAGGCGAGGTTTAGAATTAGGGGATCTAAAGAATTTAGAACAATAATTCGTTTCTCAGAGGGTCAGTTTTTATCGAGCATTTCGAGACACGGTTATAGTCCCCCTATAAATACTAGAGTTAACTTAGTAGTATTATTCGGTTCATTAAGTAAACAATTTGTAAAAAATTATTTGAATCTCGAAGTTGGGAGTTCTAGTTTTTCAACAGAAAAGAATATAAGAGGAAAAATGGCTATGGGTAATCTTTTTGGTGATGTACTAAAGACTCGATACAGTGTCCCGTTTCTTACCAACTGGGCTTTAAATACTCTTCTTAATCCTTACGCAAGTGAAGATCGAATTGATGTAGCAAGCGCAATATTAGAAAAAACCAAGGTGTGGTCTGATTTGATCACTAGTTATACTATAGATACTGTTTGGAAATCAATGATTAGACCAGGTAAGGCATCAGATAACCTGGATCCCACCCAAGCATTAAGAGATGCCCTCCTAAAGGCATATTCGATTAGTGACTCTATTCAAGTCAGTATGCATGGTCAGTCAGTCATTAATGAGTTTTATAAAGATAATAATGAGTTAATAGTTCCCTATACCAAATTGCTTTCATATGCTGATGATATTCAGTGGTCACTAAAATATACTCAAAAGTATTTCGGTGATCAGTCAGGAACTAAAGCTTTAGCAAAAAGCACAAGAGACTTATCTTATCTTATAGCATTAAATTATTTGCAAGAAAAAATCATTTATACCTACTCTGCATTATATGAGATTATCTCAACCAATTTCAATGATGGAGATGTGCTCACTGCTATCCTCCACAAAGTCGGTCCAGGTGGCTATAATACCCACACTGTACTTAATCAGGCTTTTAAAGGTTATAAAGATAAATATCCTGAAATTGCTGGTAATAGATTACGATATACTTTTGATTCATCTTCAGACGGAGAATTGAAGTTACGTCAATTTGTTGGAGGGATTTTATATTATTTAACCACTTTCGGAGCTACATTCTCACTTCAAGAAGGAAATAACGATGTTCTAGCTGGAAATCTTATACAATTGTTATCAGAGGATCATATGCGAACATTTGTTACAGATAAAACTCTTAATTTTAATCTGAATACTAAGGGGAAAAATATTTTGTCTGCTTATGGACCATTATGGAATAGAGGACCTACTGGTGATCCGATGTGGACTCCTGGGGATCTAATTCCCGGATGGTTAGTAATGCTTTATACAAATGAAATGTCAGTCGTCAGGTCTAAATTCAACAGCATCTTTCAGTTATTTGGTGACTATAAGATAAGAGATTTGAAACTATTAAGTCAACTCTAATTATTAGAAAAGGACTTTTACACCTTTTTTTTTTAACTTTTTAGTCGTTTCTTCAATTTTTAAGTATTCATCTATATGTATTTCTTCTAAGTTTTTTATATTAAGGATTTCTTCATTTAATTCATGTAGTTTATTAGATCGTATATCCAATCTTTTTAGTGATTCTAATTCTCTCATTGAAAAAGGAAGTTCCTTAAGGCAATTACTCATTAAACTGATATTCTTAAGATTTCTTAATTTGCCAATAGATTCTGGAAGCTCCTCTATATTATTCAAATATAAGTAAAGTAGTTTCAATGATTTTAATTCTCCAATCGATTTTGGAATAATCTTTAAGTTATTACTATCTAAAAATAATTGCTCAAGATATGTTAATTTATTTATCTCGTCGGGAATTTCTTCAAGTCGATTATTACTTACTCTTAATTCCTTTAGATCCTTGAAATTGCCAATTATTCGTGGTAAAGTCTTCAGATTGTTATCATCAAGGTTTAAATATCTCAGTGCATGTAGGCTCTCTATTTCTTTTGGGATTTCTTTTAGATTTTTATTAGAAAGATTTAAGCCCACTACACTTTTGTTAAAGATAAGAATATCATAGTACTCCTTTACTAACTCTTGATCGAATCTGTAATGCCAAACAATATCATCAATCTTGCCATCGAATAGTTTGCTGATTGCTTCATATTCTTGATAGTTTAACAGAATCGAGAAAAGGTCATCCCTGTTTAGATATTCTGTGAAGCCTTCGCTCTGTAGATATTTGATTACCGGGTGATATCCACTTTCTAGGCGTTTAGCGATTTCTTCTTTAAACATTTTCTTTGCCTCAGCATCGCCGACTTCAGTAAGTCTTTTTAACAACGGAAATGCTAAGTTCCTATGCAAAATAAGGGAATTATAGTTATTTTCTTTCCAGATTTGAAGATTTGAACAATGAACCCAGAATTCCTCAGCAGGACTTATTTCTCGGGGCCGTTCATTAAAAGGCAAATAATATTCTATATCCTTTTTGATATCTTCTACTAATGTATTATCTATTAATTCATCTATAGAATCAAATTCAAGTAAATCCTCTAATTCATCTACTTTCCTTTTAATTGTGACGTGTTTACATTGCTTAAACAATTCACCCTTTATGTAAATATTAGCTATCCCGTCTTCAAGCTTTAATTTTAGTAAATCACTTATCTGAAATTCTAGCATTTTTGTTCTATAATTAAGAAAAAATTCAAAAATTTAAATTTACAGGGACACTATTAATTTTTTTAGTTTTTTCGACATTTTTGGGGCTCGATTTTTAATATCCTTAATTATTAACTAAAATCATTTATAAATTGACTTTAAATATAGTTTTTGTGATATTAAATAAGATATTTATTAGTTTTCTTTCTTACTTTTTTTTAATTGTTTAGGCTTTCTTAATTTAAAAATTAACCTTTGTAAATCAAAACTTTCTTTATATTCTCTAACCTTGTTAAATTTTTCTTTCTATAATTGTTTAGAGCTTCTACACTTCAATAATATCCTCATGTTTGCTTTTTCGCATAGTAGAAAAATATTTGTTGATGTTTTTTGTGTTATATATTCCATTCTATATCTAAAAAACCATTAAAACTAAAATTTAAAAGAAAATATTACTATTAGACCATAAATATAATTGAATTTTTTAGAGGGAAAAAATGTCATATTGTGCTAATTGCGGTGCGGAATTAACTGACCAAACGGTTAAATTCTGTGAGAAATGTGGCTCACCAGTACAATCTAATGTGCAACAGAGAGAACAAGCACCTACACCAATAGGAACTCCAATGTCAATTAGTTCTGTTATGCAACCGTATGATCATCCTGGTGGATTGTTCGATCTTAACCGGAATTATTATATACTGAAAGAGAAATATTGGGACTGGGGCTCCGGTGATATCTTAGATGAAAATAATCAAATAATTGGTAAAATGAAAAGAATAATACTCAGCATTAGACGCAGAGTTGAATTAAGAGAAATTGATGGTACCGTCATTGCGACGATTCATAGTAAGATCATAAGTGCTCGTGGCGCCCAAGATTTAAAAGATCCCCAAGGTAATTTAATCGCGAGAATAAAGAAAAAAATATTTTCTATATTCAGACCAAAGTTCTTTTTAGAAGACGCTCAAGGAACTAGATGGTA
>SDBV01009853.1_pt1 | contig 12615 bp, 30 predicted proteins | sample 2277081 | NCBI WGS metagenome assembly SDBV01 (sample SAMN10402039, study PRJNA504765) | marine sediment metagenome | isolation source: marine sediment core GS10_PC15, 223 cmbsf | place: Arctic Ocean: Southern Knipovich Ridge | collected 2010
AGAAAACAAACGCAAAGAGGTGATAATAAAGTGACTGAAAAGAGGAAGCCGGAAGACACCGTCTGCCCAACCTTCTATGCCGCGCTATTACAGAAATTTACAGTAAATCAATCTGACAAGATCGGAGAATTTAAGAAGGGAGTTATTTCCGAGGAGCTTAAGGAACTGGCTGTCTGTCTGGGATTGGATTGCCAAATGTTTAATGTCAGCTTCAGAGGATGCGGGTTGAGATATAAATGAGCGGGATCAGCGACGAATATATGAGGCAACTACGAAGGCTCGTTGATCGAAGACCTGAAATTGCGGTCTTCCTCATAGAGGAATTGATGAAAGAGCTGGGTCTCACTGAGGAACAGCAGGAGAAAGTTGTGAAAAGTGCCGTTACAAGCTGGACGGAGGCAGGTAGATCATGAGTCTGGATGAAAAACTGAAAGAGGCCGAAGCCATGAGCAAGAGGCCAGTAGAACTCAGCGACCCTGAGAAGGAGATCCTAACTAACATAGTCTCAACTCTCAAGGAAGTGTTAGATCAAGTGCTTGAAGAAGCTTTGAAGCTGCCTCGGGATGATGCCTTCAAAAAAATTAGTTCATATGTTCAGGCTTTGATTGATGCCCCGCTCGCGCGTCAAGCAGTGATCGAGAAAGCGGTTGAAGAGAGCGTTGAAGAAGAGAAGAAGCCCCAAAAGCCGATGGAGCATCCTGTACTAGAAGAAATATTGAAAGAGTTGCCGGAAAAAAAACAGAGCCGGGCCCGCATAGTTCTCAACTGCATAAAACTGTATAACAAGCTAGAGGCGGAGGGCGAGGAGGGACGTCAGGCCCTGTGCCCCGAATGCACCCCCGAGAAAATGCTTGAATGCATAAATGTTGAGGATCCTCGAGTAGTCGATCAGATAGATAAGGAGCTCCAAGACGCCGGTGTATTGCGTGTCTGACAAGCCCAGTGTTCTGGGTTTGGCAGTCAAACAACTCCTGAAGAGAGGATTCGACTATGAAGGGGAAATAAGGCTTCGGAAGGAGCTTTTCGGCGTCACAATGAAGCAGGGGGCTCAGTCATTTATTCTCATAGCCAAAGCCGCGAGTTGGGGAGATACTATAGAGGAGAGTGTTCTTTCAGTTCATCGTTTTCTAATTACGGAGAGCCACATGGGGGAGCAGCCTCTCGTGCTCGCCTACAAACCACGGGAGGGTAAAATCAGATTCTATGCTTTCGATCCCTGGAAAATAAAGGAGGCCTCAACAATAATCCACAGTATAAATTATGTAGGATATGAATTTCCACTATCCCTGGGATGGAGATACGACTTATCTAAGGATCTCGAGACACTTTGGGTCGAAATGAGAACGACCAGGTATAAGGAAGTGAGGCTTGATCGGTTTTCACCAAAGGCTTTTAGCGGTATAGAATAGAGTAAATACCGCATTGCGGGTTCTCATATGCGGCAGCCGGTGGTGGAAGGAAGCATTAACCACTAAGGAGTTCCGCATCGAGACCTATGTCAAAGCCCTCCCCCCTGGCTCTGTGATAATCCACGGAGATGCCCCCGGGGCCGACCATGTGGCCAAGAGACTGGCCATCAAGTACGGTCACACAGAGGTCGCCTTCCACGCTAACTGGGGCAAATATGGCGATGCCGCCGGGCCGATCCGGAACCAGCAGATGCTCGATGAGGGCCACCCCGACAAGGTGGCGGCCTTCCACAAGGATATTGTCCACAGTACAGGGACAAAAGACATGATCTCCAGAGCGAGGAAGGCGTGGATCCCGGTGGAGATATTCGACGAATCGGGAGAAAGCTCCCGGCAAACGGAGTTGGCGTGAAAGGATGAGTGTGCTCAGACCCGGATGGGGGAACATCGGAATGCAGTTAGGCACAGGCGTGCACAGGGGATGGCGCCACGCAAACTTCTGGTTCAAGGATCACTCTGAAGAGGAGCTGGAATGGAAAGAAACGAAATGGATTTGCTGTGACTGCGGGGAGTCCCTGAAGTATACGGGGGTTCCCGTGCCCTATTATCTGAAGCTGTTCAAATGCGAGAATGGTCACAAGTTCGAGTATCAGAACACGGATTAGATGAGAAATGAAAGAGATTAAGCTAGACGTTGAGTTGGATGAGGATGTACTACGTTATGTCACCGTTGATGCTGAGAAGAAGGTGTTGACACTGACACAGATCAGCATTGTCGCCCCGAAGACTATCGAAAAATTCAAAGACGCCGGATGGACGGTGGAAGAAGCGATTCTAAGGGACAGATTCGGGAACGCCGTTATCCCTGATATTGGAGGTAGATTAGAGAACGTGTGTGAGACACGCTCAGAAAAGATTGTTGATCTAGGGAGAGAAAGAAATTGACGATTCATGAAAAATTGAAAGGTGAGAAACGGAACATCGAGTGGAGTCAGTTATCATATAATTGGATGAGTGGGTGTGATGGTCCCGGCGGGATCCACTGTGAGGGCTGCTATGCTAAGGCCATCGCCGAGACGAGGCTGAGGGGGAGATACGGCTACCCGGAGGACGAGCCCTTCAGAGTAGTTCCCCATTTAGATAAACTGAATCTGCCTCTTAAGAGAAGGAAGCCGACAGTTTTCTTTAACATTTCGATGGGCGACTGGATGTATGCCGAATCGAAGTGGAGGCGGGAAGCCCTCAGAATAATGAAGGCGTGTCCGCGGCACATCTTCGTCACGCTCACGAAGCAGTACGATAAGCTGTGGCAAATCAAGGCGGATTCCCCTGAGGAATTCCCCGGCTATCCTGCAAACATCAGATATCGCTGGATTCCCCAAAACGTCATAGTCGGGATAAGCGTCACAAACCGTGAACAGGTTCGAGGGATCGATAGACTCAGGGAAGTGAAAGTCTTCACCCGATTAGTCTGTTTCGAGCCCCTCCTGGAGGACGTCAGCGACCTCGTGGACCTGACGGGAATCCATTGGGTCATCATCGGGAAGAGGACTAAACAGATCGGGACCCCCGAGTTCATGCCGGAGAAAGAGTGGGTGGACCGGCTCATCGCCAAGGCCCGGGAGCTGAGCATCCCGGTGTTCCTGAAGCCGTCCATGACGGCTCCCGTAGGGTGGGAACAGATTCAGGAGATGCCCTACGCCCGGATCAGAGAGGCGATGCGGGTTAAAACTCTGGACGAGTATCGAGATCATATGGACGGCGCCGTCAAGAAGGCGATGCTGCCACCCGGATTTGGTCCAGAGTCACCATCTAGGCACCCCGGCTGGAGGACGAAAGAATGATGAACTGGCATGGGCTCCGTGGATTCTCCGGAGGCGGGCTTGCTGTATCAGCACTCAATCTGGTGGTTGTAGAAATGAACACCATTCTATGGGCGTGGCTCGCCGTAAACGTGGTGTTGTTTCTCGTCTCAAATTATAAAATCTGGAAGGGGAAGTGAATGAAAAGGATGCCTTTTGAACATGAGTATGGGGACAGGTTCCATCATATGAGCATGATGAGGACCGTCGAGTTAGACGAGAAAGAAGATTATATCCGGGGCACGGGGCCGAGTGCTAGGCGCTTTCGCGTCCACAAGTTTCTCGATGCGTGGTTCTTCTACCCGATCAGGGACTGGATGAGCGAGTGGGTCGGTAAGAACAGGGTCTATGACACTCTGAGGGGGTGCTCGGCTTCTTCTGGGGGTTCAACTGCGGATTCCCCGCTCGAGATGTGGCCCTCTATACGGTGTGGCATCTACAGGGATGTAAGGAGGACGACCCATGATGCAGTTGAAGTTTCTCTATGGCGTTAAAGGATGCTGCCGCTGTGATTCAAACAGCGATTGCCCCAAGGAACTGAAAAACTCCGAGAGCAATCTTCTTTCTTCCCCCAGAGAGGCCCACGATGGAAGACGGGAATGGATAACATTCTGCGCCGACTTTCTGAAAACGGTCACGTTGAGGGGAATGTGATGGTTGGAGATAGGCGCTTAACCGACGCCGAGGTGCGGATCTTCATCACCGAGAGAACACCGGGCGAATTCGATGCGCTGACAACACTTAGAGAGATCTGGCTTCAGAAAGGAGAGCCAACCCTCCATGACCTGGCGATCATGGAACTCCTCGCCAGATTTGAAGCATGGAATAGTTTTTTGAAAGAATACGCTGCTCGAGGAGATGCGCTCATGACGCTGTACCAAGAACTCAGGGTGAAAGTGAAGGACCTTGAGGAGAAGGTGAAGGAGCTGGAGGAGAGGGGGTGAAATTGGATGAGTGAAGAAATGTCTGAGAGGGAGGTTCATGACCTTGTCGAGGTTATCGGGAATCCTAATGTTCGGCCCTTCCACGGAGCCGGACCGGATTACCAGCGCTACTTGGTAGAGAAGGCGCTGCGCATAATAAACCCCGGCTGGGAAGAGATCCATAAAAAGCTCGGTATGTGAAATTATGGAAAGATATGGAGCAGTTAGCTTCAAATACTATGTAATGAGGGTCTAACTTATGGAGCAATTAACTAGAGGCCAACGCTTCCGAATGAGGAAAATGGCCGGAGAGCCGTGGTACTATCACGCCACAAAACTGAAGAGGCGCACGCTTGAAACTGGCGGAGACATCATCTTTGAGGATGCTTTAAGCCTCTGTAAAGAAGTTTGGCTTAGAGATGCGGGTTCATGCCAATACGAAATACCGTATGAATCTCACTGTAATGGATTTCTTGGTATGCATCATGTGGATGAAAATCCACTCAATAATGTGAGCACTAATCTGAAAATGGCTTGTAATAAGCATCATAAAGCTCAGCACGAGCCAGCCCATTTAGGGCATAAACATAGTGAGAAGACAAAGGCATTACTTCGGGAACAGAAGCTCGGTAAGAAGGTTCTCAGAATTGATCTTGAACAGTTGAAAGAATTGAATGATGCAGGATATACAAAAACAAGGATAGCTGTAGAGATGGGAATCGCTAGATGCACGGTGAGGAGAAATATGGAGCGTTATGGAATAGAATCGAAAAGCACCGATGGAAGAAGCCATCGAAGTGGTCGCCACAAGAGAGATGAAAGGGGGAGGTGGAGAAAATAGAGTCCTTTGGAGCTGTTTCGTTTTCAGGTTGCACTGAAGCAGGTCCTTTCTGGAAACAGATACACTCAGGTCGGAAGACCAGGACACTGCGGGAACGGCGTAAGGATGATCGACCCCATGTCAAATCAGGGTATCTGTTTTCGATGTACTGGAAGATGCGAACGAGGAAGGAGAAACAGAAGGATCTACCCATCTACTATATCGGCATGGGCCTGTGCATCGCCTACGAGCCGATCAAGATAGTTGACTACTGGAATGATGAGGAGTTCGCCAAGAGCGATGGGTTTCAGGATCTCGATGAGTTCAGAGATAACTGGTTCCCAGGATGGCGCAATATCCCGTGGCTCGATGAGGTTCTCAAAGCGTATTACAGTTTAAAGGAGCAGAAGGCCGCCAAGGGGGTCATAATGAATTGGGGTCGACGGCAGGGAAAGAATACGATCGTGAAGTTCCTGGACCTCGAGTATATGATGATTCACTTCAGATACCTCAAAGGATGTGGAGTCACCGTGTGCTCTTATAATACTGCGCAAGCTCGCGACCATGGTCATAATCTATGCCTCAAGAAGGGGCCAACGGGCGCCTGTCTAGCATACACTCTATAATTATGCCTCTATTTTATCTGTAGTGAGAGGTATCGTCTCTTTAATGAGACATTGCCCCACGACCTGGACTATCCTCTCATCCGCGAGGCCTAGCCTCTCAGAGCCTACCTCGATAAATTCGCCATCCTTGTCCTTCCAGACCCTGCGTGAGAAAGCAACGTAGTTCCCCGGAGAGAAGATGCCGCCGCCCAGCGCCCACATCTCCGTCTTCTTCCTGTGCCTCTTCATCTGCCTCGGAGGCAGCACGGTGCTGATCTTGATGGCCAGTTCGGGTACAGCGCATATTCTGCCACCCCATCTGATCACATCCCAGGGATGGAACAGAAATTGATCCCAGCTCATGTACTCATCTAAAGAGGGGTACACCTTCAGGACGGCGCCGCATTTCCTGCACAGGAACTGCTTGTCCATGGGGAAGTGGCTTGGGAGGAAGCCTTTGCAGGTGGGGCATCTACAGGGTCTCCACATGTCGGGGTCTCCGTCAAACGTGAACTGGGAGCAGCTCATTTCATCCCTCCTTTTTACAGGGTGCTCCTACGATCTGTCCATCAGCCTGAAGGTAGATGTGATTGCAGTCCTCGCAGTCATGCTCGCTTCTCTCGAAGTTACCTGAGGCCTTGATGGGCACCGACTTCCAATCCTTAGCTCGGCCCTGATGGACCAGTTTCAGTAAGTGGATCATGTCGATCTTGTTCTCTGGGATGTGAACGTCGATTCCGGGGCCGATGCAGACATTAGCATGGATCTCGCCGATCTCTTTGACCACTCTCGAGTTGAAGATAAGGTTCCTGACGAGGTTCGTGTAAACCCAGACGTTTGGCGTGTGCTGATAGCAGAATAGAAGGATGTAGCCGATGTCGGGATGAAGCAGACACTCGCCGCCCGTCACATTGATTTTTACGATCTTATTGTATGGAGGATTTTGCTTGATGACCCTATCGAAGAAGGCCTCGATAGCCCAGAAGGGGAGATGTTTACCGTCCGGTGTCGCGTCGGTTGAGCACCAGGGGCAGCCGAAGTGGCACTCTTTAGTTACTTCTATGGATACCTCAATGTCTCCCTCCCGATTCAGGACGGCAATTCTCTCTTCGACTTGGTTCGCCCACTCTACGGGATCAAGTTCTAGGTATGCTTCACTCATAGTTCATCCTTCTCACATCTAAGGTTCATCCTTCTCACATCTAAGGGGAAGCATGGCAGAGCAAGAAAACTCCTTTGCCCTATCTATGTTTGCTTTAGCAATCTTTTTTGCATCTTCAATAGCACCCTCAACATAGACTTGTTCAATCATCTCAGCATCAACCCATTCATTTAAGATATAGGCATCAACAACGGTGCTCCATATCCGATATTTTCCATCTTTACAATGAACATGCCAAACCATATTTTATTCTTTTCCTTTCATTCTTCTCCTCTTTCTTTTCAGGCACCATGACACTCATATTTTTTTCCTCCTTCTTTTTTTCCGGAGCCTTTTCTTCTTTCCCTTTTTCGACATCTTTTTATGTACTATGCGGCCTGTCCCTCCGGTAACACTTTTGCATGAAAATCCTCATGCCAGATAAGATGTTCCCCTCCACCACAGCTTTTTATCCCCGCATCTTTTCCTTTGTCAATTCTCTCGTTCCTAGCCCATTGGTAAACATTGTGATGTTCTTTCTTCGTCAAGGCGAAGACTTCTTGACCTTCTAATAAGGCGTCTCGAATTTCACTCATGGTCGTCATTATCTTCTCTCCATTCGGGGAATGAATAATCGAGGCTGAGCGGTTTATCACTGGCGACAAAGTAGTCGACGCCCTCCACCCATAATCTCTGTTTCTGAAATTCAAAGTGGTCCGCGTTTATCTTGTCCATGGCCCTGGCCCACAGATAGTAGCGATAAGTACACCATGCGGCGACGATGCAGATGCTGCCAATCCAGAGATAACTAGACCAGTGAGGCATCATCATTAGGAATCGTACTTCATTCTATACCTTATTCCATACACTTAAAAAATCATATGGCAGATAGAATTTTATGGATGAGCAGAGAGGAAGACACGGAAAATCAGGGCATCAAAATTTAATAAAAATGGCCAGCTCTCGTTTGCTCAATGAGGTTCTTGGTGATGAATATCTCACCGTGACGTTTGTAAGAGAGCAGAAACTGGATATCAGAGCCACGGCGAGCATTGTGGGAGATCGTTTCGGCAGCATGAAGATACTGGATACAGAGCAGAGGATGTATGCGGATATAGCATGTGCAGCCACCTTCGACCAGTATGCAAAAACTTTGGAGAGAGGATATGAGCCTAATGCAGAGCAACTGGAGATCGCTAATCGGAGGAGGGAGGAGGGTAAAATGGATGTCTACCGGAGCCTCATCCGATCCATCTTCGGGGTTATGACCTACATTATCGAGTGCGAGATCAACCCCCGGTCCAACCTGCTGAGGGACGGGCCCCGGCTGACAGCTTACAAGCTGCTGAAACAGAAGAACCCCAACTTCATCTTAATCCTGGCTGTGTTTGAAGGGACCAAGGTAGATAATCCAGGGATTTTTGATGAAATTTGGGAATTTCCGAGGAAGGGAGTCAGTGTAGACTAGATTCCGCACTCTTATAAACACTGAACGCGCATATTATTTGATGGTCATGAAAAAAGATGAGCTGCTTCTAGACCTGAAAAAGATGGAAACGGAGATACCTTTTGAGATCTTCAAACAGTTAACTTCAGAGGACCTGCACGACACACCGATAGTTCTTCGACGTGGAGCTGTCGATATTAAACTGGGGAGTATAGGCAAAATTCGGATAGGCAAAGACAAGATCTGGGGGGAGGCGGAACTAAGCCTCACCGGACACCTAGAATTCGAGCCGGAGCTGGACGAGAGACAGAAGATTATCGGGGTCAAAATCAAAAAATTCGTCTATGTGGTGGAGTGATGAGAAGTTTAGATATGAGCGTGGTCTTCAAGGTGAGCTCAGTTGAAGACCTGGGACTGCTAACCGCTGCCCTCAAGCAGGTGAAGACGCTTCAAGAGATGATAAAGCTCGAGAAGGACGTAAAGACGCTCACGAGGCAGAAGAAGCTCTTAGAGAATGAGATCGCAGGAATTAAGTCAGAGATCCATGCCCTGTGCCCCGAGAGGGGGCTCATTAAATCAAATATATCAGATGATATGGACAAGACTGAGCCTGAGGCTGAGGAAGAGCTGACAGTGGAAGAAGATACGACAGAAAATAGGGCGACCGTAGAACTTGAGCGTCCAGCATTTGCGCAGGAGGATGCTGCACCGTCATCTTTAATAGAAGAACGGACAGACGGAGCACAACAAGAAGAGGATGAAACGGTTGTCTAAAGTAATTCAACGCCCGAAGGCTGAAAACAGGGTAACAGTGCGCGTCGCCGCCACCGAGGTCCCGCTTCACATCTGTCTCGAGACTCTTGACCCAGTTGGCTCGCTTGACAACTACCAGGACAAACTCTCAGTCGAGGTCGGCGACGTCCTGCTCTGTCTGGACGCTCCCTGACCTCTATTTTTTATATAAAAAAATTAGGCTTCGCGAAAGCTGGTAGGCCAGGCTTTCCCGAAGAGTGCCTTCAGTATTGTTTCGACCATGGCGACGTAGCCTGCATATGCACCCATCTGGAGAAGGAAGTCTGTCTCTGAGAGGCTGATTCCGGAGAAGGCGGCTATGATGCCGATTATGAGGGCCACCACCAGGGTTGCGGCAAATTTGTACCTGTCGAAGGGGGAAGGAGGATCCTGTCCTTGCCGAGCTTTCCACCAGAAGATGAGGCCGTAGACGGCTGCTGAGAGTATCGTCGCGAGGATTACATAGTTGTCTACCATCAGTTTATTCTCACCTGAAAAACTATAAAAGACGTTTGCATAGAGAATTAACCATATGAGCTTCAACGAAAAGAAGGTCCGGAAAATCATCAAAGGCAAGAAAAACATTCGTGGCCATGTGAAGACGACCCAGAAACGGATGCGCGGCGGCGTCGAGGTCGATGAAGAGGTCATCGTGATCCTCGTCGATGAGAAGATTCCGCGTGAGAATCTAGCTGTAGCAGACCTGATTCCTGATGAGATCGATGGTATCCCCACTGACGTCCAGGTTGCGGGGTCAGTTGTGGCAATGGGCACCAAGGATCGGCATATCCCCCTCATGGCAGGATACAGCATCGGACACATTAACATCACTACGGGGTCAATATGCTATGCTTTCAGGAGGATAAACGGCGGGAATCAACCGCTGGTAGGATCCAACAAGCACGTATTCAGCGACGTCATGGGACCGACAGTACTGGAGAAGAGGATTGTGCAGCCGGGCCCCACGGATGGAGGAGAGCTCCCGCCGGTGGGAACCTACTATGACGGCACCGCATTGAAGAGGGGCTTGAACCCCTTCAACGCTCTGTGGATGATCTTGGTCAACCTACTCTACCAGCTCTTCGGACAGGAGCCGCCCTACGACCTCACGGACAGCGAGCCCCGGCACCTCGACTTCGCGCTGATGGCCCCCGTATTTGCGGTGTCGGTGCAGGTCCCCGGCCTCTTGAAGTGGGATGACTTCTGCGGGATCTGGTTCGCAGGAAGTGCCCAGGCGTCATTCTTCTGCAAGGCCAAGTATATCACCGAGTTCGGATACGAGCCGATAGACGTCAATGTGAAGGAGGCCCAGGACGGGGACATCGTCTACAAGGGCGACAGCAGGACCACTCCTCGAGGGGAAACCGTGGTGCGATATGCCTCCGTGTTCATCTGGGTGAACTATGGAGGCTATGGAAACAACATACCCTTCGACGACGTCGTCATGACAGAGCCACTGATAGAAGGCGGAGACAGCGGCACAGCAGTCTGGCTTCACGCGATCCTGGCTACGTAGCCTCTTTTTTTCTTTTCTCTTGATAGGCATCCCAGCAGAAGGAATCCACAAACAGATCAGAGTCTTCCCCTCGAAGGGGATTGCGCTCTATGAAGTCTTCAACGCTGGTGTACATCACTTTGCAGTGATCGCAGCGGGCACCTTCTGCTATCAAAGCTCCGAGATCCCTAAGGAAGAGGGGGCATGTCTTGGGCCTATGCAACAGATTCAATCCCTTGATGAGGGTGGGGGCCGCGTATTCCATTTCCTTTTTCCCGCGATCATAAATGGCTATAATAGAGTCGTCCTTGAGGGACACAATAGCTGATTTTTTCTCATCTGGACTGATGAACAGGGCGTATGTTCGCCAGATGCCTCTCATCTGCTTGGCCTCGGTCCAGCCTTTCAGTTCTTCATGCCGGTTCTTCAGTTTTTCGCTCAATCCCGGTTCCTCCTGAGAGTCATCGGGAGGATCTCCTCCTTAATGAACTCTATAAACGCGCTCTTCATAACGGTATTAAATACTACGATCGTGCAATCCCGGACGATTCCCACAGTCCAGCCACGTTTCTTCGTCTTGGCTACCATGTATGAGGGGCGGCCATGAGCCATGAAGTCCCCGTAGAGATTCGTCTGCTGCACATTGCCTCCGTCGCCCCCGTAGAGGGTGGCCTTGTCTATGTTCGGGATGTCAATGTCTTCGAAAAGCATGATCTTCGTAGTCTCGGTACCTTCCTGAAACTCGTCGAAGAGAGCTGATCGTATCATCGGCTCGACGATGGCTCCCTGAACTCCGTGCAGAATCATGCTGAGCTGGTTGGCGACCTTGTTGGATGTGCTCTTCGGCGCCAGGACGATGAGAAATTTCTGCTCATCCTGCTCGGTGAACACGAACGGAGCCGATGTCGTGTAGGGTGTGGCCGCAATTACGCCCCTCCAGGTGTGCATGGCTACGGAATCATACCTGTAGATCCCGCTGAGTTCCTCATCGTCGTATTCTACCTCTTCGATGTTGGCCAGAAGCGAGTAATTCTCTTCTGGGGCCTCGAAGGTCTCCTCCTCACGCCACCCTTCCAGCTTCTCGGCGATCTCCTTGAGGGAAATTGTTTCCTGATGCAAGAAGATTTTAGCTGAAACGGGCATCAGAGATACCCCCTGAGCATCTGGCTGTTTTCCCGGTGATAGGTATGCCGATATTGAGGGGCTGATGCGAGAGGGGCTCCACAGGACTGCGGAGTATTTCGACACCAGTCATCCATCCGGTCAGGATCTCCACAAAACTTGGACCCATTGGGTCCAGAGACACATTCCATGCAGGTTTGGCCAACCATCTCAACCAGTCCCCTCCTGCTCCATGCCGACGTCGTTCCCACAGTATTTACAGGGCGACTTTGAGGCGACAAAGCCGCATGCGGGGCATGTCGGTATTCCCAGAATCTTGAGGATCTGGTGTGGAAGAGCCGTCAATACTCCTTCATCAGTTTCATCGGTCGCTTTACGGCACATCTTCTGGATCTGGTTCATCTGGTTGTCCATGTACTGCGATGCTCCGAGGTCATATTTTACCTCCTTATCGGCTAACCGGAGGAACTTACTGATCTTCTCGGTTTTTTCCTCACGTTTCTTTAGTGAGTCAACACGATCTAGGTATTCCTTTCTTACAGTTAGAAGTCCTTCATTGAGGGAAACTATGTCGTCACCCACAGCCTTAACCCCGAGCAGAATGTTCCTCACCCACTGCCATGTTATGTTGCTGTTCCCGTCAATGCTCTCCGGGTTTATCTCTTCCCAGAACTTGTTCCATCGGTTCTTCGGAATATCTTGTGAAGTGAAGTGGTAACCACACTCATTACATTCATCATAGGGGGGTCCATCCACCCATGTAACCGGAGTCCAATCGTTTTCTCCACATTTCGGACAAGGATATATTCCCTTCATCAGGAAGCCTCCACTTCTACCGTGGGTTCTTTCTCTGCTTTTTCATTTTTTTCTTCCCTAAATTTCTCAATAATTTTATCTGCTTCTTGGGCAGCCTCAATATAGTCGGTTACATGAACTTTGTTGCATTCGAAGTCTATGTGAACCCGCCCAGGTCTTAACCGCAATAGTTTTCTCACTTGG
>SDBV01009854.1_pt1 | contig 12614 bp, 17 predicted proteins | sample 2277081 | NCBI WGS metagenome assembly SDBV01 (sample SAMN10402039, study PRJNA504765) | marine sediment metagenome | isolation source: marine sediment core GS10_PC15, 223 cmbsf | place: Arctic Ocean: Southern Knipovich Ridge | collected 2010
GTAATGGGATCCGGGGAGCTTGGAAACCACTCTTTCTCCTCAGAGATGCGATAATCTCAGGTGGCTTTAGACTCTTGGGGATTCAATATATGTTGTTTTTTTTCTTTGATGAAGCACAGTTCAATCCAGCTCTTAAGTTGCGATTTCTAGAGTTCGGCCAAGAAATGGACCGACGAGGCCTCAAGAGGTCCAATAAATCTAGCTAAATCTCGCTAAACTCCGAAGCTTGGGAACTATTGAACTAATGAGGTGTATGACGGAATTCAGCCTTTTGCTTTATGGGCGATTAGTTTGTCTAGTCGTTCAAGGAAGAGGTTTCTATCATCATCCATTCTCTTGAAGAAAGCCTCGCGATCTTCCCTCTGGCTCTCTAGCCAAAAAAGCCTCGGAAGGGTGAATTTAAGGGCCGGCTTTCTCATTCTATCTCCAACCCCATTCCCTGGGCAGATAACAACTTTAACGCCTCAACGACTTCCCTTGTATTTACCCCGGCAAGTGGTGAATTATGCTCCTTGAGCTGGATATTGATGAACTCTGCTAGATCCGCCTCATCAAATCTCAGATTTACTAATGTCTCTTTGAGACCATGCAGACATTTTTCTCTATTAACAGGAACCCAGGCCATTATGGGAGATTGGTAATACCTTTCTATCAGGGCCCACCTTCACTAGACGATCCATTAAGGTTTATCACGTGATTCGCACCGTCTATTGAAGATAATGGGTCTCGAAATCATGAGCTCTGCTTTCATCAATAAAGGGGTGATTCCTAGGCGGTACACATGCGATGGGGAGGACGTTTCCCCTGAACTTTCTTGGCGAGGGGCTCCTGTAGAAAGAAGATCTTATGCAATCACAGTCGATGATCCAGATGCACCAGTAGGAGCATTTACCCACTGGGTGGCCTTCAATATCCCAGCCGAAACGAAAGGTTTACCCAGTGGAATCGCAAAGGCGAAAGACCTGCCGAAGGGAGGACAACAGGGAACAAATGACTATCCCGGAATCGGCTATGGAGGGCCATGTCCTCCGCCGGGTAAACCACACCACTACGTCTTCCACCTCTACGCCTTAGACCTGCAATTGGACCTGAAGGCTGGCGCCTCAAAAACTGACCTTTTGGATAAGATGCAGGGACATATCCTGGCTGATGCGGAGTTAATTGGTACATACGGCAGGTAATTTCGCCGATGAGTGGCAACCTTTGACCCGGCAGTACCAGTTGTAATTTGTTAAATCTCGATCACGTTATCGGCAAGCATGATCAATTCTTTTGAAAGCCCCTCGCCCTCTTCCGAGGCGGTTATGAGGAACAACTTGCTATTTGTCATTCTTATTTTTGTGACTGTGGAATGAATGAACCTAAGGACGATGTCCCAATCCAGATAAATTCTCAAAATGTCAATGGATTCGAAAATACAAGCGTCAAATCGCTCCTTTTTGAGGAGACGGCCGAGATCAATGCTTAAACCGGTTATGTTATTTGAAGAGCCTACGACTTGGGCACTTGGAGATGTCTCTGGTGGACGCTCTCTGGGACTTGCATCCATGAAAAAAAATTTGCTACTATCAATTCCATGTCTGTGAAATTCCTCAACAAGCGTGTGATAGGGCTTGTTCATAGAAATGTAACATATCTTTGCAAAAATTCGGCTGAGCTTTCTCGCCAGTTCGATGCGCTGGGCATGATAATCCTCCTTAGGAAATACGACGAGAGAAATTTGACTCTCGTTATCATTGAGAGTGTCGATGAAGTCGGCATTAATCTGTGAGCTCAACTCTTGTTCGGGAATCAGAGATGATAGTTATTGATGTGCTAGTAACACATGTGCGATCACATGGTACAAATTGGTCTTTGACCCGGATTCTACAATTATTTCACTTGTATTAGCCTGAGAACGGTTGAGATCAGAGATCTATTTCTTCCGTTTCACTCTATTTCTTAATACGATTGTGATCGAGTTCTCTTCCGCCTCGACATGGGGGTTAACGCTCTGAAAGATGGTACCAAAGACTCCTGCAAGCATTCTTGAAAAACTCCTGCCTAGACCATGACGTAAATGCAACTTGGTTTCATTTTCGGCCTTGTTAATATTATAGTCGCCCAAGCCGCCATATTTGCAAAACCTCTCCAGCAACTGGATCTGAGATTCAATGGACGAAGACATGAACCAGAATTCCGCCATCTCCTTCGTTACCGGAGGAGCATCCTGTTTCGCTATAGTGTCTATCTGAGATTCACTGATAGCTCCCATAAGGCTCTTCATTGCCTCACGAGTCACACTCAACATTCCAAGTTTTTCTGCAACTCTATCCCATTCGACATATTTTCGGAGTATTCGGGTGAGCACGGTGTTGAATCCTACTCCATCAGATTCCGCATCTTCTTGTATCACCTTGTAAAGCGCTCTAGGAATTCGCACAGTTGTAAGCTTAGTCTTGGATGTCTCCACAAAGTTCTCCGAACTCAGTGCATTAATATGCATTTGGCGATTTCAAATGATAAACATAGTTAAGCTCAGGGACCGTCGCAACTCAACAAAGAACAACCATATATCAGAGAACACTGATTTGAAGGACATGGACAAAGTAGTACATTTCGAAATTCCTTTTAACGATAAGGAGAGGGCGGAGAAATTCTATAAGGACATCTTCGGTTGGGAAATGAGTAAGGTAGATGAGATGGATTACACCTTTGTCAATACAGTGCCAGTAGATGAGAACCAAATCCCTACAGAACCCGGAGCTATCAACGGCGGCTTGACCATGAGGAATGCACCAGGCGAGACCCCCGTACTCGTCATCAACGTCGCCTCGATAGATGAATATGTTAAGAAAGTTGAAGATAATGGTGGGAAGGTAGTCGCCCCTAAGAATAAAGTGGGAAATATGGGTCTCTACGCACGGGTCTCTGACACTGAAAGTAATGTCATCGGCCTTTGGGAAGATCTCCCCAAGTCTTGAATCATAGAAGACGTCTCGAGTAAAACGGAAACGTAAGGGTTCCTGATCTGCACGAATAAACTATACCTGAGATAGAATTAGATCGGCAGAGAACTTTATCCCTCACCGGACCTTTTTGATTGGCGTGAGAAGAGATGTTAACTATCCTCTACTAAAGAAAAACAAGATTGCCTCATACAAATGCCAGCTTTCTTGCAAGAGCAAAGCTCCGGAGGAAGGTCGGATATTGAGACGTTGAATTGGTCCTGTCCGAGAGACGGTCAGATCCTTAGGATAATGTGGAGGAACGTTTTCCACCCTGGTGAGACCTCGGGTCGCTGCGAAGGCGGACATTTATGGGTGATTGAGGATGAAGACGGACGAGCCGCGCTCACAGAGGTATGAGTTCGAAAATGCCTTCCAATTCTTATACGAAGTGACCTAGTCACTACTCCCCCATATTCGTAAGAAAATCTCCTCGTGACTCGGGCGTCTGCATACAATCTTCTTCCGCTCGCTGGTGGGATAATAATACTAGTAATGATAATTATTACGGCCTTTGGACTATATCTTCGGAGGAACCGAAGTAAGACGTCAGACTAGAGCAAAGGTCAGAAACTCTGATTAAGCCGTCTAGGTAAAATGTTAAATTCATGGGGAATGGAATTCGGAAAACCTCTCTATTAAAATTGGTTACTAAAGGAAGGAAAACTGGCAAGAATCACATGGTCGAGTTAATACAATTTTCCGAGGGAGACAGAATGATAGTCATCGCCTCAAAAGGAGGTAGCCCAACCCACCCTGATTGGTATCTAAATCTGGTCGCAAATCCCGATGTGCAAGTCAAGATAGGCGAAGTAAATTCTTCAATGTACGCCTCTACTGCCACAGCTACAGATAAGAAAAGACTTTGGCCAAAAATTGTAGAGAAATTCCCGCTTTACGAGGAATTCCAATATATGACTAGCAGGGATATTCCACTGGTAATTCTCTCCCCAAAATAGAACATGTGAATCACGATTATCTAGATTCCAGATTGAAAGGATTGCCGTAAAGGTGAGGGAAATATCTTTTTCGTGAATTCAGATAATTTCATCGCTGCAAATACCATTTTTTAAATATCAGGGCGCAGTGTGGCGACTGCATGGTGGATTCCATTGATAAATTCGCAGATCTAAAATCTCGGTTTATCGTAGATGAGAACCTTTACAATGCTGAGAGATTGACAAGTGATGTGGAGAAACTATTACAATATTGCAAGCTTACCACAAAAGGGCGAGTTATTATCACCGCAAAAGGTCTGACAGACAAGACGAGAATTGCAATAATTGTTTTCGCTCGATATTTGGCACACAAGCTCGACAAGAGCATCCCAGACCTCGTTAGCACTGAAGAGATGGCAGCCCTTGGTGAGATTCAGAAATCATCAGTACGAGGGAGAACCACTGATCTCGTTGATGGTGGTCTGATTGTAAGAGTAGAACAAGGACAATTTAGGGCCGTGGCAGCCTCCATTGATGATTTCTTCGAAATGTTACGAAGTCCAAAGGCCACCTGAGGCGCGGTTCATTCCTCGCCTGGCTTGCCTGAGGGGAGAACTCTAATATTCTACTGGTACACCCTATCAAAGGGTGAGAACGTGTCCAAAAAGGTGCGTCTAGGCGCACGTGTAGCTCTTGGACTTGGAATTGGACTATTCATCGGAGCGGTGTTCGGCGCGTTGGCAATTCTAGTAGTCGGTTCTATGCCCCTGTTCGCTATTAGTGTCATGGGTGGAATGGGAATCGGAGGGTCAATTGGCATGGGGATAGAAATGATCGGGGTCAGGACCCGTCAAGGCACTACCTAGTAAGCAATCTCCGTCAATAAAAAAAGAAACTGCAAGCTGGGTCATTGTCGAAAATGATCGCGGTTCTCCACATATTCCACTAGACTCTTGTCCCCAAGACGGGTGCTTAGGGTTCCGTGAATGTCACGGATAACCTGAAACCCTCGGAAAGTAATCGCTGAATAAATCTCCACCAATGAAGCTCCGGCCTCGAGTGCCTTCCACGCATCGCTCCCGCTAAAGATCCCACCACAGGCAATGATGGGAAGAGTGGGTACTTCATTATGTACGTCTTCAATTAGTTTAAGGGTATATGATAACAAAGGAACGCCGCTTTCGCCCGCCTCATTTCTGAGGAAATTTCGTGAAACCGAATTGTTTCTTGTACTCACTAGACGGCTATTGTTCAAAACAACCATATCACCTCCTAATTCATGAAAAACCTTAATCGACTCAAGCTTGTTCGTCACTTCTGATTCTGAAGGTGGAAGGCTCAGGTATGAGGAAACCTTCATGGATACCGGGGTCCCTGGGGCATGTGTTTTGATAAGCTCCATCATTTTCCTAGTGAACGTAGGCGTCTCAAGCTCCTTGTTGTAGGCGGTCCCCGGTGAGCTCCTATTATCTTCAAAGACGTCTACGTAGCTGCGAGAAATATTAATGATCTCTTTCGAGGCGTCCAGGAATGCATCCTCAGTTTCGACATTGTTTGCTCCAGTGAAACTAAGGAAGAGGGGCGAGCTCCCAGTTTCTCTCTCTCGGAAAAACTTAATCTTTTCTAGCGCGAATTCGATACCCTTGCTGGGATAACCTTGGGCATTTATCAGCGCCTTTCTGGAATTATCTACTGCAAAGCGGATACTTCCATCGCCTCGGGGATTCTGTGGGTTACCAGGGCGCGGGTAACGAGAGACAGTACCACCTGTGAGGAACCCAAAGACATGTGACATAGGGGCCAGAATTTCGCAATCCTTGTCAAAACCTGCTGCCAGGCCAACGGGCCCCCGAATCCTCAGGTTCGAGATTCTAAACGATAGCTTTTCTCCCGGGTCGAAGAGCTCAGCATGATCCTCAAAAAGAGGTTCCAGTTTAGAGATTCTTGCCTTTGCATGTTCGTGGATGACCTCTGGTTGGGAAAGGTCGTGTGTGTTGTGATATTTAGCATACAGGAATGAACGATAGAGACTGAAGAGGATTGGATTTAGACTTGCCCTAAGTGGATCGATCGGGAATTTCATCAAAACATCAATTCTGAACAGACATCATTTACCCGGTGGCCGACTGATAAAAGATATCTCTTGGCTATTGTTTGCTTGCCGTTACCGACATCGCAATACAAGAGATGGACAGGGTAATGGCATCCTGACCTACAGCCACCAGAATACTTATTGCTATCACACTGTGTGGTAAACACTCTGAATCAAGGAGAGGTTAATCTCATAATCTCAACTCATCTTGTCAAAATAAACAATCAGTCTTGTGTCATGAGAAGGTACGGATCAAAGACAGACTTTTTCATTGATAGGGATGTGGAGCAAGAAAATCAGAGGCGCCTGGAAAGCGTCGGGCTAGCTCCTAAGCTCCTAGGGATTAACAAGGAGCAGCGTGTCGAATTTTTCGAATACATTCCTGGTAGAGCTGCCTCGGAAGATGATTTCCGTGACCGAAATATCTTAAGCAAGATCGTCCGCTCCATAATATCAATTCACTCATCGGAAATCACTCTTGTAAATCAGCTCAACCCATTTAGAACAATAGAGAAGTATGAATTGGAGGCAAAAAGAGCAAATCCCTCGAAGATGGGGAATCAGGACATCGAGAGGGTTCACCAAGAAGTTAGGGAGATCGAAAAGCGTATTGTCCGATTAGACAGACCAAGAACTCTCTGCCATAATGATCTAAATCCCGGAAACTTCATTATGACTCCCACAGGAACAGTGAGAATCATAGATTGGGAATTTGCTGCGATGGGTGATCCATTGTTTGATCTGGCAAACTTCCTCTCAACCCTCAGAGCTCCATCAACGGATTTCCTTGATGAAGTGGGGGAAGGGAATGTACTCGATATGTATTTCGAGAAAAAGGGAGGTCGAGAAATAGTATACCTCTATGAGCTAGTGGCCCGATATCTCGGGGTCCTATGGGCCATCATTTTGGAGAAGGGATCCGACACTAACTTTGACTACGTCGGTTATTCAAATGCCCACATGCAAGTCTGTTTGGAACTGATGGGATCTGCAAAGACACCTAGGACGCATCCCTAGATTAGTCTCTGTACACTGGGATGAGATCCTGGAGGCCTTCTATTATTTTCTCTCTTAGGAATTACTTTTCAGCCACTCTTCGATTTATTTGTCGCCTTGATATTCATTGGTGGCATGAGCTAGCTCTAGATTGAGCGTGTCGGAACGCCATGAAGTGGACTCTATCCACGAGGTTCTGAGTCCGGATCTAGATCTATGTTAGCCTAGAGTTGTTACAAATGAGACAGTGGAAGAATCTTATCTATATTGGATCAAAGTCATCAAATTGGAACAGATTTTCGGTAAATATTTTGGGGGAATATTCCTAATCATTGGTGGAATTGCTTTCCTGACATATGCCCATGTTCTAGTGGATCTTTCGATAATCCAGAAGGCATACTTACTGCCAGTGCTTCTCTCTTCCATAGTTTCTCCAATACTCGGATTGTGGTTAATGGGATCAAGGACCTGGATATTCGAGAAAGGGGTTAGGATTAAATGAAAGACGAGTCTGCATTTCAGACGTTTGATATTGTCGATCTAGCTAGGACGCAGAACTCTCAAATCAATCTTGTCTTGTTCACTAAGGAAGAATATCAACAGCAACGAATAGTTCTAGCTAGGAAACTAAGTAACATGTTCAAAACCACCTGTTATGTTACGATTAACAAACCCTACCACAAGATTCTAGAGGAATTCGAGAGATTCGACATTGACGGTGATAGGTTTTTCTTTTTGGACGCAAGCCCCAGAGAAGACGAGAGGCAGACTTCAGCCGGCGCAATCACAATAGGTTCTCCCAGTGATGTAACATCCATAGGAATAGAGCTTGGGCGCCTCCTCCGCGAAGAGAGATTTGATGCATGCTTAGTAGATTCTATAGATACTCTGGGGCTCTATCATGATTGGAATGTTGTTCTGAGGTTCTTGCATTCCGTTGTATCAAAGTTCAGGATGGGTGACAACCTTCTCTTCTTACTAACATCGCAAGGAGATCCAGGATTATCGAAGGAGATCTTCATGCTGGTCGATGGGATACTAGAGCTATAACAAGATGGTTTTGGAATGTTCTTGAGCCAAGAACAAACGTTCTAGGAAATAAGAATATTAGCTGCTAATGTCTCCATGCTCATCATGGTTCGTCGCGTCATTTTAGCTATTACTATTGGAGCTTTCGCAATCGCCATCGGCGGACTGTATGCTCTCCAGCTAGTCTCAACAAACGGAGATGTTACTGGGGGAATCACGAAGCTAACTTGGGAAAGAAATGGTGGATTCGCGGGAGTTGCAGATGAACTCACCATAGATATTGACGGATTTGTCTTATACGATTCCAGTATTTTTGGAAGCTCCGAGATCCTCCTTGATGCGGATGAAGTGGCCGGTCTTATAGCCAGTGCCGAACGAGTTGTTACGGGGGAGATTTATTTCGCCGAGGAAGGTATGGCAGATTTCTTCACATACCGCCTCACGATTCAAACCTTCTTGACCTCGGAACAGGTAGAGTGGGTTGATGAATGGGCATCTGCCGAAACCTTACCTGCGCAATTGATTGAGTTCCAGAGTAAGATAGACAGCATCGTTATGAGGATTCAAGAGAAAGGAGGAGGCACCGAGGAGGAAAGGGCTACTGCTTTAGCAAAGGAATTCGTTCTCCAGGGGCCAACGTTTAGTTTCGACGGAATCCCAGATACGCTTGCAGTCACGGATATAGTAATCTTCGAAAGCTTTCCTCCCCAGTACAGAATCACAATGATATTCGAATCCAGTCACGCTGGGTATGGCAACAGAGAGGGGGAAGTTCTGGCCCAGGTCATTACAAAGCATGAAGTAGTTGTTACAGTGGTTAGGGACATTGTGATCTCGGCTGTCATCGATTTGAAGTGGGATGAGATAGATCAGGTACCAAAGGAAGTTCGTCAACCCCCTTCCTCCTCAGGACCACCTCCGCAGCTCATTCTGTTACACTCTGGTGAAGGATACCAAGGTCTGCAGAGTACTTACTGTTGGGGGGCACTCTGTGTCGATTATGTCTCGGTGGAAATGCGGGAGGACTTGGCCGAGTTGTCCCCGATAGAGGTGACCAAAGGCGCTCGACTGTCCATTAGCGTAGAAGGCCACGACCCTCCTGAAAGATTCTTCATTCAGTTCTATAGCGTCGGTGAAGGGAGTTGGATCGACTCCATCGAAGTCAATAACCGTTCATTCATCGTCGACTTGGATCCTGGGGAGTACTTTCTAATTCTGTCCACGGCATGGGAAATGGAAGGAGATACCTCAAACATCTTTAGAATCACTGTAGCTGAACCTTGAAAAATACCCGTAGAATCTATTTACGGGGACCATCCATTTGTGGCGAAATGATTAAACTACAGTGAGGTGAAGGGGGCCAACATGAAGGGTATGCTGCTTCTCTCCATTGTTTCAGCGGCATCAGTGTATATTCTCATATTTGTGGGAGGACTAGTTACTAGGTTGGGGCTCGGTCTCTCAGCTGGAATAGATTGGCCTATCCCAGCGCAGGGCTTATTCCCTAGCTCCGAGAACTTTCTGGAGTATTTCCACCGTGCCTGGTCTGGCGTTGTTGGACTCTTCATAGTGGGCACGGCGATCTTCGCATGGAGGGGAAGAAGCGGAATTAGTAGGATTGCGCTAATTATGTCATTTGTGACCCTTGTTCTTGTTGGAGCCCAGATTCTATTGGGATGGTTAGTTCTGCAGAGCTACCTACACCCAGTGGTGGTAGCTGCCCATAACAATCTTGCCTCCGCGATCTTTGCGACTTCAATCGCAACCGTGGTTCTATTCACCATGCCTCAGAAAGGCCCATTGCAGCCTGCAGCCGTTCCTTCATGAATACGTTAGACATCACTCTCGTAGTTTCTTGCTTCTTGGTACCCGGTGTAAGTTCATAGAACTTCAAACCTAAAAACCGCTCAATCGATGCGATTGTTATGAGGCAATTGAGTTTATTTCAAAGGCTTTTCTACGCATGAAACAAGGACCGCAAATCCCACAAGGTTTTTCACCGGCCTCGTAACAACTCCAAGTTAGCCCTAGTGGCGCGTTTATCTTTTCTCCAACTCGAACGATTTCATGTTTCATCAAATTCCCAACAGGCATCTCAATTCGGACCCGCTTCTGGACTTGCGTCGCATGCGGCAAAACTCGACTGAACTTGGAATTGAATATCATCTCATTATCGGGGTAAGCGCCTGCTTCTTCCAAGTTTATTCCAGTTGCAATAACACCATACCCGGATGACTCAGCGATTGCGGTAGCGATTGAGAGGAATATTAGATTTCGGGCGGGAACCCATTCATGTGCAAATTCAGCTCCTGACCTCCCTTCTCCGATCGTAGAGATCTCGCGAGACGTATCAAGGAGGGAAGAATGACCAATTTTCTTGAAAAGGTCTGTATCGAAGAAAATAATTCCGACTCTCAAGGCTTTTGCTATTTTCTTTGCAGCCTCATCCTCCTTAGCCTGAGCCCTATGGTGGTATCTGAAGTGAAGAAGCGTAACATCATACCCCTTATCGATCATCATCTTGGCTGCAACCGTACTATCGAGGCCACCAGATGAGATTACGAGAGCTCTGTTATCCCTCTTCGGATTCGATGTCCATAAAGAAACCTCCTCAAGATTTTTTTCTATGTCAATTCGAAGTAGACTATACGGAGATATTTCCCTGATAGGATTTGAATCGAAGAAATTCGTATTTCTGAAGTAATCATCTAGGCTCGAGAAAAAGAGAGCCTCGTTCTTTCTATCATACTCAATGAATAGCGGCTTGTAGTTGCAGGCGAGGAAAAGATCAGTAGGTCGCCTTGAGTCGACCACTCCCAAGGCATAGCTTCCAACTACGTCCTCGAGGAGGATCTGTTTGAGATTTTGGACAGAACCGTCCCAAGAACTCTCAAGCAACGGAGGAATTACGGCACTGTCGATTTTACTGCTACAGTCAAGGCGGTACTTCGCTGCCAATTCCAAATCGTTAGCCACAACTCCGTTATGAGTGATCACGATATTATCACCAAACGGCTGGATATCCTGCTCAGTCTTATGTGAAATAAATTCGGGGGTGGGCTCTGCTCGATTATTATTAATTACAATCGTAGTTGATGAAGAAAAGTGCCCATCCCACTCATTAATGGTGGAGCTTGGCTTACCCAGACGTTTGAATACAATCGGTTCCTTGCCTTCAGAAAATGTTACAATGCCATAAGAGTCTCGTCCACGATCTTCTCCCTCCGTAATCAACGATCTCAGTCTACTCTCTATCTTGAGAAGGCTCTCCTGAGTTCTTTCGCATTTGAACAACAAACAGCCATTAATGCTACACATAGATGATCTCACTATGTCCTTCGCTTGTCTCCGAACAGGGTTATCTGAAGCCGAGGGCTGAACCTGAATCCTTTTTTCTTACATATATCAACTATCCAACGACTTCGCTGCTTCAAAGTTTCTGGGTCTGTTCCTTCCGGCATGAGTATGATGCGGTCGCGAGGTAGATCAAACATATTTATCACCTCATCAAGTTCTTCCAAATCGCCCTGATTACAGATTACAAACTTGAACCACGTTTTACCCGATAAAGCCAACGCCCGAAGAGAATTAGATCTCAATCGTGAGCCGACAAAAACACCGCTGTTGGAGATTTTCGGTGAGGCATTGAATTGATCGATGAGCTTGAGGAGATTAGGTGATGGAGTGATTGAAGCATTAGTTTCGACCTCTATGAAAAAGGAATCAGCTTTTAGAGCTTCTAATATCGGACTCAGTTCGGTCTGATGAATGAGAGGCTCCCCTCCAGTGACTACAAGATGTTTAGAATTGTATCTCTTTATCTCGGTAATGATCTCTTCTTGCGTGAGGGAATCATAGTTTATGCCTTCTATCGCCTTATCTTGGTCCTGCCAAGTATACTTGGTATCGCACCATCCGCATGTCAAATTGCAAAGAAAGGTGCGAAGGAAGACGGCAGGTACTCCAGCATTGATACCTTCTCCTTGAATAGAGTAGAAAATCTCACTAATGGGTATAGTTCTCCGTAGCCCTTGACCTACTACTCTCTGCATTTTCTCCTCCAACTCCGGGGTTTATTGATGGTGGAACGGGTGGAGGTCCACTCACCCACCTAAGATTGGATTGGTTGATAAGAGATATAAGAAGATTTGGGACTCTGGCAGTCCCCTCTAATCTTATGCGGAACTAATCCTAATTGTCTTGATCACAATCCGGTCAATCGGATTATCATTCCCGTCTGTGGGCGCATTAACAATCCTATCGACTACATCCATGCCCTCAATGACCTCGCCAAAGACGGAATACTGTCCATCCAAGAACAAAGAGTCTGACACTACAATGAAGAATTGCGAGCCTGCAGTGTCGGGACCTGAAGGGCTCCTGGCCATTGAGAGAATTCCACGTCTGTGTGGAGTATTGCTAAATTCTGCCTTTATGTTAAATCCTGGCCCTCCCTGCCCATCATTACTCCTGTCTTCATCTTTTGTATTGGGGTCGCCACCTTGAATCATGAATCCTGGGATAACTCGATGGAATGCTGTCCCGTCGTAGAAGCCTTCTTTGGCGAGCTTG
>SDBV01009855.1_pt1 | contig 12614 bp, 11 predicted proteins | sample 2277081 | NCBI WGS metagenome assembly SDBV01 (sample SAMN10402039, study PRJNA504765) | marine sediment metagenome | isolation source: marine sediment core GS10_PC15, 223 cmbsf | place: Arctic Ocean: Southern Knipovich Ridge | collected 2010
GGGCAGCTATACTCCGCCGGCGGTCAGCTTCCCCCCAGTTGCCGCGGGAAGTGCCGCGGCAAGCCTTGCGATCAGTCGGGCCTGCGCCGTGTGGCGATTTGAGAGGAAATCATGCCCGTCAGCCTGAGGACACAGCCCAGTATTCCACGCGGGGGCAGCAATTCACCCAGTATCAGGCGACCGACGAGTCCGGCGAATACGCCTCCTAAGCTCAATATGATGGCGGCGTGGGTCGGGTTGGCTTTTTTTTGCGCAACTACCTGCAGCGTGTAGGCGATTCCCACGGAGCACAAGCCGCCGTACAGGATCGGCACGGCGGCATCCAGGATCATGTTCGGTTTTACGGGCTCGCTGATGAGGCCCGCGATCAGGCTCAACACGGAGCAGACGGCGAACTGAACGCAGGCCAGTTGTATGGCGTCCGCCTTCGGTGAAAAGCGGCCTACAAGCTGGACGTGAGCAGTCCAGAAGAACGCGCTCAGGAGAACGAGCAGATCTCCGCGGGATACGGTAAAAGATTCGGTTACGCTCAGGAAGTAGAGACCGGTCAGGGCGAGCCCGACCCCGACCCAACGCTGCCAACCGGCTTTCTGACCCCACAGCAGCCCCGTGAGCGGCACCAGCACGACGTACAGCCCCGTGATAAATCCCGCCTTGCCTGCAGTGGTGTAGACAATGCCGATCTGCTGGAGAGACGATCCCATAAACAGCACGAAGCCCAACACCACACCGTAACCCAACATGGCTTTAGGGATCCCGGGACCCTGACGCTCGCCTGTCGGGTGCGCGCTCCGCGTCCGGAGTTTAGACCGGATGTAGATAAGGGGTACAAGAGAAAGAGAGCCCAGAGCGAAACGTATGCCATTGAAGATGAACGGGCCCAGGAACTGCATGCCCGCTCGCTGAGCTACAAACGCAAAACCCCATATGGCCGATGTCAGCAGCAGAAGGCCGTCGTTTCTGAGGTGTCTGATGTTCATCCGGCTTTGCGCACCTGATCTAGTTCGTCGCGGGTCGGCCTGAGCGGGATAGCGGGAACGCGTCGCCTATTTTCTGAGATAGGTCAGCTCCTCCGGAAGGGGCAGATTGTTGCCAAAATCGTCTTCACCGTAGTTGTTTTTCGCCAGGACCTTGATGTCCTCCAACACGCGCCGGTCCCCGGAAAAGGCGACGCTGATATCCATCTCGACGTTCTGCGTGTCCTGAAACGAATGCAGGAACTTGCTTTCCTCCGCCAGGTTGAGGGACGCCGTTGCCAGATAAACCACCGTTCAGGATATGGAGGAGAATGTAACCCAGGCCGGAAAACAGCTTGATCGGCGCCACGAGTTGCCTGAAGGGATACCAGGACTGATTATATCGTACGCCGTAACCGTCCAGCAGTTCCTCCAGTTTCGTGGCCTCCGACAGCAGGTCCCCCAAGAGAGGCCGCGTAAAACAGGCCTTGCTGCCGACGTTGCGCGAGGCAAAGCTCGCAAGCTGCATCAACTCTTTGGATCGATCGTTGATTAGGGAGCGGAATGCCATTTCCGAAATAATTTGTTCAGCGTTCATTACGGGCCACCTCGGCATCGCGACACCGCCCAACGGTTTCAATGGGGTCCTGCAATCCGATACGCCGGCTCACGGCCAGATACCGGGGATAGGCTCTCCGCAAAACTTGCACTTTCTCTGCCTCACATTGATCTCGACAACCATGTACCCCGCCCGCCGGATGATCGTTTTCCTGCAATTCGGGCAAAAGGTGTTTTCTCCCTCGTGGCCCGGGATGTTGCTGATATAGACATACTCCAGACCTTCGGCCAATGCCGTTGACCTGGCTCTCTCGAGAGTCGCAACCGGCGTGGGAGGCAGGCCGGTGAGCTTGTACAACGGATAAAAGCGTGCGAAATGCATCGGGGTGTCCGCGCCCAACTCCCGCTTGACCCAGCGGCACATCTCCCTTATTGCGGGAATCCCGTCGTTCTTTGTCGGGATGACCAGGTTCGTTATCTCGAGGTGGACTTTTTGGCTCTTCAGCGTTTTCATTGCTGCGAGCACGGGCGCGAGATATCCGCCGCTTAGTTCCCGATAGAATGGGTCCGTGAAGCCCTTTAGATCGATATTGGCCGCATCGAGCAGTTTTCCGAGCCTCTCGAGCGGAAGCCGATTGATGAAGCCATTTGAATGCATCAGATTCAAGAGGCCGCCTTTCTTGGCCAGGCGGCTCGTATCCAGCGCGTATTCGTAAAACACGGCCGGTTCCGCGTATGAGTACGCAACGGATTCAGCGCGCATCTCTTTGGCCTTCACGATCACCATCTCCGGCGGGACGTCGTAGCTGTAGACATCCTCCGGAGAGGCCTGAGAAAGCGCCCAGGCCTGGCAACACTTGCAGCTCAAATTGCACCCGGCGGTTGCGATCGAAAAGCAGGTCGTAGATGGAAGCACGTGAAAAAAGGGTATCCTCTATCGGGACGAAATCGAGAGCGCATGGATTTCCGTACACGAGGCTGTACAGCCTGCCCTTGCGGTTTTCCCGTACCTTGCAAAGGCCTCTCTTGCCCTGCGCCGATACGGCACCGCAGGGGGCACAGCTCGCACTGGACCAGCCCGCCGTCGAGCTCTGTGTACCAGGGGGACAGCTTTGTCTTGATGAGCCCTTTGTTGACCGGTTGCGCGTGGGCGGGCCGGGCTAATCCCAACAGGCCGTAGAGTGAGAACGCGCAGAAGCTCTTTCCGCAAAACCACAGGAAGTCCCTGCGCGTCAGCCGGCGTTCGGATAACTCTCCATCCCGCCCTGCGTTACCCACTCTGACAGACTATATCGGATTGGTTTTGCAGTCAATGGTTCCTTGAAGCATGACACCTCCCCAAGCGTCGTGTGATGTCCGGCAGACCAAGGCCGCCGTTGTTGCTCGGCCGGCACCCGGGCGTCTTTAAAAAAAGGGCCGGGTGTTGTACAATACGGCTGCAAGCAACTGAGATGAACTGGATAGAAACCGCTATAAAATCACGGAGTGTTTATTATGAGCTTAACACGCCGGGAGTTTCTAAAGAATTTGCTTGTCATGGGAGGGGCGTTACCGCTCTCTCCCGTGCCGATTCACGCCAAACCACAAGACAGCAAAAATCGATGGGTTCCGGCTTATGCCAGATTGGAGCAGGAAGGGCGATTGGCCCGCAGGATCGAACAGGCCTATGCGATCTTCGAGAACTGCCGGTGCTGCCCCAGACAGTGTGGGGTGAACCGGCGCGAGGGCATAAAGGGCTTTTGCCGCGCGCCGTACAAAGCCGTGATCTACAGCTTTCACCCTCACTTTGGTGAAGAGATACCCCTGGTAGGCAGGAGCGGGTCCGGCACCATTTTCTTCTCCAACTGCAACCTCCGCTGTGTCTTCTGTCAGAACTGGCCTATCGCTCATGAAGGGCGCGGAAAAGAGGTCACGGACGCAGACCTGGCCGACATGATGTCAGTTTCCAGCGCGATGCCTGCCAGGGAAGTCCAGCCTACATCACCGTCGTCAAAATGAACGTATACGGCGTTGCCGACTATGTTCGCCACCCTGCCGGGATACATCCCGCCGCTACCCCACCGTGCATATACCTTTGTGCCGATTTCTAGCCAAAAGTCGACAATTAGCGCGCTAGGCACGAGAGACTGCGAGCCATCCTCGAAAATTATCAAAAACGCGCCGCCCTTTACAGTGTCGTCGTATTCCACGGCCGTTCCGAAGTAATACATCCCGTCGTCTTGCCAATAGGCTACCACCGAATCTCCGATTTCGGCGAAGGCCGCAGCTGAAAGCAATGTGAGACAAAGGATTGCGGAACCCACTTTTGTTGCGTAAGGCATTTTTCTTTCCTCCTGACCAGACATCACACTACAATAATAGCACAAAAAATGCTGTTACAGCAGGCGCACCGCGGGTCCCGGCCGTATCCGCCGGCCGCTGTTTGGAACTGGGCAACAGCGAAAGAAGTGCCTCACTCGCCGATTTTTTTGCTGAAAATGTGTTACAATTGTGACGATAATAACATATAAGACAAAAATTTGGAGAATATGGAAGATGAAAAATGATTGAGCGAGATGAAGTTCTTACTATTCCGCAGGCCGCCAAATACTGTGCGGTTGACAGGATGAGCATGTGGCGGTGGGTAAAGGCGGGCAACATCAGAGTATCCCTCACACCCGGTGGTCACCACAGGATCCTTCGGGAAGATCTGGAAGCCTTTCTTATAGAAAAGGGGATGTATCCCCTGGCCCGAAAGCAATTCCCGCTGAAAAGGATACTGATAGTAGACGATGATGTGTCCATTCAGCGAGTCCTCTCAAAAATGCTTACGGATCTTAAATATGAAACAGAGGCGGCCTCAGACGGTTTTGAGGCCGGGATCAAAGTTATGCAGTTCAAGCCGGACCTTATGATACTGGATCTGGTCATGCCGGGGATGGATGGATTCGAGGTTTGCAGCTTGATAAAGGCAAATTCATCGACATCGCATATCAAAATATTGGCCTTTACCGGCTATGACACCGAAGAAAGCAGAGAGAAAATCCTGCGAGCCGGCGCGGATGCCTACATGGGAAAACCTGTAGAGCGTGCTGTATTGCTATCCAAAATAGAAGATCTTCTTGGCTGCCATAGAAAGCGTCGGGCGGCAAGAAAACCTCAACCTCTGAAATCAGTGTAAGCACAAAAAAAATGGAATGGGGGCAAGTAATGCACGATCAAAAAAAACCGAGAGAACAGCTTGTAAGCGAGCTGATGGAGTTGCAGCAGAGGCTTGCGGACGTGGAAGCATCAGATATCGGCCGGAAAAAGAAAATTGAGCAGCTCGAACGTGAAATCGCCGGACATATGCAGGGGCAAGAGAAAAGTCGGCAGTCCAATGTCGCTGTGGAAACTGCCCTGACAGGGATAATAACAGCGGATATGAAGGGCAATATTACATACGCCAATAGTGCTGCCGCCAGAATGTGGGGATACGACAGCCCGTCGGAGATGATTGGTTTAAATGCTGTGGATAGGCATCCGGTGCGAGCTCGTGCGAAAGCTGAACAGATATTAAGAATTCTACGGCAAGAAGGCATATATTTTGAGCCCCATGGATTGCCATGCATAAGAAAGGATGGGTCGGAGTTTGTCGCCGGTGTGAGATCATCTCTTATTCGCGATAATTCAGGAAAAGCAGTTGGCGTGGTTGGGTCTTTTATCGACATCACCGATCGCATGCGGGCCGAGACGGAGCTCAAAATAAGAAACGACATCAACGAGCTGTTTCTGACAACTCCCGATGATCGGGTATTTGCCGAAGTACTCACTTATATCAGAGAAGCCTTTGCGAGTGAATTCGGGACCTTTGGCTATTTTGAGGAGCATGGCTCGTTTGTCACCCCGGCCATCACAAGGGCGGCATATTGGGAAAAATGCAAAACCCCGGAGAAGCAGACCGTGTTCGCGAAGGGCGTCTTCAAAGGTCTGTGGGCCAGGGCGACTGAGGAAAAGAAAACTCTGTACTGCAACTCCGGACCGTTCAAGCCCCCTGGCGGGCATGTGCCTGTTGAAAATACGATCGTGGCACCGCTGGTTTACCGGAACAAAGTGATAAGCGCTATTCGCCTCGCCAACAAGGCCGGCGGGTACAACAGTGACGACAGGGCGCTTTTGGATTCAGTTGTGAGAAACATCGCGCCTGTACTGCATGCAAGGATTGAGCGGAATCGCGGAGAGAAACAACGCAGGCAGATTTTGGCGGAAAAGGAAAGACTCGTAAATGATTTAGAGGAGCGCGTCAAGGAACTGCATTGTCTCTATGGCCTCTCTGAGTACAGCACACTGACCGATATTTCAATCGAAGAGATGCTGAACAAAGCCGTGTCTGTTTTACCTCAGGCCTGGCAATACCCGGAAGCTACAGGCGCCAGAATAGCCTTTGGCGGCAAGGTATTTGAAACAAAAAACTTTGCAAAGGCTAAATGGCTTCAATCTGCCGACATCAGGATAGATGGAGAAATCGTGGGCGTTGTGGAAGTGTGTTATCTAAAAGAAAAACCTGCATTGGGTGAGGGCCCATTTCTGAATGAAGAGAGGAAGCTAATCAATACTGTTTCCGAGGGGTTGGGAAAAGCAATACAGCATGACGAGTTGGAAAGGCACCAGAGGCTTTCGGCTCAAATATTGGAGCTGCTCAATCGTTCGCCTGAAGCAGGCAGCCCAATCCACGACATCCTGCTCGCTCTAAAGCAGCTTTCCGGCTTCGAGGCTGTCGGCATTCGCCTGCGTGAGGGTGAAGACTTTCCATATTACGAGGCAAGCGGGTTCTCGGCCGATTTCGTAGCGGCGGAAAGGTGTCTCTGCAGTCAAGACGATAGAGGTGATTTGATCCGGGACTCGGAAGGTAACGCGATTCTCGAATGCATGTGTGGAAATGTCATCCGTGGCAGGACCGACCCATCTCAGCCCTTTTTTACCGAGGGCGGCAGTTTCTGGACGAATTCGACCACCCGGCTTCTCGCAACAACGACAGACAAGGATCGGGGCGCCCACACGCGAAACCGCTGCAATGCGCAGGGCTACGAATCTGTTGCCCTCATACCGCTGCGTTCGGGTAAAGAAAACATCGGACTGCTTCAGCTGAATGACAGCAGGCCGAACATGTTCAGGCTCGAGATGATTCGCAATTATGAGCAAATAGGCGCCAGTATCGGCATAGCATTGCAACGGAAAAAGGCGGCCGGTGAGCTCGATCGTGCACACAGGCAGTTGAAAGTCAGAGCGTCGGAGCTGGAAATGGCTAATTCAGAGCTCTCTCAATATGGCTACGTTGTCTCCCACGATCTACGCGCCCCCCTCAGGGCGATACAAAATTACGCCGAATTCCTGCACGAGGACCTGGCGCAGAGCCTGACGGGTGAGCAGAAGGGTTATCTGGACGGGATGCTTACAGCGTGTGGAGAGGCTAACATCCTGGTCGAAGATCTTCTGAGTTTCTCACAGATCGACAGACCTGAGGGGCATGACGAGTCGATCGAAGTCGGTGAGGTTATCAAGGATATCTTGAAAAGCCTTGGGCTTTCGAGTGAAATCGAGATAGTGCTGGAAAAAAACTGGCCTGTCATCAAGACCTCGCGAGTCCTGTTGCAGCAGATCTTTCAAAATCTCATTGTCAACGCCGCCAAGTTCAATGTTTCCCGGCCGAAACGTGTGGAGCTGGGCTTTAGGCCTGCAGAAGGCAACGCCTGTGAGTTTTTTGTACGCGATAACGGTATCGGTATCGATCGACGATATCATGAAAAGATTTTCCGCGTTTTTGAGAGGCTGCACACGAGCAGGGAGTACGAAGGCACGGGCATCGGGCTGGCTATTGTAGAAAAATCGGCAGCAAAGTTGCAGGGCTCGATCCGTGTCGAATCGGACCCGGGCAAGGGAAGCACTTTTTTTGTAACAATTCCCTGTGGGGAAGAGGAGGAAATAGATGAATGAGAGGCCTTTCGTCGTCCTTTTAGCCGAGGACAATGAGCATGATATCGTAACTATAAAACGGGCGTGGAAGAAAAATCACATTGCCAACCCTCTGCATGTGGTCAAAGACGGGCAGGAGTGTCTCGACTACATCTACCGCAGGGGAGGCTACGCCGAGGCCGGCGCCGCCCCCAGGCCTGGTATCCTGCTGCTTGACATCAAGATGCCGAAGATGGGCGGTCTTGCCGTGCTCGAGCATATCCGCAATGACAAAGCGATCAACAATTTGCCGATCATCATTCTTACCACCTCCAGGGCGGAACTGGATCGGTTCACCAGCTATGAGAGGGGCGCCACTGCCTATGTCACGAAGCCGGTGGGGTTTGAAAACTTCTCCAAGGCAATCGTTACCATCAACCGTTTCTGGGAACTGGTTGAGCTGCCGGAGATTCAAAATGAGCTCGAGTAAGAAGTCCCCGACAATTCGTGTCCTGATCGTTGAAGACAACGAGCACGACCGGAAGGCATATCGCCGTGCTGTCAGGGACGCGAGCGGCAAAGTAGACTTCAGGGTAACCGAGTGCGAGAGAGCCGAGCAAGCTCTGGCGCTGCTCGAAAATAAAGCCGCTTCTTTCGACTTGATCCTCACCGATCACAAGCTGCCCGGGATGTCCGGGCTGGAGCTCTGCAGAGAATTGTTGGGGCGCGATTATTCAGGACCCATAGTGTTGACAACCGGCGCCGGCACCGAGCAGCTGGCCCTAAAAGCCTTAAAGGCGGGTGTGAACGATTACATCATTAAAGATGACGATCGGGGCTACCTCGATCTTTTGCCCGCGAAGCTTCTCGAAGTGGTGCAAAAGCACAACGAGCATGCGGCCAGGATAAAGGCTGAGGAGGCGCTGAAAGAGTCGGAAAAAAAATACCGCGCGTTGTTCGAGGGAAGCCGCGATGGGATCGTGCGCATGGACATGACAGGCAGCATAAGAGAGTTCAATGGCGCTTTTGTGAAAATGCTGGGTTACTGCAAAAAAGAGCTGCCGGCGAAAACCGACGCTGAGCTGACACCGGAAAAGTGGCGTTCTCGAGAATCGCGAATAATGAAAGCACAGGTATTGAAGAAGGGGTATTCGAAGCTCTATGAGAAAGAGTACCTGAAAAAAGACGGAACTCTGGTGCCGGTGGTACTGAGACGGTATCTTGTTAGGGGCGACAACAACGAACCTTCCGGGGTATGGGCCTTTGTGAGCGATATTTCCGAGCGGAAAAAGGCGGAACTGGAGTTGCTCGACCGCAAGGAGTTCACCGAGAGGATTCTGGACAACCTGCCGATCGGTTTGGTGGTGCTTTCGATCGACACAGGCAAGCTGTTGTACATGAATCGGAAGTTCGTGGAGATAAGCGGTTGCCCAAAAAAAAGCATGCCCGATGGCGAAAAAATCTTGCGCTGCTTGTTTCCTGACCCGACGGGAAGAAAAGAAATCAGAAGAAAAATCAGTGAAGCAATTGCTGCTGACGATGATGCCCCGACTCAAACTGAAGAGCTGGTAATAATGGCGAAAGACGGCGCTAAGAAAAATATCACAGCCAATATGATCCTGTTGAGAACGCAGAAAATGATGATATTCACAATCATCGACACGAGCGAGCTCAAACTTCTTCAATCTCAGCTGATTCGGTCTGAGCGACTGGCTGCGACCGGGCAGCTTGCGGCTTCTATTGCGCACGAGATCAATTCCCCTCTGCAGGCCATAACACTTATGCTGAGCGAGCTCACCGATAAACACGGGGCCGGTGACGACCTGTCCGCGGGCTTTTGTTTGCTGAAAGACGCCTATGAAAGCATACGCGAGACGGTAAGAAACCTGCTTGATCTGAACCGCCCTGGGACCGAACAGCAAGTGCTTGTTGGTGTCAACGAAATCATCGAAAAAACTGTCAAGCTTCTGGATGGTTACCTGAAAAAAAACAAAACAGAGATCATTTTGCGCCTTTCCCGAAAAGTCCCCCCGGCATTCGTTTCACCCCGGGAGCTTGGGCAAGTTTTTATAAACCTGATGACCAACGCTGTCGAGGCAATGGTGGGTATTTCCGGACCTGGAGAGAAACGCAAGGTTTCAAAAGATGCGAAAAACGAAATCGCCATTCAGACAAAATTGAAAAAGACAGCAATCGTCATGACAGTTTCCGACACCGGCCCCGGGATCGAGGCTGGGGACATTGATTATGTTTTCGATCCCTTCTACACCAGAAAAAAGAAAATGGGCATAGGAATAGGCCTTTCAACATGTCTGCAAATAATTGAAAGTTACGGTGGCACGATAACAGCGAAAAATGGGGCCGAAGAGAACGAAGGTGCTGTTTTCACCGTCAAGCTGCCGATTGTCTCAGACAATCCTGTGCTCGAGGAGTAGATACCATGAAGAAATACGATATATTGCTGGTCGATGACGATCGTTTCGTAATCGAGACTCTTGGCAATTATCTAAAAGAGCTGGGGTACATGGTGACTAGCGCCGAAAACGGCGAGTCAGCTATCAGAGAGTTAGCCAAGAGAGATTTTGAGCTGGTTATTACCGATCTTGTCATGGGGCGAGTCGACGGTTTGAGCGTCTTGAAAAAGGTAAAGCAGGTAAACCCGCGTTCCATGGTAATGATACTCACCGGATACGGAGAGCTTACCTCTTCTATCGATGCTTTGAGGATGGGTGCTGATGATTACCTGTTGAAACCATGTGAGCGGGAGCAAATAAAGAAGCGGGTGGAAAGTTGTCTCGAAAAGCACGAGCTTCTAAAGAGAATCAAACTCTATGAGACTATTATACCGGTTTGCTGCATATGCAAAAAAATCAGGGATGATGCGGGAAGAGAGCCCGGGACAGGCCAATGGGTTGAGTTAGAGCGATACCTTTTAAGGAGGGCGGGAATAAAGGCATCACACAGCTACTGTCCTGATTGCTTAAGGAGAGTTGCCGAAGAGAACGGGATAGCTTGATATTTCGATGAGCGGCAATCTTGCCAAACGTCGAAAGGACATTTAGGATAGACTGTGCCGTGAAGCTTGGAGATGGGGTGCGCCCGGCGCAAAGCGAGGGCGCGATAAGGAAACAGAGTTATGACACATGCCGATGTTATCTCCCGCATAGCCGGACGCCTCGTTCCGGAACGGGTAGAGCGGCTCAAAAGGCGGGTCAGAGACGCTATGGAAAGCCCGCCGGTGCCGTGGGTGTGCCCGGCGCGAATCTCGGAAACGTATGCAGGTGAGCCGCTGGCGGTGCGCAAGGCCAGGGCCATCGCGCTCAAGTTGTCCCGTATGCCGGTTGATCTCTGGCAGGACCAGTTCATCGCCGGGTCGATGACCCTCGAGCATCCGCGTCTGCACGCCGAGAAGGGTCTTCCCGCCTATGCCGCGGAACACGAGCAGAGAGAAGCCGAAGCCCTCGGGTTGAGCACAAAATCCGTTTTCGGTCACGTAGTCCCAAATTACACCGCTCTGCTGGAAAAGGGGCTCTCCGGTATCCGGTCCGAGGTCGAATCCCAGCGCGCCAACGCCGAAGATGACGTTCAGGCGGCCTTTCTGGGTTCCGTTGCAATAGCTCTCGACGCGGTGACGGCTTTTGCCGGGCGGCTGGCTCTGCGCTGCGAAACCGAAGCGGGCGGAGTGGCCGGTGAAGAACGCGCTACAGAGTTGAGGCAGATGGCGGCTAACCTGCGGCGTGTGCCCGACCGTCCGGCGCAGACGTTCTGGCAGGCTCTGCAGTCGGTGTGGCTGCTGCACATGATATTCCACTGCACTATGAACGGCAACGCGCTCGGGCGTCCGGATCAGTATCTCTGGCCCTATCTCGAGCATGACCTGCGAGAGGGCTCGATCGACCTGGATCAGGCCGCGGACCTGGTCGATTGCTTCTGCCTGAAATTCAACGAACGGGCGCAGACTACCGTAGAGCAGATGCCCGACGCGCGCGCGGACGATCAGCCCGACGTGGCTCAGCGAGCTCGAGGGGGAGTTTCCCCCATCGACCCCGGCCTGCGTACCCGCCACTTTTACTCGTCACAGACGCAAACGGGCCGCGACAGTCTGGATGCCACCAATCACTGGCTGCAGAATGTCGTGATCGGCGGGATCAGGCCTGACGGCTCGGACGGCACGAACCCGATGACCTACCTCTTGTTGGAGAGCTACCGTCGCAATCGAATGACAAACCCCGTCATGACCGTACGCCTGCACAAGGGCTCGAGCGACAGCTTCGTGCGCAGCGTGTGCCGCGTGCTGAAAGACGGCGGCGGCATGCCGGCCATGTTCAACGACGAGATAATTCCGAAGGCTTTGGAAAAGATCGGGATTCCCGCCGCCGATGCGAGGGACTACAGCAACGACGGCTGCTGGGAGGTAATCATCCCCGGCCGCACGGACTTCATGTTTCAACGTCTTAGCTTGATGCTCTGTCTCGAGTGGGCCCTCAACCGGGGTGTCTCACGGATTGACGGTCAGCGGCACGGCCCGGACACCGGCGACCCGAGGGCTTTCGGGAGCTTCGAGCATGTTTGGCAGGCTTTCGCCAAACAGCTCGATGCCATGATCGGCAGGGTCGTGCGCCACGTAACCCTGTCCGTCGACGACCGCCACCGCATCGCCCAGGTTAAAGCCTTCTAATCCGAGATGCCTCCGATGGGAACGGAATGCCGGAGGCAGGATCCGGTTGAGAAAGGCGCCGGTCTTTGTCCGCTCGCCCGGAAGCTGCCCAAACTGGACGGGAAGGGCGCGATTGTTGGATTCACGTTGTTGCCCGAACAAGAGGCGCTGTTTGCGGCTGCGGAGGTTGGTGATGGCAGCTCCTGAGATCGAGTTTTTCAACGATGCGTGGGCCAAGCAGCGGCGCTATGTAGAAGTCGCCGGCTTCGTCGAGTCCGTGCGTCTCGAGGTGCGCGTGGCTCCCGTGCCAGACCGCCGTTGCGCGGTGTCGGTAGCGCGTGCTGGCGCCGAGCATCTTGCTGAGGAGGATCGTCGAGAGGTTGTTGACGATCTGGATCGTTCCGACCGTCGCAATCGAGACCGGCGCCGGCCGTATGCAGTTGACGACCGTGCCCTCAGGGGCGATCAGCGAGATCGGCCGGGTGACGCCCTCGTTCCAAGTGACGTCCCAGGCGAGCAGCGGGAAGATGGGG
>SDBV01009856.1_pt1 | contig 12613 bp, 7 predicted proteins | sample 2277081 | NCBI WGS metagenome assembly SDBV01 (sample SAMN10402039, study PRJNA504765) | marine sediment metagenome | isolation source: marine sediment core GS10_PC15, 223 cmbsf | place: Arctic Ocean: Southern Knipovich Ridge | collected 2010
CACCGAGGAGCAGATCCGCGGCACACTGCGGGACCTGGCCGGGCAAAAGGTCAAACAGGCGTTCGTCCATCCCCGCCCCGGGCTGATGACGCCTTATCTGGGCCCCGACTGGTTCCGGCTCTGGAAGGTCGCCCTGGATGAGGCCCGGCGGCTGGACATGAACATCTGGATCTACGACGAAAACTCCTACCCTTCGGGCTTCGCCGGCGGGCTGGTGCCCGAGGCGATGCCCGAGTCGCGCGGCCGGGGACTGCACTTCGCGGAAGTAAAGCGGGTAGACAAACCGGGCGACGAAGTGCTGGCCGTCTATCGTTTGACCGACGACGCCTCCGAGAACGTCACCCAAAAGGCCAAGGCGGGCGAGAAGCTGCCCGAGGGACGATACCTGGTCGCCTCGATTCGACTGGCGCCCAGCGGCGGATGGTTCGGCGGAAAGTACTACGTGGACCTGCTCCATCCGGGGGTCACGGAGAAATTCATCGAGATCACCATGGGCGCATACAAGCGCGAGCTGGGCGACCATTTCGGCAAGCGGCTGCCCGGCTGGTTCACCGACGAGCCGCACCTGGCCCCCGCCGGAGGACTCCACTGGTCGGACCGCCTGCCGCGGGACTTCAAGCGGCGCTGGGGGTACGACCTGATGGACCACCTGCCCAGCCTGGTCCGCCCGGTGGGCGATTGGAAGCGGGTGCGGCACAACTACTACCAGTTCCTCCTGGAAGAGTTCATCGAGCGCTGGGCCAGGCCGTGCTACGAATACTGCGAGAAGCACAACCTGGAGTTCACCGGCCACTACTGGGAGCACGGCTGGCCGGGCGCCGGACACGGCGGCGACAACATGGCCATGTACGCCTGGCACCAGCGGCCGGCGATCGACTGCCTGATGAACGACTACAACGAGGGTGTCCACGCCCAGTTCGGCAACGTCCGCGCGGTCAAGGAGCTATCCAGCGTGGCCAACCAGCTCGGGCGGAAGCGGACGCTCTGCGAGGCCTACGGTGCCGGCGGCTGGGACCTGAGGTTCGAGGACATGAAGCGGATCGGCGACTGGCTCTACGTGCTGGGCGTGAACACGCTGGACGAGCACCTTTCTTATATCACCATCCGCGGCGCCCGAAAGCGCGACCATCCCCAGTCGTTTTCCTATCACGAGCCGTGGTGGGAGGCGTATCACGTGATGGCCGAGTATTTCACGCGGCTGTCGCTGGTTCTCTCCAGCGGAGAGGAGATCAACCCGGTGCTGGTGATCGAGCCGACCACCACCGCGTGGATGTATCAGGGCCACGGGCATCTCAACGAAATCGGCAACAGCTTCCAAAAGCTAGTGACCGATCTGTCGAAGGACCAGGTCGAGTACGACATCGGCTGCGAGGACATTATCGGCCGAGAGGGGACGGTGATGGCTCGTCAGTTTCGCGTGGGACGCCGGGGATACGATCTGATCGTACTTTCACCGCAGACGGAGAACCTCAACGCGAAAACGATGGATCTGCTCGAATCCTACGTCGGCCTGGGGGGGCGAGTTCTCTGTTGCGGCTCGCCGCCCAGCCACGTCGACGGCAGGCCCTCGGACCGTGGCCGGAAACTCGCGCGGCGCCCCTCGTGGAAGCAAGTCGACACGCGGCAAGCGATCGATTTGGCCGGGAAGCGCTCGCGGCGCGGCCTGGCTATCGAGCGTGAGGAGGGTGATCAGGGCATCCTTTTCCACCATCGCCGACGGTTGGATGACGGCGAACTGCTGCTTCTGGTGAACACCAGCATCGACTCGCCCTCCTCCGGCGTGATCGAGTCGGCGGCACTCGGCCTCCAGCGGTGGGACCCGCAGTCGGGCACGATCGGCCCGTACCCCTTCACGTCCGGAACCAAGGGGGGGATCAAGGCGACTTTCGAGTTGCCGCCGTGCGGAAGCCTGCTGCTTTTTCTGCCCGATACGCGGCGCAAGCCGGCGCCCGAAGCGGCGGTGAACACGACCAGGTGTCGGCCGGGCGGGTCGATGGAAATCCGGCGCGCGGGACCCAACGTGCTCACGCTGGACTACGTCGACGTGACGGCCGGCGGCGAGACGAAAACGGACGTCTACTTCTACCAGGCCAATCGATTTGCCTTTCAGAGCAACGGCATGGACGGTAATCCGTGGGACAGCGCCGTGCAGTTCCGCGACGAGCTGATCACCAAGAAGTTTCCGCCGCAAAGCGGGTTCCAGGCCACGTACAAGTTTACGATCGAGGACCGGGTGCCGGACCCGCTTCAGATTGTGATCGAACGCCCCGATCTGTATACGATCACCTGCAACGGCAAGCCGGTAACGGCCGAAAAAGGCGCGTGGTGGCTCGACAAGGCGTTCGGCAAGCTCAACCTCGCCAAGGCCGCCAAGGTGGGCCAGAACGCGGTGACGATCAAGGCCTCCCCGTTTACGATCTACCACGAGTTGGAGTCGGCCTACGTGCTGGGCGACTTCGCCTTGAAGTCGGCCGAATCGGGCTTTGTGATCGTGCCTGAGGCCCCGCTGAAACTGGGCCCCTGGAACGACCAGGGCCATCCGTTTTTTGCCAAGGGCGTGGCCTACACCCAGAGATTCGAGGTGCCGCGGCCCTCGGGTCGATACGTCGTATCGCTGCCCGACTGGTACGGGAGCGTGGCCAAGGTGAACGTCAACCGCAAGTTGGCCGGCTACATCGCCTATCGGCCCTGGGAACGTGACGTAACCGAGCTGATCACCCCGGGCACGAACGTGGTGGAAGTGGTCGTAATCGGGACGTTGAAAAACACGCTGGGCCCGCACCACAACGGCCCGGTGGTCGGCCGAGCCTGGCCGCACATGTTCCGCGTGGCCCCCGCGACTGGCCCGCCGCCGGGCAAGAAGTATCACACCCTGGATTACGGATTGTTTGAGCCGTTCGTGTTGAAGTGCGTGGGGCGGTAAGAACCCGCGTCGCAATAAGTTGACGAAATCGAATCTCTGTAGGAGGCGACTCCAGTCGCCGATTTGCCGGAAAACGGGGCCTCAATCGGCGACAGGAGTCGCCTCCTACAATCACCAAAATCGTCAAGTTATTTTGACGCGGGTCCTAGGCGGCCTTGGCGCGGATCTTCGGCGTGGCTTCCGTTGCCCGGGGGAGCTTGATGGTGCTGCGCGATGGGCCGCGGCGTTCGGATGTGATTCCGCGTTTGGTGGTGGAGAGGAAGTGGTAGAACTGGGCGGCCGGACCGTCGTTGAAGTCGGACTTCAGCCGCTGGAGGATCTCGGCCCAGGCCAGCTCGCTGCGATAGATCACCCGATAGGCGGCCTTCAATTGCCGGATCGCCTCCAGGTCGAATCCCGCCCGACGCAGCCCGATCTGGTTCAGCCCGACCACCAGGCTGCTGAGTCCGTCGACGGTCACAAAGGGCGGTACGTCCTTGACGAGGTGGGCCTGCCCGCCCAACATGGCCAAGGTGCCGACGCGGCAAAACTGGTGAACGGCCGCCGCGCCGGAGAGGTATGCCCGGTCTTCCAGCGTCACGTGCCCGGCCAGCATCACGTTGTTGGTGAGGATCGTATGGTTGCCCAGGCGGCAGTCGTGAGCCACGTGTGAGTTGACCATCAACAGGTTGTTGTCGCCGATGACCGTGGCGCTGTCCGCTTCCAGCGCCCGGTGGACCGTAACGTTCTCGCGGATGGTGTTTCCCGATCCGATCACCACTCTGCCGGGCCTGTCCGGCGTGTGTACGTGCTGGGGAAATCCACCCAGGACCGCGCCTTCGAAGACGCGATTGTGCGGTCCCAGCGTGGTTCCGGCCTTGACCACCACGTGACTCTCCAGGATGCAACCGTCGCCGATGGTCACGTTGGGCTGAACGACGCTGAAGGGACCGATTTGGACGTTGGAGCCGATTTCCGCCTGGGGACTGATGGCGGCCAACGGATGAATGCTCACGGAGATAACCTCAAGGGGGTGGGGGCCGGGATCTTGCCCGACTCAGATTCTGGGGGCCGAAGACCGGCGAGGCGGCCAGAGCCTTTATCGGTTACCTGAGCAAAGCCCATCCAACCCGATGCAACGATCGGGGCGACTTTCCTGCCTCTGCCACTTGAAACCCCACTAAAGGCGAGTGGCCGGCCGGAAAGGGGACGGGGCCAATTCGTGTGCAGCACGCGGCGGGCCGTTGGGGGCAAATTGGACCTGTCCCCTTTTCGGCCCCCACCCCTGGCCGTTGGGTGACTAACTGGGTAAACTGTTATATTGGTGCTTTTTCCCGACTAATCCGATCTCTTGGCGGAGCTGACCCGCGATGGCTAGTGTAGAGCAGAGGTACGACGAGGCGATAGAACTTCAGGAGACGGGCAAGTTGGAGGAAGCCGTGGGCAAGCTCGAGTCGCTGGCGGCCGAGGCCCCCGACTACGCCCTGGCGCATGCCGGACTGAGCGCTTTCTACAGCAGGCTGGACCGCCACGAAGAGGCGATCGAGCACGCCCAAAAGGTCTGCGAGTTGGACCCGGAGGACCCATTCAGCTTCATGGCCATGAGCATGATCTGCCAGAAGGCCGGCCGCACGGCCGAGGCAGAAACGGCGCTGAGTCAGGCCATGGAAAAGCAATGGTCCGGCCAGGGCGATCCCCAGACGTAGTCGCCGATCCGGCCAGAGGCCCCAAAGCGAGGGCCGCAGCTTGACGAGGCCTCGGCGGTGCCCCGACAGTAAGCCGTTCGCCCGGTCTACTCCGGTTCGTGTGGCAGCTTTCGGGGGTAGGGGCAGTCAGCGGCGGGGGGAAGCGGCTGGTGGTAGGTGGCGGACCATTGCTCGCGTTCCTCTTCGGTCGCATAGTAGCGAAGCCAGATATCCGGATCGCGGGTGGGACCCGTACAGTCCCAGTGCAGGTAGTTGTTCGGCCAGTCGAGCTTCTTTTCCCGGGCCGGAAGAATGTCGCGGAAGATCAGGCAGTACAGCTCGCGGTCGCAGAGGTGATCGGTGAAGTCCAGCACGATCCGCTTGGCAAACAGTCGGCGAATCAAGTCCCGCAGGATGTCGTGCAGATCCTCTCCATTGAGTGAGCCGGGGCGAGGAGGTCTCAACTCCGGCTCGCACCAGCGGTAAATCGGCAGCACCGGCGCCTGTTCCCAGGCCAGCATACAGGCCAGAAACTCGTTTTCGGCCGCAAGGGTCAGGTGCTGCACGTTCACCCGGCTGATGGATTCGTCCAAATAGCGTTCCAACTCGTCACGCAGCTCGGCGTTTCGCAGCAACTGCTCGACTTCGTCGGGTTGGGGGCGGGGCGGCTTGTGCATAAAGACGGAACTCCAACCCGGGATTCTTGGTCGGCACAAAGAGCTTCCAAAAGCGCTGCCCCAGACTTGACTCTAACAAGAATCTCCAAATCTTCCAAGCATCTACCCTCGGCCGGTAGCCGGTTCCCACACTTTTTTACACAGGTAACCGTTACCACCTCTATCCGGCCGCACGATCGGCAAAACCGGAAAAGTCGGAGAGGGGGGAACAGGCGGCTTGCGAGTACGTCAGGACCAGCGCCTGCCCCGTGCTGGAACGTGCGATCGGCCCTGCGAGGCCGAACGCTTACGGGAATACGCGGCTGCCCGAGAGAAGGGCAAGATGCGGTACCGCCGGAACTTTCCGAATATGGCAGTATCCGGCTCGGTCGTTCAGTCGACGCCGTTTCCGTCGTCTTCGTCCTGCTGTTCCAGTTGAGCGATCTTCTCGACCCGCCGGGCGTGGCGTCCGCCCTCGAAAGGGGTCGCGAGCCAGAGTTCGACCATTCGGTCGATCAGGCGTTCTCCCAACAAGTCGGCCGAGAGGCACAACACGTTTGTATCGTTGTGTCGGCGGCTCATTTCGGCCGTCAGATCGTCGTGGCAAGGGGCTGCCCGCACACCATGAAACTTATTGGCGGCAATGCACATCCCCAGCCCCGTTCCACACACCAGGATGCCGCGGTCGACCTCGCCCTGGCTCACTTTCCGGGAAACCGCCGAGGCGATGTCGGGATAATCCACGGCGTCGCCACTGAAGGTCCCTACGTCCTCGACCTCGTGTCCGAGACGTTCGACCAGTTCGATCACCTTGGATCGAATCGAAAAACCACGATGGTCAGTTCCAACGGCAACCCGCATCTTCTGGCAGGGGCTAAAGGCTAACGGGCGGGGACTCACCTACTATTTTTGGCGCACAACTCCAATTCGTCCAGCCGGATTTCCAGTTCGGATCGGATTAGGGCGGCACATTGCCGGTACCGCTGGAGGGGACCCCCGATTGGATCGGAGACGTCTGCGCTGCTGGTGGCCAGCAGGCAAGTACGCTCGGCGGCGCCGGGCCACTGGGCCACGATCGCCTCGCGGTGCGACTGGGTCATGGTGTATATCACGTCGGCGTGCCTCACCAAGGTCTCGCTCAGCGGCTGTGTTTCGTGACCTCGCAGGTCCAATCCCATCTCGAACATCGCCTGGACGGCTTCCGGACTGGCGCAGCCTCCCATCATGGCGGCGATGCCGGCGGAGGACACGATCATTCCCCGATCCTCCAGTTCGCCGAGCGAGCAGCCCAACCGCTTCGCCAGAATGTCGCGACAGAGGATCTCGGCCATGGGACTCCGGCAGGTGTTGCCCGTGCAGACCAGCAGCACCATCATGCACGAAAGGCGCCGCAAAGTCCTCTCCGGCACGACTCCCACTCGAAGGACCTCGTATTGGTCGTCTACTACCTGAACTACGGAGGAGGGTTGCCCGAACCGGCAAGGCCCGTCGTCAAGGACCAATTCCACCCGCTCGCCGAGCGCGTCGACCACGTCCGCCGCTGTAACCGGCTCGGCGGAACCGGAGCGGTTGGCGCTGGAGAGCGCCAGGGGCCCGGCCAGCATACGCAACACGTCCAGGATTATCTGGTGCCCCGGCACGCGGAGGCCAATGGTCTGCTTCGGAGAGACGGCCTCCTGGACACCTCCGGGAAGCTGCCGGACAAGGCTCTCCGGATGGGAATCGTCGACCACCAGCGTGATCGGGCCGGGCCAGCATCTGCGGGCAAGGCGTTGGGCCAGCATGCTCATGTCCGGGGCGTAATCGCGGGCCTCGTCCGCACCGCGAATGGCGAGCGTCAGCGGGTGACCGGCCCGGCGGCCCTTCGCCTCGACCAGGGCCGCAACTGCCCGCTCGTCCAGGGCGCTGGCCGCCAGGCCGTAGACCGTTTCGGTCGGAAAGGCCACCATGCGGCCTTCAGCCAATGCCTGGACGGCCCGGTGCACGACATCGCGCCGGTCCTGCGTCTTGCCCAGATCAATCACCACCGGTGGCATAAGCTGGCCCAAGCTGCTGGCAGCCCCTTCACTCGACGTAATATCTTACTATACCGACCCTTGCGCCGGATCGTCAACCCGAAGAGGGAGGGGGGGGAAGGAATGATGAGGCCAGAGGGATGAATGACGAGGGCAGAATGATGGGTTCCGAACGATGAATATCTCGGTGACGGCTACCGCCTGGGGCTTGGCTACGTCTGGCGTCAGGGGCCGAAACCGGGTAGTCTCAAGAGAGGTATTCTGGGACAAACAGAGGCACAGCGGACCGTCAAGCCCGTTGCGTTTTCCGGTGAGCCGAACCACGCGACACGCAATCTGTGGCCGAGCAACTGCGGCGGAAGCCCTCAGGGGGAGCCTCCGGTTGCTGCTGGCAAGTCTCTTGCTTTTGCTGGGCGGCGGCTGCCCCACGGACTCCAGCAGCTTGGGACGGCTTGAGGGAACTTGGGAGCTTAGGGGGATTTCCCCCGGACGGCTTCAAAAGCCCCGGGCGATGGCCATCGACGGCAAAGACCGCCTCTACATCGTCGATATGACGGCCCGCATACAGGTCTTCGACACCAGAGAGATCGTCAACGGCAAGGGAAAGTTTCTCCACTTCTGGCAAACTCCCGCAAAAGAGAACGGCCGGCCGACCGGGCTGTCGATCGGCCTTGACGGCAACGTGCTGGTGGCCGACACACACTATTACCAGGCATTGATCTACTCCCCAGAGGGGAAACGGTTGAAGACGATCAGCGGCAAGCCGGGACGGGGGCCGGGCGAGTTCGGACTGATCAGGGACGTGGTGCAGGATTCACAAGGCTACTTCTACGTGGCGGAAATGGGCGAATTCGACCGGATCCAGAAGTTCTCGCCCGAAGGCAAACCCATACTTCAGTGGGGCAGTCACGGTTCCGGACGCGGAGAATTCTCCCGGCCCGAAAGCCTGGCCGTGGACGAAAAGGACCAGATTTGGGTGGCCGACGCCTGCAATCACCGCATCCAAGTCTTCGATAGCGACGGAAATCTCCTTAGAATATGGGGGTCTGAGGGCAAAGCACCGGGGAAGCTCTACTACCCCTACGACCTGGTGCTGGGGGAGGACGATACCGTCTACATCTGCGAATACGGCAACCACCGCGTGCAGAAATTTACCCGCGACGGCCGCCGCTCGCTGGGCTGTTGGGGAACTCAAGGCCGTGGAGAAGGACAACTCAACCATCCCTGGGCCCTGGCCCGCGACAGCCGCGGCAAGATCTATGTACTGGATACGAACAACCATCGGATACAATGCGTGAGGATGTAACTCAAACTGTAAGCGGTGAGTGGAAAACGGGGACTGGCCCCGAGCCGCAACACGTGACAAACCCGCGGGAAGAACGAGATCCCCTCGGAGCCAGTCCCCATTTTCGGGCTCCCGCACTTACAGTTTGAGGTCATTGCTGGGTCATTCGCCAACCATACTTTGCCATTGGTGAAAACCATGTTCAACTATCGCATCTCATTCGAATCGCCCTGGTACCTGGTGCTGCTGGCCGTGTTGCCGGTGCTATGGTGGTATAGCCTTCGCAGCCTGGCTTTGCTGGGCCGGGCCCGAAAGCTGCTGGCCATCGGGCTGCGGAGCATCGTGGTGGCGATGATCGTGCTGGCGTTGGCGGGCATTCAAATGGTCCGCAGCAGCGATCGGCTGACCGTGATCTACCTGGTGGACCAGTCGTTGAGCATTCCAGTCGAGCAGCGCCAGGCGATGATCAAGTACGTCAACGCGGCGATCATGAAGCACCGCCGGCGCGTCGATGACCGGGTGGGGGTGATAGTGTTTGGCCGCGACGCGTCCATCGAAATCCCCCCGTTCGACGACTACGTGCAACTCGATCCGCTGATGGAGAGTCTGCTGGATCGCGAGTACACCAACCTGGCCGGCGCCCTGAAGCTGGCCCATGCTTCCTTTCCCGAAGACGCCGCCAAGCGAATCGTGCTGGTAAGCGACGGCAATCAGAACCTGGGCAACGCCGTCGAACAGGCCCGAGGAGTCTCGGGTGCCGGCATCGGCATCGACGTGGTTCCGGTCTACTACCCACCTCGGGCCGAGGTGGTGGTGGAGGGGCTGGCCATTCCGGGCGACGTCCGCCGTGAGGAGCCCTTCGATCTGACGGTGGTAGTCAACAACACGGCCGCGGGGGAAATCCGCGGGAGGCTGGTGCTTTCGCGGATCACTGACGAGGGGCCGGAAGTGCTCAATACGCGGGCAGAAGCCCAGGCGGTTGTGCTTCCGCCGGGCAAGAGGGTGTTTACGTTCCGCGAGGAGATCACTGCCGCCAATTTCTACACCTACAAAGCCGAGTTCATCCCCGATCCCGGCCAGCCCGGTGACGACGCCACGGAAAACAACGTGGCAACCGCCTTCACGCACGTTCGCGGGGCGGGCCAGGTGTTGTTGATCGAAGACTACGAGCACCCGGGAGAGTTCGATCAACTGATCGAACAGCTTCGCGAACACGGCCTGGAGGTCGCCGTGCGGACCAGCGACCAACTATTCACCAGCCCGGGTGAGCTGCTGCCCTACGACACGGTGGTGTTGGCCAACGTGCCGCGATCTACCGGCGAGGGCGACAGCGTATACCATTTCAGCGATGCCCAGATCAGGATGTTGGTGGCCAACACTCAGCAGATGGGCGCCGGGCTGGTGATGCTGGGCGGTCCGAACAGCTTCGGGGCCGGCGGCTGGGTCAACACCGAGCTGGAAAAGGCGATGCCGGTCGACTTCCAGGTCAAGAGCGCCAAGGTCGCCCCCAAGGGGGCCCTGGTGATGATGATGCACGCCTGCGAAATCCCCGAGGGAAATAGGTGGGAGAAGATCGTCGCACACGAGGCCATCAAGGCCCTGGGCGCGCAGGATTATTGTGGGCTGCTCTACTGGGGCGCCGGAGGCAACGCGTGGCTGTGGGGCAAGGGCCTGCTCCCGGTGGGGAACAATCGGGCCCGAATGATGGCCCGGGTCGATCGCATGACCCCGGGTGACATGCCCGAGTTCGACCCGGCCATGAAGATGGCCGTGCGGGGATTCCGCGCCGTTCCCGACGCGGCTGTGAAGCACATGATCATCATCAGCGACGGCGATCCCACGCCGCCCAGCCGGGGCGCGGTCCAAGCCCTGCGGAATATGGGTGTGACGATCTCGACCGTGGCGGTCGGGGCGCATGGCGTGGCCGGGAGCAGGTTGTTGGCCAACCTGGCCCAGCCGCCCGGCAAGTACTACGCCCCTCGCAACCCCAAGGCGCTGCCGAAGATCTTTCAGCGCGAGGCGCGGCGCGTGGCCCGGCCGCTGATCTACGAGAAAGAGACGCCCTGGAACATCCAGGTGAACCCCGGGCACATGATGCTGGGCGAGATCGACTCGGTGCCGCCGATCACCGGCTTCGTGCTCACCAGCAAGAAGGACAACCCCCTGGTCGAAGTCTTGCTGGTCTCGCCTCGGCCGCCCGGCGAGCGGAACAGCACGATCCTGGCGGGCTGGACCTACGGGCTTGGCAGGGCGGTTGCTTTTACCACCGATGCCGGGACCCGCTGGACGAAGGACTGGCCCGAGTCGGACCAGTACGGCACGCTCTTCACTCAGATCGTCCGCTGGTCGATGCGTCCGACGGGCGGGACGGGCAAGTTCACGGTGGCCACCGAGGTCAAAGATGAAGAGGTCCGCGTGGTAGTGACCGCCCTGGACGAGAACGACGAATTCATCAACTTCTTGAACATGTCCGGCGAGGCGCTCGGCCCGGGGCTGAAACGGATCTCGCTGGGGCTCGAGCAGACGGCGCCGGGCCGCTACGTGGGCACGTTTCCCACCCAGGGATCGGGCAGCTACTACGTGGCGGTCAGTCCGGGGATGAAGAACGTGGCCCCTATCTTTTCCGGTGTGAACGTGCCATACTCCGACGAGTTCCGTGACCGGGGAACCAACGGCGCGCTGCTGAAGGAACTGGCCGATATGAGGCCGGAAGGGGGCCAGCCCGGCCGAGTGATCGAGGCAGCCAACGACGCCGAAAAGCCCCAGGAGGCCCTCCTGGCGGGGGTCGACACCTTCCGCCACGGCGAGTTGCCCAAGGCCAGCAGCAGCCAGGCTATCTGGTTCTACCTGGTATTGGCGTTCGCGGGCATGTTCTTCTTCGACATCTTCTTCCGCCGCGTGCAGGTGAGCCTGGCGTGGGTGGCGCCGTTGGCCGGGTGGATGTTGCGTCGGCCGCCGCAGCCGGTGAAGGTTGAGACCATCGAGCGTCTGCGGAGCCGCAAGGCCGAGGTGGCCGGCCGAATCGAACAGCTCCGCAGCGACGCCCGCTTCGAGCCTCCCCCGGAAACCACGGCCAAGATCGAAGACCTCGAAGGACCGGAGGCGTCCAAGACCTATAAGCCGGGAGCCCCTTCGCTGGCCGACCGGGTTTCCCGGGGCGCTGAAAAACCCGAGGAAGAGAGTTATACGGAACGCCTGCTGCGAGCCAAAAAGAAAGTCTGGGATGAGCGCGGGGAGGATACATAGCCGCTGGCGGCTTAGCACCCCGCGGGAACGATGAACGATGAACGATGAACGATGAACGATGAACGATGAACGATGAACGATGAATGATGAATGCAGAAGTTCGGCCGTTCATCATTCATAATTCATCATTCATCATTCGACAACACGGGACCAAGGTATGAGCATTGCGGAAACTATACCGCCGATTGCCGCCTACCCCCAAAAAACGCTGAAAAGCCCTTGTTTTGTAGGGTTTGCGGCACTTCAAGGCTCGCTGCCAAAACACCCTAAAACGGCCCAAAACGCGCGCTTGCGGTAGTACGTACTACCGGTACTTAGCGCGGGTCTCTTGCACCCGTGCCCCTGCCGGTAGCAGCCCGTTTAAGGGGCCTACGGCGTCGCGTAGCGGGCGTTTGGGGGCGGGCGGCAGTTTACTACCCCCGCAGCCAAGCCGGTCTGTATGGCCGGGATACTCAACGGCTTCCCAGCCTTCTCACGACATTAGAAGTCACGATCACGGTAGCTATCATCATCCGGGTACGCACGGTAGATCAGGAGCAATCCGTTCACCTCACATTGGCGGGGCGCCTTCCCGGACACGAACTGATCGTCCACTTCAATCCGCAGTACCTTGTCCAGCAAATCAATATCCCACTCCGGCTTGTGTGCTTGGTCGATTGTCAGGTCTAGCATCGTGTGTTGATCTTCGGATGTATTCGGTACGATAACCACCAGGTGCCCTGACCAGTGACCGTCCGGCACCTCGCCCTCACCGACCGAAACAAACGCTCCGCCAGCGTCGTTGTATGCTTTACAACTGGCTTCGTCGTTAGGTAGGCCGTGCG